>JAABUP010010036.1_pt1 | contig 11348 bp, 8 predicted proteins | sample 5559201 | NCBI WGS metagenome assembly JAABUP01 (sample SAMN10711887, study PRJNA513373) | rock metagenome | isolation source: Antarctica rocks | place: Antarctica | reverse complement strand
ACCGGCGTGGCCGCCGCGGCGGCCACGCCTGTACCATAACGGATGGAGGGGAGCCTTTTATCATGGTCCGTCGCTCATATGTCGCCGCCGCGCGCCGCCTGCGGTTGAGCCTGGTAGCCGGCATCGTCGCCGCCGCGGTCGGGGGGGGCGCGCATCCTACCGCCCGCGCCGGCGCGGCGACGCCCGCGTCCACGACGGCGGCGTCCGCGCTGCGCATCTGGTACGCCACGGACGACCCGAGCGAGCCTACCTGGGTACAGGAGCTCGTGCGGCGCTACAATGTGACACATCGCGGGGCGCCGGCGACGCTGACGCCGTATAATCTCGACGACCTCAACAACAAGCTGGCGCTCGCCCTAACCGCCGGCGCAGGACCCGACCTCGTCTACACCACGCCGCGTGGCCCCGGCTTGCCGGCCTACGTGCGCGCTGGCAAGCTCCGCGACCTGACCGCCGCGTCGCGCGCGCACGGCTGGGCGACGGCGCTGCGTCCGGGGCTGCTCGCGGAGTACAACCGCTTGCTAGCGGCCAACGGCGGACGGCGCGCGGCGGGCCGCGTCTATGCCGTGCCTTACGCGCTGGCCGCGGTCGGCGTGCTCTACAACGAGGCCATCTTTCGTCGCCTGGGCCTGCGCGCGCCGCATACGCTCGGCGAGATGGAGGCGTCGCTGGCCCGCGTCAAGCGCGCCGGGTTGACGCCGCTCGGCCTCGGCAACGCCGACGGCTGGGTCGGCGACGACTGGTACCTCACGCTCGTCAACGCCCGCGTCGCGCCGTCGACGCTCGCGGCGGCCCTGCGGTTGAGCCCCTCGTTCTCGTTCGCCGGAGCACCGTACCGCGCCGCGGCGGCGACCCTGCAAAACTGGGCGCGGCAAGGGTACTTCACGCATGGCTTCGGCGGCCTCGACGCACAGGACAGCGTCGAGGCGTTCTTCGAGGGACATACGGCGATGCAACTTGTTTCGAGCAGCGAGAACGCGCAGATACTCACCCTGGTCAAAGAGAGCCGCGCGGATGTGGGCGTCTTCGCCTTTCCCAGCGCGCGGGCGGGTGCGGCGCCGGTGATGCCGCAGAGCGGATACGCGGGGTGGGCTGTGCCCAACGCGTCGCGCAATCCATCCGCCGCCGTCGACTTCATCACGTCGATAGTGTCGGGCGAGACGGCTTCGACCCTGCTCGCCCACGGTCTGCTGCCCGCCCGCCCGGTCTCGGTGGCGGCCGCGCGCGCGGCTGCCCCGTTCCAGCGCGACTACATCGCCGCGCTGGATGGCGCGACGCCGGGCGTCTACCTCGACAGCGCCCCGATTCCCAACATCAACGCCACGATGGAGGCGAACGTGCAGCTGCTGCTGCAGAACGTCGAGTCGCCGGATTTCCTGATTCATAGCCTGCAGGAGGTTTACGCCTCGCGCGGCGCCCGCGCCTCGGCGACCCGCACGGACGGCGAATTCTAGCGATGCGCAACCTGCCGGGAGCGCCGGCGCTCACTTCCGCGCTCTCCTGCCTGGCTCTGACCCTGTGGCCGCACCTGGGCGCGCTGGCCGCGCCCGCGGCGCCGGCGCGCGTCGCGGACCCCCTCCCCTCTTTGCACGGCCGCGTCGTCACTTTTGCCCGCAACGGCTACGAGCCGGACGGCGACCCGGTCGATCGCGTCATCATCGAGGCGCTGCTGCGCCAACAGGGCGGCCCCGCTGCGCGAGGCCCACTTTCAGCGCAGGACAGGCGCGTCGCACGCCTCCGCTTCGCCGGACAGGGTGGTTTCCCCGACATGACGCTGGTGCTCTCGACGTACCTGGAAAACTTTCAGACGGCCACTGTCCCTATCCTGCCCGACCTGCTGCGCAAGGACGTCACCGCCACGTCGCTGGGCGGCTTCATGCAAGGCAAGGCGGCGCTCGTGGATGGGGCGGGCCGGGTGCGTTACCGCGGGAGCGTGTTGGCCGAGGTCTTCCTCGACAACAGCATCCACATAGTGGCGGATCTGGACCCACAGGGCCTGCCGGCCGCGGCCGCGTCGCTGCGCCTGTCCGGCGCCGTTACGCTACGCAAGGACTTGACACTGGCCGGCTCGTTGCGCGCGTCGCGGGCGCCCCTCCCGGCCGAGGCCCTGGCGCTGCGCGCGGGGCGCCCACGCGCCGTGTCGTGGCGGGCCGTCGTGGCCGGTCTGCGCGTCCGCTACCCCAGGATGATGGGCACGAGCGGGGCGGGGGTCGTGCCGGGCGCGCCGCCGCCGTCCACACAATCGACGACACCAGCGACAGTGGCAACCGGGGGTCAGGCGCAAGGGCCTGCGCCGGCGCCGGTGGGGTCCGCCGTGTCGCGGCCCGCGGCCGCCGGCGCACAGCGCCAGCAGCCACGGGCGCAGGAGCCTAACAGGCTGTCCCTGGTCTGGCTGGGCGCGTTGGGCGCCGTTGCGCTCGCGCTGCTCGGGGCGGTCCTGTCCGTACGCGCCCGCGCAACTCGGAGGCGTCCCGCCTAATTTCGTACCATTAGACGAAGCGAGACGAAGCGGGGGACGGCTACACGTGCAGCCGCCCCCCGCTTCGCGCTCTCCCCTGTGTAGGCGTGTCGCGCTACGCCGTCTTCTTCGGCGTTGCGCGGCGGCGGCGGCGATAGAGCAGCGCGACCCCGAGCGGCACGATGCCGAGGGCGAGGGCCGAGGCGGAGCCAGGCTGGGAGGCCCCCGACACGGACGCGGCCTGCGTGGTGGATGCGGTGGATGCGGCCGGCGCCGTCACGGGGTTCGTGTAGGCGCCGCCGGTCGCGATCGCGGCCTGGCGCAGCAAGAGCTGGCCCTGTATCGTCAGCACCTTCGCGCGCCCGAAATCGGCGGCGAGGCGTGGATTGAACGGGTCGGCGCTCGCGCGGGTGAACGCCAGGCGGTCCAGCACGGCCGCCATGCGGCCGCCCAGCGTGTCGCGCTGGGCGCCCAGGCTCGTCAAGGTGGACTGGGCCTTGGTAAAGGCGCTGTCGTCGCCCGCGGACCCGCTCTCCAGGCCCTGCGTGGACAGGTTGAGCGTATTCAGGCCGAACTGTCCGACGGGGGCGTTCAACTGCTTGTACACTTGCCCTAGCTGCCTGTAGAGCGTGAGGCGCGCGCCACCGCGCAGAGCAGGCGGGAGCGCGTCGGGCGTGAAGTCCTCCACGAGCGGACGGCCGTCGTACGTAGTGTCGCCGCGCAGGCCGGCAAGGGACAGGATCGTCGGCACTGTGTCGGGATGGTCCGCGAAGGTCGTGTCGTCCTGGCCACGGTTCTGCACGCCCGGCCCGGCCAAACCGAGCCAGGCCGTGGTGATCTCCGGCTGCACGTCGCCGTGGTTCCAGTTGAAGGATGGATCTTGCCTCACGCAGCTCACGGCCGGATTGGCCCCACAGCTAGAGGGAACCGTCGTCGTATATGCGCCGGACAGGAAGTAGTAGTCGGGCTGCCCGAAGTCCACCACCGTTGGTGTCCGCAGCGGATCGGCTGTGAGCATGTGCAGGATCTTGAACTCCGTCGGGTCGGCCAGGTACTGCGTCGGGTTCTCGTTGGCGGGGACGCCGAGCGTCACCGAGAGCGGATTGGTGAGCGTAAGCTTGCCCAGGGCGCGCTCGAAGTTGCGGGTGGTGGGGTCGGCCGGCCCCGGGTTGCCGTTGAGGTAGAGATCGGGCGCGTCGTCCTGGTTCACCTGCACCGGCGTCGTGGTCCCCGTTTCGCCCTGCAGCAGGCCCTTCGTGTTGACGGAGAGCTCGCCCGATTGCTGGTACGTGCAGGGGACGGTGACGCCGTCGCAACCGCGCGGGCTGGGCAGCCCATTGATATGGTGGTCTTCCTCGTCGGTGGTGACCACGAACAAGGTGTTGCTCTTGTTGATGCCGTCGTTGGCCAGACGCTGGAAGAACTTGCCGAAGGCGTCGTTGTACTGCTGCAACTGGTCCACGTAGTGCGCCTCGCCGGGACTATAGTCGTTTCTGTCCTCGGGGTGACCGTACCCGTAGGGGTTGGCCGGGAGGGGGCGGTGCGCGGTGATGATGTAGGCGTAGGTGACGGGGATGCCGCGCTCCTGCATGTCGGCCACGTAGCCGAGCGAGTACTGCGGGGAGGTGCTGAAACCCGGGAAGCCGGGGGTCGTCGTGGTGACGCCGTTGCTGGTGAACTGGTCGACGATGGTGTTGCCGTTGATGTCTTGCAGCGGCGCGCCGCCGTTGATGGCCCTCGCCAACGGTTGGCTGCCGTAGAGGGCGCTGTAGCCCGTGTAGCCGGGGTCGCTGCCGTCGGGCGCGGGGGGCTCGTTGGGCAGCGTGTCGGGCGCGCCGCCGTTGGCCGAGGAGCAGAGCCCGTCGCCCTTGCCGCAGTGCACGGCGACGCCGATCTCGTTCGGGAAGTAGTTGGGATCGTTGTACTGCGGCGAACTCGTGCCGAAGGCCTGGCCGATGTCGCCTTTGCTCTCCAGCACAAGTCCGCTCATGGCCACCGCGCCGACGTTGCAGCCCGCGCGCGTGTAGGGGACCCAGGGCGCCGGGGCGTTGACCGGGCCAGTCGCCGTGCTCGTGGCGGGGCTGACGAAGTTGTACTGCCCGTCAGGGATCTTCGACGTCCAGTAGGTGAAGCCCGAGGTGCTGTTGGGGTTGCCGGCGCTGTCGTAGTAGAAATAGCTGTTCGCGGAGTTCGCCACGCCGTTGCGGCTCGGGTACAGGCCCGACTCCGACGAGGTAATGTCGTCCGAGGTGTGCGAGATCAGGGGCATGTGGTAGTTGGTGAGCAGCGTGCCGTTGCCCTTGATGAAGTTGAGCAGGTTCGGTATCTGCTCTAGATCGGACGGCACGTTCGTGGAGCCGTCGCGTGCGGCGTCGCGCTTACGGTGCACGTTGTCGAACTCGATGAAGATGACGTGCTTGATGGCGCCGCGCGCAGGGTCGAGCTGGCAGCCCGGCGAGGCGGCCACAGGGGCCGCGGTATGGCCGCCCGCCAGGGCCGAGAACGGGTGCAGGGCGGGCGCGATGCCCGCGCCCAGCAGCAGGGCCGTCGCGGCGATCAGGCGTTTCGTGCGGCGCTGGTAGCGTCGAAAAGTCCAGTCCACCGTTTATCCTCCTCCAACTACGAGAGCCGCCGCAAAGGGCAGCGCGATCGCAACCGGCACAATCGTATCACGGCGCGGGCGCCGCAGTCCACCGCTACAGTAACATGGGGCGCGTTAACCCGTTGTTAAGGGCGCGTTAAGGCTGCGTTAAACGTGGATAATACTGCTACTATTATATGGTGACGGGTGGCGCCGCGATACACGCGGACAGGAGGGCAGGGGGGACATGTCCGCGGGAATCGCACGGTTCCGGGTGTCGGGCGCCCGGCTCATCCTGGTGGGTCTTATAGGTTGTTGCCTGACGGCCGCCGGCGCGGCAGCGTCATCCGGCCGCACAGCCGGCCGCGCGGTCCGCGTCCACCCACCGGCCGCAGGGGTGTTGTCCCCGGGACAAGCTACCGACGCGGCGGCCGCCGTATCCCCGCGGTCTGCCGGCGTCGCGCGGCGTGGGGTGTGCTCGCCGCGGGAGCCGTTCGCCCCGCCGGTCGTGGCCAGGCTCGCACCGGCGGGCGTGCTGGTGCTGGACGGACGTCACGGACGCGTCATCGTGGTCTCCAGCGCGACGACCGCGCGCGCCACCACGCTCTCCGTCGCCGCCTACGACGCCGCGACCGGCGCGCTCATACGCTCACGACGCATCGCGTCCGGCCCCGTCATGCGGGCGACGGCCGCGGGCGCCCTGAGCGACGAACTCTCGGCCGCCATCGATGAGGCGAGCGGGCGCGTCTTCGTGCTGCACGCGCCCTACGGCGCTCGCCTCTACCCGCGCGGGCGTCTCGACGTGCTCGACGCGGATACCCTCGCCGTGGTGCGGCGCGTGCGAGTCGGCGCCGTGCCCCGCCCTCCTGTCGTGGCCGAGCGGGCAGGACGCGTCTATGTCGCCAACCAGCGCGACGGCACGCTGACCATGCTCGACGCGCGCAGCGGCCAGCCCCTGCGCACGATAGTCGCGGCGCGTGGCCCGCTCGGCCCGTCCGCGCCGCCGGTCGTCGACGAGGGGACGGGCCGCGTCTTCTTCGCCGCCGACGCGGAGCGGGACAACGTGGTCGTGCTCGACGCGCGCAGCGGCGCGGTCCTGCGCCGGGTCACGGCCGGGACGTACCCGCAGGCGCTCGGCGTGGACCGGCGCGACAACAGGGTCCTGGTGGCCGGGGGCGCCGGCGCGGTCCTGCTGGACGCGCGGAGCGGCGCGACCCTGCGCACGACAGGGCTGGTCGGGGTCCCGCGCAGGCTGCTCATCGACGAGCTGGGCCACCGCGCCTTCATCAGCTACGGCGACAACGTCGGCGTCAGCATGCTCGACACGGCCACGGGCTCCCTGTTGCGCACGACGCCGGTGCGCCTGGACCATACGCTGCCCGGGGTGCTCCCGGCGCCCGATCAGGCCGAGGCTGAGACGTACCCTCTGATCGAACGCGTGGACGAGCGGCGGCGCTGGGTGGTGGTGCGTGTGCCGCAGGTGATGGACGACGACGGGCCCGAGCAGGGTCCCTCGCAGATCGCCGTGCTGGACAGCCGTACCGCCACGCGCATCCACACAATCTTTTCGGAGCCGGTGTGGCCCGACGCGGTCGCCGTCGACGAGCGGCGCGGGCGCGCCTTCAGCGACGTCGGCGGGGCCATCGCCGTGTACGACATCTCGTGCCTCACCTCGTACTACATCTTCGGCGACATGGGCTAAATAGTTCGGGTGCGCGCCAGGGTTTCGCGCCGACTCGTCGTATTCACCGGGGGCGCCGGCTTCCAGCCGGCGCTCCCAGTAGAGCTGCCACGGACAGCGTTGATCGGCGCGACAAAGTGGCCCGCGCCCTGATTGCCCGGGTGCTGTTGCGCGACCATCACGCGCGTGCTACTATAGGCGCACAACCACCGCGCCCTCACGGCGCCCCTACGGCGCCCCACGGCGCCCCACGGCGCCCCACGGCGTCCCCACGGCGCCTATCCCGCGCCCGGCGCACCCCATCCATGCATCTTTTCAGTAGTGCGACCCGTGTGCGTGCGCCGCCGAGTGCGCCTGCATGCAGCGGATAGTGGGACGAGCGTGCCATGACCGAATATAGATTGACCGTGCGCGAGTGGCCCGAGAGCGAGCGACCGCGCGAGAAGCTGGCTACCTATGGCGCCGAGGCCCTCTCGACGGTCGAGCTGCTCGCCATTATTCTGCGCACCGGAACGGCGCGCGAGGACGTGGTGTCGCTCGCACAGCGCCTGCTGGTCGAGCACGGCGGGATCGCCGGGCTAGCCGACTGCACTATGATCGAGTTGGCGGCCGAGCACGGGCTGGGCCTGGCCAAGGGCGCGCAGCTCAAGGCGGCGATGGAGTTGGGGCGGCGCCTGATGGTCACGGGGGCCGCGCGGGTGCAGATCCGCTCGCCGCGCGACGTGGCCGACCTGCTGATGCTCGAGATGGGGCTGCTGCAGCAGGAAGTGATGCGCACGGTGCTCCTGAACACCAAGAACCACGTGGTCGCCTCGCCGGTGATCTACCAGGGCTCGGCCAACACGGCGGTGCTGCGCGTCGGCGAGTTGTTCCGCGAGGCCGTCAAGCACAACGCGGTTTCGCTGATCCTGGTGCACAACCACCCCAGCGGCGACCCCACGCCCTCGCCCGAGGACGTCGCCGTCACGCGCGAGGTGGTCGCCGCCGGCAAGCTGCTCGACATCGACGTGCTCGACCACCTCGTGATCGGCCGCCAGCGCTTCGTCAGCCTCAAAGAGCGCGGCCTCGGCTTCGGACCGTAATGCTAGTGGTGGCGATCTCGCCCACGAGTTGAGTTCGCGTTAGCGGACCTGGACGACGTCGACCGCTCGGCCCCGTCACGCTCCCACCGACTCTCCGCCGCCACTGCCCGAGCTGCCGGTCGGTGGGCGGCCGGTGTAGGGTGGGAGCGTAGCTGCGAAGTCGGTAGCGAAGCGGCGGGCGTACTCGTCGAGCAGGGCCGCGATCCGCGCGGGGTCGTCGGACGCCAGGATGAGGCCCGCGTGGTGACGTTTGTCCAGCCTCAGGACGATTTCCTCATCTCTATAGGCCGAGGTGTCGGGGCGCTCCTGGCGGGCCAACGAAACGATGGCCCCCGCGTAGTCCCGGCGGTGGGCGGGCAGGCGATAGGGCTGATCCGGCGTTGCGAGCTCGATTGCAGCCCATTCGGCCCAGAGGTTGAGGCTGCTCGCCGCCTCGACCATGTCGGCAATGTAGGCCCCGCCGACGCGCGCGCCCGCCTCGAGGAAATACAGCTGGCCGTCGTCATCGCCCTTGATGAACTCCAGGTGGGTCGCCCCGCGCTCGAATGCGAGCGCGCGCAGCGCACGGCCGTTCAACGCGCGTAAAGCCCGGGCGTCGTCGGACTCGCGCGGCAGTGTGCGCGTCAGGAACACGCCGCCGTCGTGGTAGACGTTCAGCGGCGGCCGGCCGTACTCGTGTGTCTCCGCGAAGAGTACCTCGCCCTCGTCGACGAGGGAGTCGACGTGGTAGACGGTCCCGGGGATATAGCGCTCGATGAGATGGGAGGCGCGCCGGTCGCCGGCGGCGTCCAGGCGCGTCCAGACCTCCCGCGGGTCCTCTATCCGGGCGATGCCGATCGTCGAGACCTCCGCGCGCGGCTTGAGCACCCACGGCGGGGGCACGCGCGCGAGGTAGCCCTCCAGGGCAGCGTCGTTGGCGACGGGCGCGAAGTCGGGCACGAGCAGGCCGGCGTCGCGCGCCCTCACGCGCATGGTCAGCTTGTCGCGCACCGCGCGGGCCGCGGTCGCGCCCATTCCGGGGAGGCAGAGGCGCTCGCGCAGGGCGGCGGCGGTCTCCACGTCGTAGTCGTCCAGGGCCACAATACGGTCGATGGCCCGCGAGCGGGCCAGGTAGTCCACGCCGCGCCGCACCGCGTCCACGTCGGAGAGGTCGGGCATGTAAAATATGTCGTCGAGGCTCTCGCGCGGCCATGCGGCCCCTTCCAGGGCCGTCACCGTCAGCAGCAGCGCGTGGCAGCCCCGGCGCTTGCACGCGCGGATAAACTCGCCGCCCTTCTCATAGCTGGCGAGGCAGAGTACCGTCGTGGGATTGATTTCGTCCATCGTACTCCTCCCCGATCGGTCGCGCACCCACATTCGCCCTGCCCCTGTCGGACCATCACTAACAGTGCGCCGGGGCTTGCGCGACGCCCCCACGCCTCGCCTCCCCCGCGATGGTCGTGGCCGAGAATAGAATGGCCCTGCTAGCGACAGGGTAGCACAGGCGCCGCGTCGCGTGGCAAGTGGTAAAATAAAGATGGTCTACCGTCACCCTGTCACCCAAGTCAAGGACAAGTCACCCATGCCATTCCTCATTTTCGATCCGCGCTACTTCTTGTTCGCACTGCCCGCACTGGCGCTCGTTATGTTTGCGCAGGCGCGCGTGCGCTCGGCCTACGGCCGGTACTCGCAGGTGCGCAACGCCTACGGCCTCACCGGCGCCGAGGCGGCGCGCCGCCTGCTCGACCGCGCCGGGTTGCCCCACGTCTCCGTGCGCGTCGTGCCAGGCGAGCTCTCCGACAACTATGACCCGCGAGAGAAGTCGCTCAACCTCTCGCAGGGCGTGGCCAACGCGCCCTCGGTCGCCGCGCTCGGCATCGCCGCGCACGAGATCGGCCACGCGATGCAGGACGCGCAGGCCTACGCGCCGCTGCGCTTCCGCTCTTCGCTGGTCCCGGTGACCAACATCGGCTCGCAGCTCGGGTTCTACATCTTTTTCGCCGGCCTGCTCATCCATCCGCTGGCCTGGGTCGGCATCGGCCTCTTCTCGCTGGCCACGCTCTTCACACTGGTGACCCTACCGGTCGAGCTCAACGCCAGCCGCCGCGGCCGCCAGTTGTTGGCCTCGAGCGGCATCATCACAGGGACCGAGATGGGCGGCGTCAGCGCTGTCCTCAACGCGGCGGCGCTCACCTACGTGGCCGCCCTCGCGCAGGCCCTGGCCACGCTGCTCTACTTGCTCGACGTCATGGGCGTGTTCTCGTCGAATGACCGCCGCTAACATGATATTGCTTTCTGATCTCAACCAGGACGAGTTGGTGGCCTGGGCCGTCGAGCGCGGCTTGCCCGCCTACCGCGGGCGCCAGCTCTATAAGGCTGTGTTCGGCCGCCTCGTTACCTCGCTGGACGAAGTGACCGACCTGCCGGGCGCCCTGCGCGCCGCGCTCGAAGGCGAGATCGCGGTGACGCCGCTCGTAGTGCAGGAGAGCCGCTATCACGCCGAGGCGGAGACGGAGAAGGCCCTTTTCCGCATGGCTGACGGCGCGCTCATTGAGGGCGTGCTGATGGACTACCCCAAAGAGCGTGGGGGGGGACGCCACACCGTCTGCCTCTCTACACAGGTCGGCTGCGCGCTGGCCTGCCGCTTCTGCGCCACGGGCCTGCAAGGCTTCACACGCCACCTAAGTCCGGGCGAGATCGTGTCGCAGGTGCTGCACTTCGAGCGCGCGCTGCGCCAGCGGGGCCAACATGTGACCAACGTGGTGTACATGGGCATGGGCGAGCCGTTGGCCAACTACGACAACACCATGAAGTCGGTGCGCTTGCTGACCGACCCGCGCGGCTTCGGCCTAGGCCAGCGCCACATCACCATCTCGACTGCGGGGGTCGTGCCGGGCATCCGCCGCCTCACGCGCGAGGGGCTGCAGATCGGCCTGGCCATCAGCATCCACGCCGCGACCGACGAGGCGCGCTCGGCCCTGATGCCGATCAACCGCCGCTACCCCCTCGACGAGCTGCTCGACGCCTGTCACGAGTACGTCGACGCCACGCACCGGCGCGTCACCTTCGAGTACACTTTGATGAGCGGCGTCAACGACGGTCCGGGCGACGCCCGCGCTCTGGCCGCGCGCTTGCGCGGGCTGCTCTGCCACGTCAACATCATCCCCTGGAACGCCGTCGAAGGCATCCCTTTCCACCCTTCCTCGCGCAACCGCGTCGAGGCCTTCCGCCGGGTCCTGGCCGACGCCGGGCTGCCCGTCACGGTGCGCGACACCAAGGGCAGCGCGATCCAGGCCGCCTGCGGCCAACTCAAGACCGCGGCCACACGCGAGCGCAAGATGCCGCTGCGCCCCTTGCCGGTCGCCGTTGGCTAACGGGTCTGTGACGGCCTTCCCGCATGCGGGAAGGCCGTCACAGACCCGGCGCTCATCAAACTATCTCCACGGAGGGTCGGCTTTAACATAATATGATAGTCGGCGTGGGGGCGCGTGCATTGGCTAGGCGGGCGCGGGCGCGGGCCTGCACAGTGATGACGCTGGAGGTCAAGGTGTTGAGCGTGCGGACGGA
>JAABUP010010035.1_pt1 | contig 11348 bp, 13 predicted proteins | sample 5559201 | NCBI WGS metagenome assembly JAABUP01 (sample SAMN10711887, study PRJNA513373) | rock metagenome | isolation source: Antarctica rocks | place: Antarctica | reverse complement strand
TTCAACCATATGCCTCCTGGATTGGAAGCTAGATGAGCTTTGCAGCCATTGATGAGTAACAGCTCTGGACCACTGCGATGAAGTATGTTTCTTGCATATTTGGAGCAGTTACTGTGCTGCGTCATGGCAGTCATGCAAACGCATCACCCCTCAGAACTCTGCTGGTGGTGATGCTGCACATGCAAACAAATGGCAATTGCAAGTGGACACGCAGCATGCACACGCGCACACAGACAAGGAGGGGGGGCATTTGCCTTTGGTGCAGTGAAGCCATTGGTCATGATTGCTGATGTGTACTCCCCCCAAATGGGATGTCGACGCTGCGCCACCAACACCTCATTGAAGTCAAAGCCAGTGGGGTAGGCCGTGCTCTCAGTCCTGGGGTAGCTCAAATACCCAGAAGTGTACAGTCGTTCTGCAATCTGCATGGCGTGAGCCGGACCCATGTTGAGTGCTGAGGAGGCTGTCTTGAGTAGCTCAACAGTGTTGAGGCCATGTGGTCTGCCCCTTCTCTCCTCCTTTTCGGTCACTGAGGTGACCTGCACAGCATGAAGCTTTCAGCAGTGCTTGGGAATAGTATGTGAGTGCCTGCTGCAACACATGAAGGTTGATCATCTGTATTGCATCTCATGTTGAACGCTGAGGAGGCTGCCTTGAGTATCTCCACAGTGTTGGGTCATGTGGTCTGCAGTATGTGTGTGTATGGGTCTGCTGTATGTGCTGCAGCATCCATGTGCAGCATATGTGTCAGAAATCCATATTGTGCTGTGAAGATCCTTGCATGATGCCGGACCATTGATTGCATCACATCCAGCAACAGAGCTTGATCATTCTGTGAGTGTATCTGACCTTGAGCTGTTGTCCATCTGTCACGACCTTCTTGAACATTTGGGCTATGTCCATGTCAAACAGGCGACCCCTACCCCACTCCAGGGTGATGCTCTGGCCCCCCTTGCTCACATGGGGCCTTACCACCCAGAAGGGCTCTGGCTGGAAGCTGGCAATCTTCTGATGCCGTTCAACACAGAAATTGAGGGTTGGGGTCTGGCATGGCCCATATGAGACCACTGAGGCATCCAGGTTCCCGTACTTTCCCTGCGGCATTGCTCAGTGTCAGCAGAGAGAGTCACACAGGCAGTCATTGGGTCTGGCATGAGATGTTATACGCTGATGCAGGCAGATGCTCAAATCTATTCTGCATTACAGCACAGCCTCGACAGATACTGTCATGATGAGGGCTTGACTTTCTACTCTGCTGAGCCAGGCCTTACAAGCCGGCTCCTGTCTAACACCCATACCAGCTGATCCACTGCAAGTGAAGCAGAGGAGCGCACCTGGAAGAAACGCGTTTGGAATCTGGTGATCCACTGCAAGTGAAGCAGAGGAGCACACCTGGAAGAAGCGCGTTTGGAATCTGGTGAAGGCAACGCCCACCTTGAGGTCCAGCTCCTGCCGTGCATCCACCGACAGGGCTTCGTTCCTGTTGGGCTCTCCCAGCTTACTCTGCATACGGACACGAGTCACAGACGGCAAACCAGTATGCTCAGATCTGACTAAATCCAAGTGACTTCAAACCCTACTCAGGAGGTAATCAAGGATATAGGCAGATAAGCCCAGGCACAGTGTAAGGAAGGGTGCCAGGGGGCGACTGATAGTATCCCGCACGAGGCCTATGGCAGAAGGCACATGGCCTACTTTGGCAAACCCAGGCAAGGTTTTGCGTTTCCTGCTATGTGCACGTACCATGGCTGCTTTGATCTCAGGCGCTGTGATGGCACTGAAGCGTGCCCGGTAGACTTGCTGCCCTTCAGCTCTGTGCATCCATCTCAGGGTGTTGTCCATCACCTGGCAACAACAGCCTTGATGTTATGTACAAAGCAGGATGCTTGCCGGCGAATGTGCTTGACGCATACAGCTATACATGTAGGATGCAATACAGCAGCTGCGCTGGATCATGCCAAAAGACATGCTTTGCAGCAACTGCTGCACGTAGACAACTTCTTTGACACACGTGTCACTTACTGTGGTGGACAGCGTCTTGCAGCAGAGGATGTGCCAGCCCATTAGACCGCAGTGTGTCATGTGTCAGAATGACTTGAATGCAATCAGCTGTGAATATACAGGTAGCCTTGACAAGTAGACAGGGACAAGATGCAGCAGGTATAGGCATCACACACTGCAGCATGCAGCAACATCTGCAGCCCAATTGCCAATCACCTCAAAGCAGATATTCTCGCCTTCCCTGTCACAGTCTAGCCACAACACCAGGAAGTCACATCCTTTTGCTTCTGACTGCAGGTGCTTGCAGACATGGGCCTGCAAAACAACAAGCCATGCTCAAATTGTTGCCAGCTGGGCCAGTCTAGAGCATAGCGTGTCTGTACCAGTGACGGAGACATTGTCAGTGCTTTCTGCGTAACAGAAAAGATTTACCTTCGGGTTTGACTCATTTTTCAAGGTTGGTGCATCAAACAAAGTCGATGGATCAGTGGTGTCCCAGTTTTGAAATTTGGCTGGGAAGTCTATGCTCAGGACAGCCCAATGACAGATGTCATCTTGAAATGGGCGTTTCGACCTTTGAAAGCACCATCGTACTCGTGAACCTCCAGGAACGAACTTCGAGAGTACATCTGCCAGGAACATGCATGCTTTACAATACAAGCTCCAATTAGATTTAGCAAAGATGCGTGTCAACAGGGGCTAGAGCTTGCCTGGCCTCCTGAAAGGTGTTGTGCTATGGAAGAAGCCAAGCTTGGCTTCTCTGCCACCATTAACACTGACACTGTCATGGCTGGCAGTGACTCAGTTGATCTTCTATTGATTGCTTGGCGGCCCTGAAAGCCCCGCCTGCCTTGCAACCATTACCTGCGCCTCAAGCTGCGCACATGAGAGCGCGACAGGTATGCTCACACTTGCGATCGCTGTCGTTGGGTCTCTAAGCAAACACGTGCATGCCATGTAGGCGTACATGGTGGCGTTATGTTGGCGTTACCGTGTTTTTCTTTAAAATCGATCTCAAGATCTCAAATTTTGTGTTCACAACGTCAGGGACTGTAAAAGAAGCATGCACTACAGTGAGGACTGTTAGCCACAGGCTGTGTTATGCAACACAAAGCATATCGGAATCAAGCCTGAGACCTAATCACAAGGTCAAAGTAACCCTGGTCGCCACCATCGACAAGCGGCTTGGCCTCAGCCATCATCATTGCATGTCTTGCGTTTGAATGTTGTACATTATGGTACAAATTTGGGCTTGTCGTTTCGAACAAAAGGTGAACACCGTATGACCAATGATTTGGTAAGACCTAACATGAAATTGCCAGAAATTCACCGCCAGTGTGTAAGCCTTTAGCCACGACTGCCGAACAAGCTCGTTTGCATAAGCTGTAGGTGCTGTAGGGCAGCAGGAACCAGACCCATTGATGTAACACACATCACAGACCGGCTGCACGGAGACTGTGGCTGCTGTAGCGATGTCCGCACACGCAGAACTAGATGTACTCTTACGTTCTGGCAACTTCGTGCCCACTCTGGGACTGGCATCTGTTGTGCTGGTTGTGCTCTCCGCCATCGTTTTCTTTCTGCGACATCGCAAAGCATCGGACTCATCTGCCATAGCCGCTGGCAAGGCGTTGCAGCAAAACGGGGTTGCAGACACTTCGGAGCCTGCAGGTCCTAAAGTCACCTTACTATATGGCACCCAGACCGGGACTGCTGAGCGATTTGCTAAGCAGCTCAAGAACGAGATGTCCAGCAGATATAGCGACAGCAACCACTATACCATAGTTGACATCGAGGACTACAAAGCAGAGGAGGTTTTGTGTAAAGAGCAACTAGTCTTCTTTCTGATGGCAACATATGGCGATGGAGAGCCTACAGACAATGCTGCTGATTTCTATAACTGGCTCATCAAAGCAGGCAAGGAAGCTGAGGCTGGAGAGGGACAATCACTCCTGAAGGTTTGCCTTCTTGCCTCATTCGCTGATCTCGTACACAGACGCTCACTCTTTGCGCTTCATGGCAGCAGTACCAATTCACAATCACCATGATAGGTGCAAACATCAACAGTCTCCACAAAGCCATGTCATATTGCTGTTTGCAGTCTGCCCAAGTAACGACTGCTTAACTTTTGCAAAGTCTTTACAAGCAGCTGCACATGCCCTACTCACTCCTATTTGCAGGGTGTCTCATATGGTGTCTTTGGTCTTGGGAACAAGCAGTATGAGCACTTCTGTGCAGTTGGGCTCAAAGTCCACGCTGCTATGGAGCAGCTGGGGGCACAACCAGTTGTCAGACGAGGAGATGGTGATGATGACGTAGACATTGATGCAGACTTTGAGAGCTGGCGGACTGAGCTGTACAGCGCGTTAGACGCATCAAGCCTGCTTGATCAGAAGGAGGTACGAATCTCAGTTGCTCAAGCACTTGGGTCCAGCATCTGCGTTGTGCCTCCATGCCACCAGACATGTTGGTCATTCTGTCACAGTATCTGCAGTAAGGTGATTGAACCTGTGATCACGCCAGCTGTACAAGACAATCTAGTTAGCGTGAGTTGTGTTTGCATGCTGCACGTGGGTACTTCACAGCAGCTTTTGTAGCTAAATGCACATGCCAATATACACTGCGACATGTCTGTCTGGCTCCACAATGCAGAAGGCTTTTACACTGGCATCTGGCTGCTTGACCTCAACAGCAGCCTTTGCTTGCAGGGAGGCGCACCACCCTCATCAGCAATCATGGCTAAGGGCTCCATACCTGCCTACACAGTGCAGCTGCTCTCAGGGTCAGATGCCCAAGAAGCTGACCCACTGAAAGATAGCAACAACAGCGGCAGCAGTGCAAACAACCCATACAATGCACGCATTAGCGTCCTGCGCGAGCTGCACACAAAGAAGTCAGACAGGTCGTGTCTGCATGTGGAGATTGACATACGGGGTTCTGAAGTGCAATATGAAGCTGGAGATCATGTAGGGCTGTTCTGTGAAAATGGCCCTGGGATTGTGCAAGATGCTGGCAGAATTCTGGGGATGCCCCTGGACATGGTGTTCAATCTGGAACTACCAGATGGTAATCCAAATGAGCTTACGCCACCCTTCCCAGGTACCGTCTGTAGTGCTTATGTGCGCACAAATTAGTCACCCATATGCCCACCATGTTCAAAGCATCATTGACAGTATGCAACAAGATGTCAACCCTGCCCAATACCCTGTATCTGAATCTCAATTTGGATACTGACTGAACCTGCAGCCTTGACAAATGAGGTGGTTCAGCAACATCAGCACGCAAGCATTGCAGTCATTTGCTCCAAAACCCAGAGCGACAGCACAGTGATGCAGTGTAAATTTCAGATGGCTAAAATCTACAAAATTCTTTGCTTATTGTAGGTCCAGTCAGCCTGCGATCAGCTCTGGCAAGGTATGCAGACCTTTGGGCACCAGCACGCAAGGCCTGCTTTCCTGCACTAGCTGCGTCAGCATCAGATGAGAAAGAGGCAGCCAGGTTGCAGCATCTGGCCAGTCCAGAAGGCAAAGCTGAGTTCACTGAATGGGTGGGCGGTCCCAGAAGGAGTCTGCTGGAAGTGCTGCTGGCTTTCCCATCCTGCAAGCCATCTTTAGGTGTGGCCACTACTCAACGATATGCTGGTGACAGGCCACACTTGTCGTGTCACCATTTCATGGCACGTGCACATATACATGCATGCCTAATTGACCCCTGGGTTCAAGAAGGAAGTGCAGTGCGTCCGGCGCTGCAATGCCTGTTGAAAGCCGTTCAAATGGATACAATGATATGTGCTTGATGCTCTACAGCACCTTGGCATATTGTTGGTATGATTTGCAGCAATTTTAACAGATGGTCTTTGCCTCAGCAGTCTTCTATGGCTAACGTGGAGAAGCAGCAACAATTTGCCACTCTGGCGGAACGAACTTCAGGCTGATGCGTGCACAGGCTGTCTTTACACAGGCTGTCTTTTCACATGCCATCTTTGCACAGGCCGTCCTCCAGGTACGTTCTGTGTCAGGTGTGTACCAACTTTGGATTGGTGTTTGTAGGTGCTTTCTTTGGCACAATGGCTCCAAGGCTGCAGCCACGCTTCTACTCCATTTCCTCCTCTCCCAAGCAGCATCCCGACAGCATTCACGTCACCTGTGCAGTGGTCATAGACACCACAGCAACAGGCAGACACCATGAGGGTGTCTGCTCAAACTACCTGAAACGGATGTCTGTGGGTGATAGAATACCCATCTTTGTAAGGCATTCCAGTTTCAAGCTGCCAAAGCAGATGAGTACCCCAATTGTTATGGTGGGCCCTGGGACTGGGCTAGCCCCCTTCAGAGGCTTTCTGCAAGAACGGGCTGCTCTGCTCAAGTCAGGCAAGTTGCTTTTACTTTGTTTGCTTGTAATATCGCAGCCGTAGAGAAGGTGCTTTGTTGTACCCCCAGCACATGCATATGTGCAAAGATCCAGCGTATCTCCATGCTTTTGCTTCAGACTTTGTTGCTTGATCTGCACTCACACAGTCTCATGCAGCCTGCAATCCCTCGCAGCATGCAAGTCATGCTTGCCTGACAGTCTAAACCAGATACAGTAATGATAAAGCTTCGTGACTACCGTCTGACTCAACTGCAGCTGTCATGTGCCATCCTTGCAGTTTGCACTGCAGTGTGTGACATGTGTCTCACCTCACAAGCACACACTCTTGCAACCTTGTCAGAAATCAAAATCTGATGCAGTTGCCCACTACAATCAAACGTCATGAATATGCTTGTTGCAGGTATTAAGCTGGGTCCTGCATACCTATTCTTTGGCTGTCGAAAGAAGTCACAAGACTACATATATGAGCAGGAGCTGGCGATGTACTCCAGAAATGGCGTGTTGCAGAAGTTGTTTGTGGCATTTTCTCGGGATGCTGCTGACAAAGTATATGTGCAAAACCAAATGCAGCAACAGGCCACAGACATTGCAGAGGTACTGTTTCAAGAACAAGGAGGGCATGTGTATGTGTGTGGTGATGCAAAAAACATGGCCAAGGACGTGCATGCTGCTTTGCTTGACATGATGCAAACCACATCAGGTTTCAGCAGTACAGACACTGAAGAGAAAATGAAGGATCTGATCAGAAGCAGCAGGTATCAGCGTGATATCTGGTAGCTCTTTCAGCCTTTTTTGATGCAAAGCAACCATTTCACAGAATTCCTGCTTACCCTGGGGAGAAAGGATTCGAACCTTTGAATGTAGGATCCAAATTCCGATGCCTTGCTGAACAATTGGTTTCCCCTTGTGTACCAAAAGTTGATGTTCCAGTACTGACTACCGTAACCTGCAAGTATGCCTTTATTTGTTAGCACCCAGCAGCTGTGGCCTCAGGGCATTTGCTTTTCAGCTCCAATGTCTTGCATTATTTTTCAACTCTTGTCTGTACTTATCACTGGATAGTATGTTTAGGCAGCATAGGTGCTCAAGCTTTGCAAGTGTCTCGATGCATCATCTGATGCTTCGTGACATATTGTTTGTTTATTTCCTGGTAGACACAGACTGTTCATAGAATGTGTATGTGCACGTTATCACAAATACCCAATGATAGATACCCAGAGAGAGAGGTAGCCATCACGTCCGTTTCCAGCATGTCGTTTCAATTTAAGTTTCACCTGAATGGTTTGCTGCGACACCTGGGATCTATTGCATGGTCAGATGGCAGTTGCAATCACACATCAAGCCGATCATACCAGTCAAGCGCAATCTGTGGAGTTTCCCTGGATGGTTCTCTTCATGCATTCTTGCAGATCTTTACCCGCAGCAATGCGGACATGCTTCTGACTGAATTCAGTCAAAGTTCGAACAAGATCATTCGTGTTACATAACACGGTACAAGGTAACAATACCTGCAGGGCTTAACATGGCATGTCGCCTGCAGGGCTAGACACACCATACAGAATGATGTGTTTTCAGTCATCAGGATCAAACTCATTAACCATATCAGATCTAATGTCGCTGTCAGCTCCATTCCCAAATATACACCACACCTGTGGGCGTTCTATTGCCATCACCTGTGTCAAAGCTGCCAACCACTTGCTAGTAGCAGCATCCATCACTCCTTGGACCCTCAAGAAAAGACACTTGATATGTGGCAGCTTGCTCAAACCTAACATGTTCTCTCCAAATTGAAGTTCCTGGGCAGAAAAGCGGACTTCCTCAAGGGATAGCATGGACTCCCATGGTGTCATTAGTGCAAAAGTGCACTTTATATCCTTATGACCAGGTCCAGACACAGACAAAGTCTTCAGCTTGCTGAGACAAGTGAAACCCTTGTCGAACTCAATACGACATTTAGACCAAAATGATAAGTCTAAGTGCTCAAGCCAAGGTATGGCCTGTACCCCGCGGAGCTGAAAGGTGCCATACACTCTACTTCGAATGACCAGACATACCCTAGTCAAGCGTGACAAAGCGGCCAGGTTGGATGGCAAATGTGTGTGGTAGTTGGCCATAGTGCACATACAGTCACTGATGTTGTCGGCTTCAATTGTGCTGCAATGGCACTTCAAAGACTGCAAAGATGTAAATGCGGACAGGCCATGTGCTTGAAGGCTCACAAGCTTTGACTCTGTAAGACTAAGCTTTTGCAGCGCTTCTAGTGGCACTGGAATCACTGCTGTGTCGGGCACACGCTGTTTAGCCTGAACCCACGCCACTGCTTCCGACAAATGCAATGAACTCAAGTGGGCAAGATGTCCAACCCCTCTGAAGATGCCCGCCTTCAGGTGCAGTGTGCTGAGACCTGAAAGGGCTTGCAGTGGCCCCACATCCAAGGCCGTAGTGTGTGGAGCAATCAGCTCACAAAACGTCAGGGAGGTGAAAGTTGACAAGACTAAGACAGCACTTCTGGAGAGTTTGCAAAGAACAGCAGTAGACAGCTTTGTTTCAGGTGACACTAGTGCTCCAAGGACCACGTCAGCGACTGGGGTGCCGCATGCCATAATAACATGCTCAACCGAATTGTGGCAACGCTGTAGCCACTGTAGAGCGCTTGGCAGTCTGTCGATGACGTTGCTCTCGTCAAGGAACAGGCAGGACGATAGGTCCACGTGTTCTTCGAAGATTAGTTGAAAGCGTTTGCACACCAGTCGCAGCTTATGAAACTCTTGGTGCCTTCTGACTCTTGTTGCATGCATTGGATGTAAGTGCTGTATGAGCCCGTCAGCGGATGTGGGTTTCGTCTCTGTGAAGGAGAAGATTTTAGCCCACAGGTCATCTGATAGCCAGAGGGGTTGCCCTCGCTCGGAAGACATGTTCAGCGTGGCAGATCGTGTCGAAAAATATATATAGCTGACGGAAAGCTATTGTACGACTCGAGAAGTTGTTCTAGCACTGTCAAGACCTCTTCTGTGAAAGGGCTATAGTACCGGCGAAGCCCTCTTGCTTTTCGCCCTTCCTGTCAGTGCGCACGAGCACTTGGTATGGTCGCTGGAATGCTGAAAAACAAAACTGACAGGCAGAGTTGATGCTATTCAGGACTTTGCCGTTGTCCCAATCGCGTCGTCGTATGTTTGCATTCTGCTGATAGTTGCGCGCTGAGATCGGTGGTTTGAACATATGATAGGACTTTAGGCACCCAGTTAGGCGACTTGGCTCATTGATACGCAGCCGCCGTTGGCATCAGCATGTCTGAAGGCACACATCAGTTCGGCAACATCTCATTGGGTAGCAGAAGCGGCACGGTATGCTTGCTGGCTATTGCGAGGCAAGATTCTCCCTTTGATCGCTTGACTTTCAACCTCATCCGAAACACTGCAGAGTCAAGGTCAGTTGAAAATAACTACAGCAGGCTTCTTCTGGAAGAAGACTGGCGCAGGAGCCGGCAAAACTGTCGAGCTACCCATCAAAGGTCTGCTTTAGGTTCACACAGCCTGAATTCCTTCAGCCTGGAACCTATTTCATGCATGCCATCTTGAGTATTTCAGTGTGGTGCAGACATCGAAAAGTTTATATGGACCAAGGTTGCACGCGGATGTCAGCTGGGAGTGAAGGGCAACAGTGGCGCTACAACCAACTTCACCGGCTTTCGAGACCAGGTATAGCCGTCAAAGTTTGATTCCAGGCCTCATATGCCTGTTGAGCTATGCTAGGCATGCTCTATTGGCACTCCTGTCATTGTGTACTGCTCTGCAGGACTTAGACCAAATTCGGCAAGTCATTGACACTCACGACAAGCCTATTGAGGTGTGCATCTTTATTCCTCAACTGCAAGCGCTTGAACAACACGGATGCAACTGTGTGGCTGGCAACATGCTGCCACTGCTTTGCCATGCATCAATGCATCATGGCTGCAAGAGGTGCTGCATCTTGTGCTGCCCTCAAACCTTCTTGATTTTGGATTCTCAGCCTCTCTTGCCGTATTCTGTGGAGTGGGTCATTTTTGCTCTGTTTTCTCACCATTCAATATATGTATGAACACTGCAGTGCATGCTCGCTGTCGCATGCAGTCAGCGCAGAACTCACATATGTATTGAGCAGTCTGAAAACAGAGGGGAAAAAAATCAACATAGAACGGCAGCAGCACATGGCTTGTGGCCTGCGCAGCAGCATGTGATACACTCAGCCTTGTACCACAGATACTGTTATTGCATGTAACGACGTCAACAGCAGTCTTTGTGCAAAACGTAGGAGAAGGAGCTGTCAATGAGTGGTCGCAATTGGGGCGATGCTGTCATTGATGGCTCCACCCTTGTGTTCAACGTGGCAGGAAAGCCAGCATTCCGAATACCCCTGACAGATGTGGGCCAGGTGTGTGTCACTCAGTATACCACTTCATACTGCCACAACATGCATTGCAGGGAGTTGTTGGTCATCACCACACAGTGCTGTTCTTATGCACTGCTGCTCACATCTTGCAGTGCCGCAAGTCTGGGCAAAGCAGCCTTCCCTGTTTGCAGTACAGGTCCAGAAGGGGAGGGACGATGTGATGCTGGAGTTTCCTGCTGACGACACAGCGGGAGGCGATCAAGAGGACGCTTTGTTTGAGATGTCCTTTCATGTTCCAAAGGAGAATGACAGGTTTGGAGGAGAAGAGACCACATCAGCTGCTGAGGTCAGCACAATGCTTTGCAATCAGTGTGATGTTGCATGATAAGTCTGGCGCAAACTTGATGACCCCAAGTCGCTGCTCTGATGTCAAAAGTTTGGCCATAGCCACAGATGTTTTCTCGGCCTGACTTGTACTTGCTACTGCCCACAAAGTGCTTGTCAGGCAATGCAGCACCTGACATGATTACAATGCATGACAATGCTGAGTTTGGCTTTCGTACTTGCACCTAAGTCTCCTTATGTGTATGGTTGACATGCTGTGCTGT
>JAABUP010010033.1_pt1 | contig 11351 bp, 10 predicted proteins | sample 5559201 | NCBI WGS metagenome assembly JAABUP01 (sample SAMN10711887, study PRJNA513373) | rock metagenome | isolation source: Antarctica rocks | place: Antarctica | reverse complement strand
AACCGTCGAATCGAGTCCTTCCTACACGTCGAAACGAGTCCTCCATAGCTAGCTAGCTAGCCGTCAAATCGAGTTCTTCCTAGCTGTCTAGCTAGCTGTCGCAATGAGTCCTTCCTAGCTGTCTAGCTAGCTGTTGCATGGAGTCCTTTCTAGCTGTCGTAATGAGTCCTTTCTAGCTGTCTAGCTAGCTGTTGCATGGAGTTCTTTCTAGCTGTCACATGGAGTCCTTTCTAGCTAGTTATTTATATGTATGTCATAATTATATAGAATCAATATTGAATAAACATTATCTACATGTAGTATATAAAGTAAAATACATAATTGTCACTCTGAGCGCTCTGAGCTGCACTAAGTAAATTTTGGGCGCTCTGAGCGGCCCTGAGCTGACACATGAGATCGCCGGTTCTGAGCGCTCTGAGCGCTCTGAGCTAGCTCTGAGCTGCTTTCCCAACTTGCTGATGCAAGTTCAATTCACACTTTAATAAGTGATAACTATCTAATACACTCACCTTTATAATGTTTATTATGATGACAGTGAGATACTATAAGCAGTATAGTATGTTATAAATAGTGTAACGAACATGTAGTAGTTAAATAACAATAACAATAATGATAAAGTAAGTTTAATCACTAGTATCATTACATAGACTACCCTATTCTACTTCTAATTTAGTGATGGTGTCTGAATTATGCGGGTGGTGTTCTAATTGCTGTTACAGGTATGCTGTGGATACACCGTGATAGCATGGTGCCTTCGGCACTGCGGCACGGTGGTGATGACTAAACACATGGTATATAGCCTTATTAGCAATTCAGACAGCATGAACTTCACCATTTAATGTCTTCCTAAAAAAGAATTCATAATATAAAAATTGTTTTTCAAAAGAAAAAATGTGTGACCCTTTTGTGAAACTGAAAGTAGTGCACAAGGGTATGAAAATGACAATAATACAAAAGGATGTCATTTTCGCGATGCCAAGAATGCTCCAGGATCGTATCCGCCGAAGTGTGGCTCTAGGCCTGCGTTTCCGCTCAGGAACGTATCTGAAGGGGGTGGCGTTTCAGCGACTGCTGACAAAGCGGAAGAATTCTGGCATGTTCAAGGTTCCTTCGAGCTTCGAGAATGACAGGTTTGGCTCGGGTACGTGATCCGGACTCTGCTGGTGACTGCACCTTTGACCACGTGGCTTAGACATAATGGAGTGGTGTGCGTGGCAATTGCAACTGATCTTCAAAACACCTCATCTACAAGTTCAGTCCTCCTTCCTACGAAGTAAATGTGTCCGTCTGTACGAGTACTATAGTTGCATCACTCGGGACAAGTACCAATCTCACTTGTTGCTTTGCTATTTTCCATCCTTTAGGCAAAGCTCAGAGCCACCTACCACCTCCGAGTGTGCGTGCTTCCGTCACTGGGTGAGGACTCCTTTACCAAACCCTCCCACTGCAACAATCAAACACCATGGCTGTATCCAAATTCACCGAAATCCTCGGCGCTCTTCCTCAATCATCGTCGCCGGAGTCAAACGTTCGCCTAGAAGACATCCTCGCCGAAACGGCCAACCGTTCGAGCCGATCTTCCCCCGAAGGCGAGAAGGTTGTAAGTGAGGTCAGTGGAAATCCACCAAAGCAGGAATCATCACGGAGGAGGCTCAGGAAGATGACATTGTCGGTGAAAAAGGGCTGAATCAGTCCTCTCAATTCCGGCCGAGGAGGACGATTAGCTCTCCAGGCTTCGAAGTAGCGGCCTACAAGTCTCTAACACCTACGCCGCAGCACTAGCAGTGCCTCAATGATTCTCCGCACACTCAATGAAAAGCGGAATTTTAAGCTGGAGGTGCTTGCTTTACGGCTCAGTGAGCCGGCTGGTTTCATCACTCAACTACGGCTGTCTATACCACCGATGCGTCGTGGCTGTTAGCAATCAGCCGGCGATCGTTGTCATCATGCATCGGTGTTCTGATGATGGTGCGGTGGCGATATCGAGTGGGCACCGTCGGCCCTTCTACACATCTTCGGGAGTTCTCCACGACGAGGAATCCGTCGTCGTCGTGGGATGCACAATGCGAGCGGGATATTACACGGTCCGATGAAGTTGGCCTGCTTTTCAGCTCGGCTCAGAGAAGACAAGGTGTGATCTTCGGGGTACTAGAAGGACTTCTACTCGGTCACCCGATGTATCTCATTGCTACACCACTGGTGTCTTCCCATCAAACGCAAGCTTCGAAGTGTATTGCCTTGATGTCTTAGGCCACATCGTGTGATGGAGGCTACCGTATTTGTGCTTCTATAAGATGTAGTTCATTCTCAATGCTAACACTATTAAGTCATAAACCACTTCTACTTGCACCACTGCTTCTGAATCGTCCTGGTGGCTAGCATTGTTGATCAACATTAGATACAGCAGTCCGTTTTCGCCTTGAGTGTGAGCATTCTCGAACAGCCTCTCGAGTCCTGGGCTTTCGAAAGTCCCCTGATACACTTCCTTGTGATCTACGCCATTGAGTGCAGAGACCTCGTCTGATCCACCCTTTTTTCAGTTTACCCCCATTCTCTCCGGTCTTCTTTATCTCGCACGCTTTATATTTTTTGACAAGGGAATTCCTCTTTACTTCCTAGTCCTTGCATGCAAGATAACTCTAGAAGTCCAGATGATGGAAAACCATGACTGAGAAAGCCTGCGAACGCTCGTGACTCGCGGTAGGTACACCAAGATGGAGTAAGGAAGCTGCAACATTAGAGCTAAGTAACACAGACCCAAAAACAACGTTCCTAGATCCACACTCTCATCGCTGTCCCGGTCATACAAGCGGTAACGTTCATATTTGTTAAAGGAGCTGACCACTTCACAGTGGAGATCGAAAGACGGAACGCAGCACGGACTTCTCACCATGCTGGTTGGACGATCTGCGACTGCTTCGAGCCCTGTCTAGCGAATCCGGACTTCCATTGGAATGGAGAGTTTCGCAAATGGGAGAGCCCCTATGTCGACCCTTATGCGATTCCAAGATAGCATGGAGTCGACTCACAGTGGATGAAACAGTGGTCTCAAACGCCATCAGACCTAGTAGCTGTAGGCTGAGCGCAGGCCCACCCAGGTTGACAGAGGACCAGGATCCCATGGAGCACTCCACATGCTCACTCATCAGTACGATCCTTTTGGCCGTCTGTACCAGCCATCTCTTGAACTATGCTGTTCTTCGTGTCTAGCCGGCCTTCCAGACCAATGGGAATATTAGTCTCGTACACTCGAGCTTTCTTTGCTGCAGGCTCCGTGTTCAGAAACCACAAGATGTTCTCTGGATTCTTGCTCGCACAGTACTCCTGAATGCGCGCTCAATTCACTCCAAGCCTCGTGCCTGTGGTGTTCTGGTACGCATTGGGGTCCTCCGCATGTTTGATGCGGGCTGGAAGGTTCAGGTGGCTAGACCCAGACGATAGAGATGTAGATCTGTCGAACCTTGTCGCGGAGTTTACGAACATCTTCAAAGGACTTTGCTTCAAGTAGCGGAAGTACCGCAGCTGAGCAGCGGAATCTTGGCCTTCTGCCTTATCACGATTGGCCCAGGAGAGCACCATTGAATAGGTCGGAAGAGCACACTGGAGTTCAGGAAGATTTTTGTCCATGTCCATCCCGTTCTCTTCAGCAGCAGTCTCTGGAGCATGTGTGGTGGAATTATGGTAACCTTATCGTCAGCCCAAGTTCCACTGCCGTTCTTTGGTGGGTTTAGATAACCCTTTAATAATTTGCCAAATTAATAGGAGGGTTCCCGGGCAATGATGATCGCTGGATTCTCTTCGCTGTTCGCTTCCGTGTAATGAGGAGCAGTGGGCGTATGACATACCGAGTTGCAACCCAAGTCTCGTTTGTCAGGAAATCCGCATCGTAGAGAGCTGGACTTTTGACACTCTTATCCCGTGACTTAGCTCGGTCTACGGCTAAGACCTACTAGTTGAAGCCTGCCAGCCGTACACATGCTGCAGCTTATTCAACTCCACGAGGTCAACCGTGGCCAGCCCTATGGTATGATGGTGACGCCGCGGCATAGACCCTCGCCCTCTTGCCGAGCTAAGGATGACGTTTGCCAGCCATAGGAATTTTATCTTCCAAGTGTGTCTGGAAACTTGCTACCCAACTCGTATGGAATAAAGAGCCTCGCGCATGAGGGTATGTCAGATCGCCTGTACACCGGCATTAGGGTTCGGCACCTAGTGTACAGGAAAATCCATGCCTTGAACATTCCATCATGGGATTCCCGCAAGTGTGAGAGTAAAGTTCCTCTGCCAATTCCTCAACCACAATGCGACTGCAGTTTCGTAAGTGTCGCTACAGTTGCCATTAGGGTTTGACACCCAATCATAAGAAGTCCTTGACATGAATATCCGGCACTAGAGTAAACAAGTCAGCCACAATCTCCAGGGAGCCAGTCTCGGCATGTGCCGGCCAGGATACGAACCGAGGTCCCGCCTTAGGGCTAAGCGAAAATAGGCGATGGACTAGTGTCACGCTATAAAACCATCTTGACAATCTTGAGCCGCCATCTTTTCAACACACCACGCGATCAAACACTTCGAGCGCAACACATATCTACAGCTACAGAAATTGTGACTGCTCTTGCTGAGGGTATCTCGCTGAACAGGACTTGAATACTGTAAGTTTTCCCATTGTGGGTGACTTCTACTCACTTTCACGTCACTTTCTGCAACTTGATGGCTGCAGTCGGAGCTGCTCCTAGGGTTGCGGGGACTTGGGGCGCTGACTGACTAGGGTATAGAATCTGAGACGTCAATTCCACGTCACTTCCAACCACAGTCGCAGTGATCTGCTCCTGCAAGCTCAACTTTTGCGACTGCTAAAAAGAACCGTCACAATGGCGGACTACTCGCACAATGTGTCTCTGAACTTGAAGGATAAGCCGGACAGTCAAGAAGCCCATCATGATGATTTGTTTGAAGATGTTGGAAAGAAAGTCGAAGGCATGGGCTTGGGCGAGTCAGGCGACAAAGAAGGCAATCGGGGACCAAAGCTGGTGGATGAAATTGAGAGCTATTGCATGAACTGTGGCGAAAATGTGTGGTTTGCAGCAGAGCCACTATGGTTGCATAACTTGCTAACATATTTTGGCTCTAGGGCACTACTCGTTTACTCCTAACAAGGATCCCGTACTTCCGCGAGATCATTCTGATGTCGTTCTACTGCCAATACTGCCACTTCAAAAACTCCGAAATCCAGTCAGCCGGGGAGATCCAGGAACGTGGCTCGAAGTACACCCTTAAGCTCGACCACATGGACGACTTTGAACGTCAGGTGGTGAAGAGTGACACGGCCATCTTCCGCGTGGAGGATCTAGATATTGAGATACCTCCAGGGCGGGGTCAGCTTACGAATGTGGAAGGGATCCTAATCATGGTCCTAAAGGATCTGGAAGCTGGCCAGCCTCGAAGAAAGAGACACGAGCCGGAGCTTTTTGCAAAGATCGATGCCATAGTCCAGCCCTTGATAAAAATGATGCACGGAACAAGGTTTCCTTTCAGGATATCTCTCAATGATCCCGCTGGCAATGCCTGGATTGAGCCGTCACCAGACGACAAAGATGGGAAGTACGTCCGCACGGACTATGCGAGATCGCCAGAGGAAAATGCCGCACTCGGTCTAGGCAATGGTGAAAGCCAGGTGGAGGAAACCGAACAAGCGGCCCCGGCCGAAGCTCAGAACGTGACCGAAGAACAAGGGCCCGCCAGAGATCCGAATTTCGATGTGGATATCGTTCATGGTGAGCCCTTAATATTTCACACAGATTGTCCAGGATGCACCAGGCCTTGCGAGGTTCGTATGCGAATGGTCGATGTCCCACACTTCAAGCAGGTGGTTCTCATTAGCACTGCCTGCGATCATTGCGGGTATCGAACGAGCGAGGTGAAAACCGGAGGTGCTATCCCCAACAAAGGCCGTCAAATCATCCTTAAAGTCTTAGAACAGGTGGATCTCTCCCGTGATGTATTGAAATCGGAAACTTGCACCGTGTTCTGTCCCGAGCTGAAGCTTGAGATTACTCCTGGAACCATGTCAGGTCGCTTCACTACCGTTGAGGGACTCTTAACACAAGTGCACGATACTCTCTATTCTAGGATATTCGACGCTGGTGGAGCCGGTGGCGATTCTAGGGACCCCGAACGCATGCAGGCATGGGATAACCTGTTTAAGAATCTCCAGGCTGCAATCAAAGGCGAGTTCAAGTACCAGATCTCACTCACAGACCCGCTGGCAGCCAGCTACATACAGAATCTTTGTTCCCCAGACGAAGATCCACAGCTCACAATCTTGGATTACGAGAGGTCGGAAGAGGAGGAAGAAGAACTCGGTCTGACGGATATGAGAACCGAATTGGATGATACGGGGAAGTATAGGAACGAGGTTGTGAATAAAGCCGTTATGAGAGCGGAGAGACTGGCAGATGAACAAGATGCAAGGCTTATTGAAAGGGAAGAAGCCGAGAAGAAGAATCCAGTGTCTGAAAAAGTGGAGCAGGTAGTTGATGCATCAGAAGCAAAGATTGTGGATGTATCTGAAGCAAAAGATGAGGGGAAGCTAGGGGCAGATGAACAGTTCGGAGGTGAAGAGTCGGTACTTTACATCAAACAAGTAAGCAGAGCAAAATCAGGTGTCAATACCGCCGCTGGATCTGGACCCGTGGAAGAGCAAGCCGTGGACTCTGATGCGAAACAGGTACAAGCGAATGCTGCTCCTGACTCTAGCTCCACCAAGGATCCCTGCGAGCAATGCGAGCATTGTAAAGCAAAAGCTGCGAAACAGGGGAAAGTGGATGCGGCAGCTGGGTCTGGCTCGACCAAGGAGGATTCAAAAGCCGAAGCTACGGGGAAAGTGGTACTGAATGCGGTTCCGGCAGAAACAGAGGATTACGTCGTTGTGGAGCACGATCCAATCGAGGATGACTGGAGCGAAGCGTCGACCACAATCGATCGAATGGCACAGTGATATCGCTCCATTCAGCTGTCTCGGTCTCCATATTCAGCAAAGTGGAATCTTGGGAATTTGGGCAACGTGTGATGATTTTACGGCAGCATGATGGCACGAGGGCATGACGGCATTCATTGGCGATATTTGCGCGATTCTGGATCTCTCACAGATCTCTAACGTTTCCTGCAAGCCGGCCTTATCTTAGGCGTTCGAGCGGAATTTATGAATACCAGTCCCCTTGGTTTGATCGGCGTGTGTGCGATGATCTTATTCGTATGAGATGGCGGGAATCTCTCCAGTCATCGGCGGCCTTGTTCTTAGCTAGTAATCATGGCAACTTAGGCCTGATTGGGTGCGATGGTCTCATTCGTACGACATAGCGGTAATGTCTCCACAGATTGTGTCTCAACCTTGAAAAATCATCATGGCAGGCTTGGCTTCATCTTGGATTAGTCCAGCCAGTCACCTAAGAAATTAGATAAGCCTCTCTCTTCTCATAGACTATGGAGCTCTCAAGCACTCACATACATTGTTATGACTTTTCAAGGTTTGCTGTGATACTCGACAGTGCCCATGCGTCTACTGATCTGCCAAAGGATTGGCATGTACTGTGACCCGCTTGATCTCCACCCTTTCCTTGGGTCTGTTCTTCTTGTCCACCTCCAATCCCTCTAACTTCTCCAAAGTGGTGTCTATCCCTTCGATGACCCTTCCAAAAACCGTATTCTTCCCATCCAGATGCGGCGCCGCTGCGTACGTACAAAAAAACTGACTTCCATTCGTGCCCGGCGCCCGGTTCGCCATACTGACTATCCCGCGCGCATTATGGCGCAGAGCAGGTCGAACCTCGTCCTCGAATTCCGTTTGCCAGATGGACGTTCCCCCTTTGCCTTTGCCAGTGGGATCCCCTGTTTGTATCATGAAAGCTGGGATGGACCGGTGGAAGGAAACCCCGTCATAGTATGATGAAGCGCACAACGCCAAGAAGTTCTAAGGGAGTATTCAGCACAAGTGATTGAAAAAGATGGCGCGATGGGCAAGGGCCAGATTTACTTCTGCTGTCTTGGGGACGCTTTCGCAGAAGACTTCAATTTTGAGGTCACCGACATCGGTGTGTAGCTGCGAGATGTGGTGTCAGTACCTTACAAGGCTGCTCCTCAGCTTTGGAGTAAAAACAGCTTACTGTGACCGACATATTGTGGAAGGCCCTCAAGAATATTTGGCAGTCCCCATACGTTGTGGTCAACCTTGCACGTATGAACAGTGCAAAGTTGGGTGGATACGCAATCCCACTGATCTTGATTGATGCACAAACAGCCCGAACCGAAGACGTAGGTAGCTACTCTCGCACTTATCAACAATGTTGCCATGAAGTGCACAAAGTACTGTCCAAAGCGCTGCAACACGATTCTGAAACATCCGGCCCCAGTACAGGCTCTACTAAGCTTGCTGCAGCGATCATTTCAGCCTACGGGGTGGGGTTCTTCTGGTGCAGCCTCGTCCTACACCATACGCCGCAACAGCAGAATAGGCCAGCTAAGGAGGGGCCGGTTTGGGCGCCCTCTTGATGTTGGCGCAAGAGATTTGAGACGAAGTGCTACTATCAATTACAGTCTCATGAAGAAAAATTGATGTTGCTGGCTAACTCAGAGCTGACATCAACGGAAGATGACGGCATTCGTCCGGGTGTCTGGACCGCCAAACAGCAATTTCCTCGTCGGATATCCTGGGATATCCGCTACTTTGGTGAGTCAACCATGGTGGAGGGACTCCAAGGCCTTTGTGGCTTTCTGAGTAACGATGCCACCAAGCTTGAGTCGCTGTAGACTGACCGCCATGCTACCGCAGCCTCGAATAGAGGGCAAAGTCGAGATAAGACCTACAATCGGCATCTCCGCCCCGGTATCCATCTCTCTCGTCACTATCTCCCTCCATCGGCGCGAGACAATCCACCCCTCGGCCCACTCGGTCACAAAGAAACACCTAGCTGCGCCTCGGAAAGAATTGACAGATATTGTTGGGAAGGAGATGTTGCTTTTTCGATGTCCGGCAGGGAGAGAGTACGAGAATGTGTACTCCATGGATCTCCCGTTTGTGCTTTTCATACCGTATGGAAGAGGCGGGGAGGAGACGGCAAGGAGGGTACCGCCAGCGAGTCTGCAATTACCTGCGCGGACGGCGGAAACGTACTATGAGATGGTGGTCATGGTGCAGCAGGGGCACTCAGAGCAGAAGAAATACCCGTTCCCGGTGCCAATATCGAGATATGATACCCTCTCAACGTTTGGCATGTACAATCGACCAGAGTCCGCGGAGCGAGTCACAGATCACCTTGTCACGCTAGGCATATCATTACCGAGATGGTCATACGGTCCGCTGGATCCAGTGAGCGTGTACATCAAGCTCTCCCCGAATCCCAATTGGCTCAGCAAGGCGAAGAGGGTAACAATACAGAAGATCACGATAGGGATAGATGAGGAGATCGTCTATAACCATGAGGGGGATGAACCACAGCGAAAAGTGAAGACATTAGCAAAGCAGACGCAAGCAGTAGGCGTGAAGATGCCAGAGGCGGGGTATTTCACAAACCTAGGGTTGGTGTTTCCTGCGAAGGATTTAAGAGATTCAGATGGCATTATACCTCGAGGAAAGCAGGCATTCCCGATGTATGCGGTTAGTGGATTTACCACAACGGGGAGTTTGTATAAGATTGAATATTACCTTACTGTCAAGGTATAAATTCTTTGGTGTAAGTCATGTATAGCAGCGCTGAATTTCCTCTATAGGCGCACATGACATCAGCAAAAGACATCCTACTACGACAACCGATCGTCGTCTGTCCTCTGGATAACGCCGGCTGCAAAGAAGAGATGGAAGCCATAGAGCAAGCAGCAAAAGACGCTGCACAGGTCAATGCAGATAACCCAATGCTCCCAGCGCCTACGATAGTGCGAGTGAACGACCATAATGCTTTACATGCGTTAGGCATGACGATGGTGGGGAAAGCTCGAAAAATACTGATCGAGTGAAGGCCGGATCTTCAGAGTCTGGATGATGGATATGCTAATGATGACGAGGGTCTCATGGGGGCGTGGATGTTGGACACTACATTTCTTGTAATATGATGATAAGACTTTCTTTTTATTACGAGGAGCGGGAGATCTGGATGGCGTTGAGGAGCTATGGAGATCCCCGATCTGGTGGTTAATCTGGATATATGCACTTCGGCGTGGAACGCACATCTGCTTGGCATTTCTGCATAGTACTGGTGTTCCGATATATAATCCAGAATTTTCTAAACACATTGAGCGCAAGTCTAAGATGATTGATTGCATCATGCAGGTTTAGATCGGTAAACCAAGTTACTAAAAGACGCTGCCGGCACCGCATCCTCGACCCCCTTCTTCACCGAGATCTTGTCGCCCAGAGCTGCAGACATCATCTCATTGGGCTTTTGATAGCTAGAAGCGATACTCTTCATCGTCTGATACTGTTCGCTATCCTCGCCCCATACGGCTTTCGCATTGCTGAGATTCGTCATGATCTGATTATAATCCTCAGTACCGCGATAAGTAGGGAAGATGTATCTCTAACGTACAATTGTGAAGAGTTCGTGGTCATACTCGGAGGGATGGTGTTGGGTTGAGGTTCTATGATCTGTTTAGGAAATGAAAATGGTGTACGCAGGTAGTCGACTTACTTTTCTTGATCGGCGCCTACTTGCTCCATAACAACATAAGCACTATATTTCGCACCTAATAATTGCAGACAGGCTACTACATAAGTCAATCAGCCACCTGATGACAACCTATGTACTTGATACCCACTACCTCCATAGGGCTGAAGAGTGGGAACTAGCGGCGGGAGCCATGCATCGCTCGCCTGCTGCCGCCCGCCATGGATGAACCAACGCCAATCTCAGCACTCATCTGCCCTCCACAGACAGCGCTCCACAACACAACCCCGGTTGTCGTCCCTCAAAACCCACGAACCCCCACTCTCCAAATGTCATCCACAACCTCCCGTCCCAACGTCCCTCCAACCACGCACCAAGCACCCAACGGCGCCAGCGAAGAGAAGTCCAATTTCGAACAACAACGCGATGCGCTAGTTGGAGAAATCGCCGTCGTGAGCCTATCTTTCTTCCTCCTCCTCCTTCTCCTCCGCTCTCCTGTACTTTTCACGACAAGTCAGCGGAAGAGGAGCGACGGTAGATTTGCTGATGTAAGTTGACGGGGAAGAGCCTCGAGCATGTCCTCCAGAACATCAACAAGCTCAATCGATCGCTCGAGGGCGTTATAGCCGTAGGTCTTTCCTTTCCAGCCTTGCTCGGTCTGTCTCGGACTCTGGCGTTTGCTTTTGCTTTTGCTTT
>JAABUP010010032.1_pt1 | contig 11351 bp, 19 predicted proteins | sample 5559201 | NCBI WGS metagenome assembly JAABUP01 (sample SAMN10711887, study PRJNA513373) | rock metagenome | isolation source: Antarctica rocks | place: Antarctica | reverse complement strand
AATTGGCAGTTGATGAGAGCCCAGCCTAAACTGAAGAAACCGCTGCATGCGCCTACCAGAAACAGGCAGCTGACAATACCGCCTATGCTGGCTAAAAGGTCTAAACCAATGGTGGTCTGCGTACGTGAGTCGAGAGCATGCCAAGAAAGAAGACGAATGTGAGCCTGCTATGCCCTATGCTGTGCCTGCTGAGTGTCTCATTCCATTTCTCGTTGTGACATTTTGCAGCGGAGGTGTGGGCGGAATAGTCTCTGCCGACTTGACGTTTCGACTGACTTGTGGGTCTGCCGTTGCGGGCGACGTCTCACCTCACGCCAGCTGCAAAGGGAGGCATGAGTGATCAGGAGGACAGCAACGAAGTGTCGGGAAGGGTGGTCAGGCTTGAGGTCGAGAACTTCAAGTCATACCGGGGGTTCCAAAACATCGGGCCCTTCAAGAATTTCACAGCAGTTGTTGGCCCTAATGGCTCTGGTAAATCCAACCTCATGGACGCAATCAGCTTTGTGCTGGGGGTCAAAACAGCACAACTCAGAGGATCACTGAAAGAGCTTCTGTACAGCAACTCAGCAGGCAACTCTGCAGAGGACAGACCACGCAACGGGTTGGTAAAGCTGGTCTATGAAAGTGCTGACGGCGTGGAAACACACTTCAGCCGCATAATTGCGCCTTCAAGCAGTTCTGCAGATGCTACATTCCAGTCACAGTACAAGCTCAACAGCAAAAGCGTGTCATGGGATGGCTACAACAACCAGCTCAAGAAGTACAACATATTGGTCAAGGCCCGTAACTTTCTGGTGTTTCAGGTATGCAATTGGCATGCCCACCTCATGCTGCGGTCATTGGCATACCCATTGGGAACCACGTTTTGAAAGGCACCCACAAGTTGGGCTGCTGCCTCTGCAGGGAGACATAGAGTCCTATGCTGCTATGTCACCCAAGGATCTGACCGACCGCTTTGAGCACATCTCTGGCTCAGAAACATACCGCAAGCGGTACCATGAGCTGGAGGCACAGAAACTGAAGGCTGAGGAGCAGACCAGCTTCCTGTTCAGCAAGAGGAAGGGTGTCACACAGGAGAAGAAGCAGAAGAAGGAGCAGAAAGAAGAGGCGGAGAAGCATGTCAAGATGCAAGAAGAACTGGTAAGTCAAATTCTTGGCACGTTGTAGTCTCAGCTCAATGGCACGTGCCCCACTTGCTGGCATGTTGCCTGTGCATCCTGTTGTGATGTGCATGACAAGTGGCAAAACAGTCCTCATAATCCGGCAGGCTCAAACCCACAACATGCAGTGACCATTGGTGACTAATGAAGTGGGTTTTGAAGGCACTCTGGTTTGTGGGCGCACATCTGCTGACCAGCATATGCTCAGCACAAGCGCAAGCACCATTCAGCAGGAAACTGCCTTATTATGACACCATTTTCCGTTTTGTACACAGGAGGAACTCAAGAGCACATACTTCCTTTGGCAGCTCTTCCACATAGACCAGGATCTGGCAAAGGCTCAACAAGGCATGGCCAAGGAGCAGAAAGCACTGGAGGCTGCTGCCAGGACTGGTATGGTGGCTGACAAGGAGATTGCTGCTAAGCGTAAGGTGCAGGCAGGCTACCACATGGAGCGTATCAACCTGGAAAGACAGCTCAAGCGCAGGCGCACTGACTCAGAGGCAAAGGTACCCTACAACTTGTACATAGACTTAAGGGCCACTGCTGGGATATGGGGCTGTGCCTTGCATTGTGCTGCTGACTGAGTGCAACTATACAACTGGGTGTACAGCTATGCATCAGCAGATGTGGCAGCCATTTGCTTGCTTGCAGGCTTCCTTTCCAGCTTGATTGTCTGCTCATCACCTTCATGCTGCAGCTTCTCCGTTACATCAGCCTTCCTCACATCTGCTTACTTGCCTGCCCTTTACATTGATGCCTTTGTTTCAGACGAGTTAACGAGCACAAGCTTGTTTGGTGTATGTAGAATCCTGAAGTGGTAGCATTGAAGGAGGACATCAGGCGGACCAACAAGAAGCTCAAGGTATGGGAGCGCGAGCTGGAAGAGCGGAAGAAGAGCTTAGGAGACCAGCACAGCAAGGTTGCCAAGCTAAAGGCTGACCTGGAAAAAATCACGGATGGTATGCCTCACCCACACTCACACCCGTCATCATTACCTGCAGTCACCTGCTTTGCGCGATCTAGTGCTGAGCTGTCTTTGATGCCATTTTTGTAATGTTTTGCTGCCTATGTATGTTACCGCTCCTGCCACGTCTGGAATGCAGTCAAGCTAAGTCAAGTCAATTGGTGACATGAGCATGTACATATGTCCAGCATACAGGCAAATGACTATACACATGCAATACATGGGCAAATGAGCATATATATGAGCTATACGTGTATGTATGCAACACACTGTCACATGGGTACATACACATCCACGTCGATATACCCGTACACACATTCACATGTGTATGCATATTGATAGGACATCATATGTGTGTGCACTTTGATGGCATACATATGTGTGATGGCAGTTGGTCATGTATGCAGTGGCATCTTGTTTGCTTGCTTGCAGCTCAGAGGCAGCTGGAGGGGGAGATGCAGCAACAGCAGAAGGAGGGGCAGCTGCTCCATGGTGACCAGCTTGCTGAGTTCTCCCGCCTGGAGGCAGAGGCCAGCGCCAAGACCAGCAAGGCCAAGACTGCCCTTGATACCCTGGCCACCACACACCAGGCAAGACTCACCACTGTCAACACCTGATGCCACTGGAAGCAATGCATACTGGGGCCTCTGCCTGAGGCAGACCACCTGCAACAGCAGCGCAGCTGTCTGCAACATTCACTGCGAGCAGCAACTCTGTCTTGGCTTCCTCTGCTGACAGACTTTGACATGCCTCTTGGAAAACCCATCAGCAGGAACATTCGTGAGTGTGGTTGTGACGCTAGTGCTCTTTTCAATCCCGAAACGTCTATTCAATTCAGAAACGTCATCCCCGCACTGGAAATCTAAATAGAGAAACGTCTGGGGACAGTAAAACGCGTTTCTACATTATGGAGATGTTTTAGTTGGCAATGATCAAGAAGCAAGCCTGCACGCATGTGTGCACGTGGTTCTTCGACTGCCAGGCGTCATGTTGCTTCCAATGCAATTCCAGGGCAAAAGCAAAGGTATGTGTTGTGCACACAGGCTGACAAGGAGGCTTTGCGAGATCTACAGATCACCAATGATGGTTTACAAGAGCGTCTGGCCCAGCTAGGTGATTCTGCCTACATTTCCTGCATATCTTATCATGCAGCATTACATGACTGATGTGTAGTCACTGCAGCAGATTCGAGTGCTGCTGTGTTCCTGCCTGGAATTTGATATTTGGGCCATCCTGAGCTGCGTTACGTGCCACAAAAATTCGATAGACATAAAATGGGCTCCTGACATTGCTCTGGCTTGTTCTGGCTACATGCATTCATAGCAAACAATGGCATTCAGACCTGTTGCCTAATTGTGTGCTGCCATCCATTCAAAGCTGGTCTTTCATTACTGAAGTCAACAGCAATGACACTCATCACAAAAGCCCTGGGTCACTTTCAGCTGGGTCGTTTTGGCCTTGCCTGTGAGTATTGGTGGATGAGACTTGTTGGCTGGCCAAAGCTTGTAATCTTCTTCTTCTTCTTCTTGCTCAATCAAGCCTGTATGTGCTCTTCATTGTGTGCAGAGCAACACAGCAGACATGGTCAGCAACAATGTAATGAGCTGCTTGTGCATATAAGCTTGGGCCGTTCAAGGTCAGCAAGCTGATGGTTGTTGCATGTGTGTGTGTGTCTGCAGAGCAGGACAAGGGGCGTGCTCAAAGGCATCATGATGAGCTGGTCATTAGCATCAATGCTGGCAAGAAGGACCTGCGTGAGAAGACAAAGGAGCGAGGAGCTGCAGCTGATGCAAACCGCAAAGCCGGGTATGCTGCTCTGCTTGTCCTCCACTTCTTTGTGCTGCTGGGCTGAATCTTAGCATCTTTCCTGTCTGCTGCCTGCCATCTGTGCTGGAAGATATCAGCTTTCCAGAGCTGTGATGGCCTTTCCCTTACATGTATTGTTGCTGCTTGTCATGCTCCAAGTGTCTCTATCGCTGCATCGTGTAGTGGTCTTTGCATGCTGTCAAGCTGCTGCTTGCTTGCTTCAGCTTTGGGAAAGGCTATTGGGTTTTGAAATGACAAAAGACATGAACATCCCTCAAGGTAGAAACGATGTTCAAAACAAGGTGGCTGACCAGAGTAAGAGTGCTGGAATGCTTCTGACTTACAATCATTCATGATGCAACCAACGATCATTGACACAACCTGCTTGACGCCACTCAAGAATGCTAGAGAAGACAAATGTACAGACACTTTGTCCAGAAACCATCAAGATGCTTCATTGTAGGCAACTGTCGTCTGCAAAGCAGACACCATCTGGTAACTCTCAGCTCAAAAATAATGTGAAGGGCGTATTCAGTGTGCTCTGTGTGGGATGCAGGGCTCAGCGTGACTTTCTGCAGAAGAAGGTGTTTGACTGCGAAGGGAGTCTGGCTGAAGCCAAGGCTGACCGCAAGGAATCTGAGCGAGACCGCAAGATTCATGAGGCTGTGACCAACCTCAAGCGCCTCTTCCCAGGCATGTACATACCACGCCTTGCTACTGCGCTGAATGTGGCTGTACTTTAAGTTCAGCCACGATTGGCCTATTGTACACAGCATACCCTGATGGTCGCTGGCATAAATTACATTCCTGCCAGGCCCTACCCTTTTCTTGTAATGTGGCCGTGCTTGCATTCTCACTGCATCTGGTCCTTGGCATTGCATCACACTACAGACCAAGACGCAAAATGATACAGGATGCCCTGACAGCATGCCATGGCATCATGCAGAATTCATCTCAGTGCATTGTGCTGCATGAGCAGTAGGGGATGTCACGTCACGTGTGCTGTATACACCATGTGTAGGGAGTAGCCTTGCATGCAAGCGAGTTTGACTTGCAGGTGTGCATGGGCAAGTGACTGAACTCACCAAGGTCAGCCAGAGGAAGTATAATGTGGCAGTCACAGTTGCTCTTGGCAAGGAGATGGACTCAGTGGTGGTAGACAATGACAAGACAGCCAAGGAGTGCATCCAGTACTTGACAGAGCAGCGTGTGGCGCCTCTCACCTTCATCCCCTTGTCCTCTGTGAAGGCACAACCCATCAATGACAGGTTACGCCAGCTGGGGGGCTCTTCTAAGCTGGTCATTGACCTGCTGCAGTACGAGCCTCACCTGGACAGAGCCTTCAGATATGTCTGTGGGTGAGTGCTCATCCACCAGACCATCATTGCCTTGTTTTGAGAGCACAAAGGATCTGTCCTGCCGAATGGAGTGTTGAGTACAGTCTCAGTCTCATCCTGGTGTACCCATCAAGTATGTCGGTGGCTGGCTTTTGTTGGTGTGGCATTTGTTGTCTTGTCCTTTGTGTAGGCAGAGCTTATCATCAACAGCGCCTATTAGTCTGCATGTGTTTCCAGACTAGTCATTGAGCTATTGGCAGCACTCTGATAGGCTTGCTTGTGAGAGGGCGCACAGAGCGCAGAAGCACAGTTGTGTGCAATGCTGTTGGCAAGCAGCTGTCATGGGACCAGACAGACTCAAAGGGGCCGCCCATGGCATTGTTCTGGCTGCCTGCCTGTAGCGCAGTCTACAAGCTTGTCTTGTGGCCTGATCAGCGTGTTCCTGATTGTGGCGTACAGGAACACGCTGGTGTGCGATACCATGGCTGAGGGCAAGCAGCTGTCATGGGGTCAGGGTCCTGAAAGGCACAAGGTAGCCACCCTTGACGGCACCCTGTTTGCCAAGGCCGGCAGCATCACGGGTGGGATGGCCGGCAACCTGGCAGGCCGAGCACAGCGCTGGGGGGACAAGGAGTATGAAACTCTCAAGAAGGTTGAATGCCTGGTCTGATTTTGTGACTTTGTGCATTGCCTGCGCCAAATGTCTGCTTGCCAGGTTCTTGTCAACATCAAACAGATGTTACTTTGGGAAGGCCTGGATCAGTGTGGCATCTGGTTTGCCAGGTGCCCGTGTGCATTGCTGCCCTGTTGCCTGAGACAGCAAAGCGACAAAGAATGTGTTGAGAGCTGCAACAGCTGCTCAGAAGTGAGTGTAATGCGGAGTGTCAAGTCTGCAAGCAGAGAGGCTAGTGACCAGAGAGAAGCCCTCATGTCTTCTGCATGGCAAAGGTGACAGGCACTAACGCCATCTGCTGCATTCTCACATGTGCCAGATGCAGAGGCATCTGTTGATAAGGTAAGGGGCCAGGAACATGTTCAGAACAATAGGCATCATGAAGATGCACCTGTTGCACAACCTGGGGCCCCAGACAGCAAGATGTGTGTGTGTGTGCGTGGTGCAGGACGTGGCGGATCATCGACGCCAGCTGGAGGCTCTGCCTGATGAGCGTGAGTGCCGCCAAGAAGAGGAGCGGCTGACTGGTGAGATGCAGGGCCTAGAGAAAACCTGCCAATACCAGGACATTGACATGAAGGCCACAGTGGAGAAACTCCAGAAGATCGACGCTGAGGTCTGAGCACCAATGCCCTCTGCAAGTGGCTTGCTGTACCTTGGGCGCTGAGCAGTGTTTTACCTGTTCCAAGTTGCTGTTTGTTGCTTTTCTCCCACAAAGCAAGTGACGCAGAAGCATTCCGTGCTTGAAAGACTGTTGTTCGGAAGCTACATTTGCTTACCGTCTGTGGTCACGTGTGGCTATAGTATAGATCTGGTCAGCCGATGCGCCGCCATCCTTATGCAACAGGGGATTCTGTTGTCTTCCAATGCAGCAGCAGCAGCAGTGCCTCACCCTTATGCCTGCTCATCCTGCCTCATCAGCATCCAAATTGCAAGTTGAGAGCAGTAGCACCACAGGTCTGCTCATGTTCGCTTGCAGATTGCCAGCTTGAGCAAGGAAGCAGATGAGAGGGCTCCTGGCATTGCTGAGCTGGCTAGCGCTGTCCAGGCCAGGCAGGAGAAGATGGCAGGCATGGAGGACCAGATCAACACCGTGAAAGACTCCATGTATGCCTCCATCAGCAAGCAGGTCAGCCCTCCATCACCTTGCCTGTGCCTCAATCGTATTGCCTGCCTGCGCCTCAATCATATTGCCTGCCTGCCTGTGCTTCAATCACACTGCCTGCCTGCTTGTGCCTCAATCACACTGCCTGCCTGCTTGTGCCTCAATCGTATTGCCTGCCTGCCTGCTTGTGCTTCAATCATATTGTCTGCCTGCTTGTGCCTCAACCATATTGCATGCCTGCTTGTGCCTCATCTACATTGTCTGCCTGCCTGTGTCTCAGCCATGTTGCCTGCCTGCCCGTGCTTCAGTTATACTGCCTGCCTGCCTGCCTATTGTCCCAATGAGTGCATTTGGTACTTTGCCTGCTTGCTTGCCTGCCTGCTGTAAGATGCCTGTGGCAGGCTGGCGCAACCTGAGCGCGCTCTCAGCAGACTCACTCAGCAGGCTTTCGTGCTTCCTTACCAACAAGCAACAACCACCCAGCTCAGATGACTGGAGATCACCACCCTGTGAAGCTCACACCTAGACTGTTGCACATGCAGTTGGGCGTGAGCAGCGTCCGGGAACACCTGGAGGGCGCCATGACCAAGCTGGACAAGTTCAACAAGCAGAAGATGGCTCTGGCCTCCCAAGCCTCCAAAGTGAAGCAGGCTCTGGCATACGAGGGCAGCAGCGATGCAGGCAAGAAGGTGAAGGAGCAGGAAGGTGAGGTGGCAGATCTGAAAGCCAAGCTGCAGAAGCTGGAGGAACAGGAGGCTGCTGGCCGCCAGTCTAGGCAGGCCCAAGAAGCTGACTTGGAAGAAAAGGTGTGCTGCGATTGCTTCAAAGCTCCTTTCGTCCCCGCCTTCTGGGTTGAGCAAAGACTTCATCACTCTATCCATAGCACGGCCTGCAGAGAGCATGTTCCATGACATGTCTGGGGTCCGACTAGCAGTCTCAGGCAGCAGTCTGCACGTGTCTGCAACACTGACTGCAGAAGGTGTGTCCTTGAGTAGTCCTTGACTGACCTCAAACTGGGGTTGGTCTGCAGGGGCTTGTCAGGAATGTCTGTGTCTTTGAACCTGTCTAGTCCAGCTCGTGCTTGTCTGCGCTGTGATGAGCAAGTCACACGGACACGTGGCATGACGAATGAGCACATGTCAATTGTGCAATCTCAAGTATGCCTGCTGAATCAGTCAAGTTTCACATGCCTTAAGATGTTTGCCAACCAAGTATCTGACTCAGAAGAGCATGTGTGCTATAAATCACTTGAGGCCAGTCTGTAATGCTGGAAAAAACCCATCATCGCATTTGACATGCTGTCAGGCTGGCGTGATGTGCCAAATGGTGGTCACAAGTCACAACCACCTTCAAATTACAGCCGCGTTTGGATTACAGCCACCCTTTGATGGACATATCTGCAGCAGCCAATGGCAACTCCTGAAGAGTCTCAAGGTTGTGGCACACCAGCTGCAATGAAGGCTGCCTGCCAAGTTGCTGAACGCTGAGTGGAAGGGTAGCAGAGATGCTGACTCACACCATGCCAAGACGGCGTCCTTGCTACTCTTGGACGCTGTCTTGGCATCTTTTGAGTCAGCGTCTTTGCTACCCTTCCACTCAGCATTCAGCAACTTAGCAGGCAGCATTCATTGCAGCTGGTGTCCCACAATCTCAAGGCCATCAATCTTGACGCTGCATGTTGCTGCTGTCAGTTTCCTCAGTGAGCGTAGCCTTAGTAAACATGGAAACGCTCAGGTGGCACATGCTGCATCATCTTGTTTTTATTTGGTGTCTGATACAGTGCAGGGTGTGGAGCCAGTTGTGACTCGCCAGACATCCCGGCTTGAAAGCACAGACAAGTTTGATTTGCAACAAAACCAAGCTGTTCAGAGTTTCTGCCAAAAACAAGAGCCTAAAGTGTGTCAGCCTATGCATCAAGACTTGCCCTGTATGCTCAGACCGCCAATAAAATGGGCCAAAAGAGTGGCAGCTTACGCATCATGACTTGCCTGTGTAATCAGACGCGCGATTTGCCTATGTGCTCAGACTCACAATTTGCCTGTGTGCTCAGACTCTCGATTTGCCTGTGTGCTCAGACTCTTGATTTGCCTGTGTGCTCAGACTCGCGAGGCACAAGAGCTGCAGCGGCAGGCCCAGGATTTAGACACTCAGGTGAAGGAGCTGAAGAAGGCTGCCAGCAAGCATCAGCAGCAGGGCGCTGCCATCAAGCGCACCTGCAACAGCCAGCAGGCTGCACTGGATGCCCTCAACATGCGGCGTGCTGACTTGCTGGCTGCTGCTGCCATGGAACAGGTCAGACTTCTCTGCTGTTTAGACTGCCTAGAGGAAAGACAAGAAAAGACTTCGCCTTTTGGTGTTAATTCAAGTAATATACTGGGCTGCCCAGGAGACTGCCTAGACTAACACTGGTGCATGCTAGCCTGCCGTCTGGGCAACAGCCACGACATGAGCATGTTAGTTTGGCACTTGCTATGCGTCTTGTGTGCAGGGAAGCTGCAGCATGTGTGTCATCATGCACACGAAAAATGTGAACAAGTGATCTGCTAGGTGCGCCCTGATGTGTCATCTTGCCCTTACCCCGCACTGGCCACTGTAGCTTGCTTGGTGTTTTGTTGTTTTGCTGCCTGTCAAACATGTGCCAATGTGCATTTGTGCATTGACAGCAAAGTCACGGCATGATTCTGGGTATAACAATGTGACGTCTCGCATGCAGATTCAATTGCCTCGGGAGGATGGTGCAGAGGGTGAGGACATGGACACTGATGATCAAGTGGCTCAGGCCACCTCCAGCAACCAGGTGGGCATCTCATGGCTTTCCTGTGTCATCCACTACACCTGTGACACCATGCTGAACCCTTGATGCAGCTGGTTTTGGCAATGCGGCAACATAAGCCTACATGCACTTCATTTGGTAGATACCATGCTGTATGTCAAAGATACCACGCTGTGTGTCAAAGAGCGCTTTGCCTGTTGCTGCAGGCAGAGCGTGTCTATTAAGGTCTTTGGCTTGATCTGATGTCAGCATTGTCTCCATGCTGCCATGATTTGTGTTGCTGGCATATGTCTGCTGTTCCTAGACAGCCTTGGCTTCTATTAAACTGACGCCAAAGGGTGTAGTCTTTTCTTTTCTTTTCCATGTGTCTCTCCTTACTGCTGCTTGGGCGATGCTCTTCTGTCCCACTGTCACACAGCTAATTGATAACACCATGCACTCACAGTGTTGATTCTCTGCGTTGCAGGTGCAGCTTGACTACAGCAGCGTGAGTCGTGAGCACAGATCATCGAGTGATGGCAAGGCACGTGAGAAGCTGGCTGGTCAGTTCCAGGCTGACATTGAGGAGCGGTCAAGCCTGCTAGCAAAGCTGGCGCCTAACCTAAAGGCGGTAGAACAGTATGAGGCTGTCAAGGTGTGCTTTCCAGCTATGTAACACCGTTACACTCAGAGTGTGAAAAGTGTGAACATGGATTGTACTGAGAGCGAGCTGTAGACTGTCTGTAAGGCACGCTGCTGTGTGCAGGAGCTGTGTGCATACATTGCAATGTAAGAGCACTACGTTGGGAGTGAGCTCTATATGCTAAGCGCTAGGTGCAGGAGCTGCAAGCAAATATTATGTGCAGAATGGTAGATTTTCTGTGCAGCTTTCTATTCTTGAGCAAACTCAAGACTTGTCATGGCCACTGTGCCAGCGAAAACACCTGAATGTCAGATGGACCCTACTTCGTTTTGCAGGGACTGTGTCTGTTTCTGGGTGCGGTCCTTGCACAGGCTCACACTTTGTGACACATGTCGCAATTCTGGATGATGAGACGTGGTATAGCTTTGCATTTGTAAGCACCTAGGTGACATTATGCACCTGGGTCATAAGGTCTTTCAAATCACTAGTACACTGCAGAATTCAATCCCCAGCGCACGAAAAATCTCCCAGATGCTACTATGCTGGCAAACATCATCCTCAATACACACAAAACACCTCCAACATACTGCTATGCTGCAAAGTGCACTCCCCAGAACACCAAAAACTTGGAAAACTTCAGATGGACCCTATTGCTCATTGCAGGGGCCATTTCTGTTCCTGGGTGCAGTCCTTGCACAGGCTCACATCTGGTGGCACATTTTGCAATTCTGGGTCATCAGACTTGGTACGGTATTGCATTTGCAAGCACCCAGGTGAAATGATGATGAGTTGCAATCTGTTGTGCAGGAGCGTGAGAGGGGCAGCATGGAGGAGCTGGAGGAGGCAAAGCAGCAGGCCCAAACAGCCACTCACGCCTTCAACGCAGTGCGTCAAGCGCGCTTTGACAC
>JAABUP010010031.1_pt1 | contig 11352 bp, 11 predicted proteins | sample 5559201 | NCBI WGS metagenome assembly JAABUP01 (sample SAMN10711887, study PRJNA513373) | rock metagenome | isolation source: Antarctica rocks | place: Antarctica | reverse complement strand
ACAGCGGTAGCCATCTGGCCACCGGCACGCGACCAGGTACTCCCAACACGCGCGCTCATCCGGGAACCGCGCCTGAAACGCGATGATCGTCCGCGGAAACCCCCGCCTGCCCACGTTCCCTAGCCTAGCGGAGCTAACCGGATAAGCATGACTGGGCTTCTCGAGCCCCTGGGCGGTCTGTCTCGTAGACGAGCGTTCACAGACCCTGCTTCCGGGTGCCGCCTTTCGGGTCGTCCTTCGGAGGCGGCTGGCGCAGGACAGGTCATCGGCGCGCCCGCAGAGCTGTTCTCGGCCATGACCAGTAGGTGCATCGAGCAGCCGGGCCGGCCGTCCCTGGTCTCAAGGTCGTCGCGGCACTCTTGGAGGATCGGGGCGACACGCACCCCCCTCACAAGGTGTACGGAGGATCAGGACGTGGTGCGTATGCGGGCACTGACCCAGCGCTTGTGGACGCTGAGGACCTCCCCAAACTCGAGACCGGCTTCGGCCAGCACCGCCGCCAGGGCGGAATCGTCAAGAACCTGGGAGGTGAAGTCCTGTTCGGCGAACACCCTGCACGACATCCCAGCGGCGGCCGTCCTTTGCGCACGATCCTGCAGCGCTGCTACTCAGGCCCCGGCGACGTGGGCGGTGCGTTCACGAGCAGGTCTCCAACAGGCGAGGGATGCCGGACAGCCGCCACGTCGACCCGCGCCCGGGCTCGACTTGTCACGGACGTTGCCGGCGGGCGGGGGCGGTCGGAAGCGGCGCGCGGGCCGGCGCCGAACCGTCAGAGAGCGACGAGCAGGAGGGGCCCGGCGTAGGCCTCGACGCCCGGCACCTGCGCGTCCGGAATCTTGGCGGCCTCGTCCGCCCGCCGCAGCGCGACGGCGCCGGGCCACCACGCGCAGGCGTCGTGCGCCAAGACCTCGGCGGGACTCATCGGACCTCCCTGACGGGCCAGGCTGCGGCGGCTGGCCACCGACAGGCCGTTCACGTACCCCGGCTCGACCGCGACCAGGTAGCGCTTGGCCTCCACGTGGGCCGCGACCAGACGCACGACCTCGGGGCGCACCCGTCCGGTGAGCCAGCCGGCCGCGATGGCCTCGTGCGGGAGTCTCGCGCACCCCTGCGCCACCTCGGGGCTGTAGCCGACGTCGTGCAGGAGCCCGGCGGCGACTAAGGCAGGGGCGCCGCCTGCCGCCGACAGCAGGGCCGCCGTCTGCAGCGCGTGCGAGCGCTGGTCGACCGCCTCACCGAGATAGGGCAGCTCCTGCAGCCCGTCAACCAGGAGCAGCAGGTCCCGGACCGTGGCGGTCGGCGGCGACGTTGCTGTCCCCACCGATGATCCTGGCCTCATCGACGGTCGGCCACGAGCACGGCATCGGCCGCGATCGAGAGGTCGACCGCCGACCCGCGCTCGATGGTGGACGCCTCCGGGCTCGGGAGGTCGACGAGCACGGTGAGGTCGCCGGACACCAGCACCGCCACGCGGGTCTGGGCACCCAGGAACGTCTTGGTCGTGACAATGCCGCGGCCCCCGTCGTTGGACCGCAGCCGGAGCCCCTCGGGGCGGACGAGGACGTCAACCGAGGTACCCCTGCTGCGTCCGCCCGCGGCCTGCACGGCGAGGGACTGCTCCCAGACGCGGACCCGGTCCCCCTCGAGGGCGCCCGGCAGCCGGTTCATCGTTCCCACGAACTCCGCGACGAAGGCCGTCGCCGGCCGGGCGTACAGCTCGTCAGGAGCCGCGATCTGCTCCAGCCGGCCCGCTCGCATCACCCCGACCCGGTCGGCCATCGACAGGGCCTCCTCCTGGTCGTGGGTGACGAAGAGAGCCGTCGTCCCGGTGCGCAGCTGGATCGTCCGGATCTGCTCGCGCAGCTGCAGCCGGACCTTGGCGTCGAGGGCCGACAACGGCTCGTCCAGCAGCAGCACCGCCGGCTCGATGGCGAGCGCCCGGGCCAGGGCGACGCGCTGCTGCTGGCCACCGGAGAGCTGGTGCGGATACTGCTCGGCTTGCGGCCCGAGGTCGACGAGCTCAAGCAGCTCGTCCGCCCTGGCCCGCCGCGCGTGCGCGCTCTGCCGCCGGACGCGCAGCCCGAAGCCGACGTTGTCGCGGGCGCTCAAGTTCGGGAACAGGCTGTAGCTCTGGAAGACCATGCCGAGCCCGCGTCGCTGGGCGGCCACCCTTGTCACGTCCCGGCCGTCGAGCACGACACGGCCCGAGGTCGGCGTCTCGAAGCCCGCCAGCACGCGCAGCGCGGTCGTCTTGCCGCAGCCGGAGGGCCCGAGCAACGCCACCATCTCGCCGGCCCCGATGGTGAGCGAGAGCCCGTCAAGGGCCGTGGTCGCACCGTATCGGTGGACGAGGCCGGCGAGCTCGACGGGGGACCCGGCCCGGCAGTCAGCCGTCGGCTGCTGCGTGTAGGCGGGGGCGGTGGGCGTGCCCGTTGGGGGCGCTGCGGTCACGTCGGCTCTCCGAGCGGGGACGGGGACCGGCCGCGCTCCACGCGACGACGGTCCAGGGTCGAGATGAGCATGAGCAGCAGCCAGGTGACGACCAGTGCCAGCAGCGACACGGCGACCGAAACCCGGGCGTCGTCCTGCTGGAAGGCCACCACCCAGGACGGGAAGGTCTGGTACTGGTCGAGGCTCGCCATCGTGAACTCACCGAGCACCAGGGCGACGGTGAGCACCGTCGCCGACAGCAGCGCCGACCGCAGGTTCGGCAGCACGACGCGCAGCAGGGTCGTCGCCCATCCGCCCCCGAGCGAGCGGGAGGCCTCGACCAGTGTCCGGAGGTCGATGGCCCGCAGCCCGGCGTCGAGCGACCGGAAGGCGAAGGGGAACGCCAACACCACGTACTCGAGCGCGAGCAGGTACGGGGTGCCCTTGAGCCGGTCCGGGGCGACCTGCAGCACTCCGACGATGAGCACCACCGGCGGCACGACGATGGGCAGCACCGTCGTCCCCTCCACCAGGCGCAGCAGACGCGGCAGGCGCAGGTGCAGGTAGACGCTGGTCGGGACCAGGATTGCCAGCACCAGCACCGTGGTGATCAGCGCAAGCCGCAGCGACAGGCCGATGGCGTGACTGAAGCCCGGCAGGCTCGGGATACTGGTGTACGCCGAAAGCGCGCTGCCGCTGCCGGGTGCCCGCAGGGTGAACCGGACCGCGGACCACAGCGGGACGATGAAGTACCCGGCCGCGACGAGCAGCACGAGCCAGCGGCCGACGGCCGGTCGACGGCGTCGTCGTCGGACGCGGTCCGGCCGGGGCACGGCGGTGTCAGTGCCGGTCAGCGCAGCCATCGTGACGCCCTCCGCTGCAGCACCGTGTACAGGGCCATGACGACCGCGATGACGACGATCAGGCAGAGCCCGAGCGCCTTGCCGACGTTCTCCTGCCCGCTCAGCACGTTGCCGTTGAGAAAGGACCCGATCTGGATGGGCGTCAGGGCGATGCTGCCGCTGGTGAGCGCCTCCGCGGTGGCGTACGCCGACAGGGCGCTGCCGAACAGCAGCAGCACCGAGCCGAGCACCGACGGCAGCAGGACCGGGATGCCGACGTGACGCCAGTAGAACCATGAGTTCGCACCGAGGTTCTGGGCCGCCTCGCGCCAAGCCGGTCGCAGGCCCTCCAGCGCCGGGGTGATGACCAGGACCATCAACGGGATCTGGAAGTACAGGTAGACCAGCGCGATTCCGGTGAACGTGTAAAGCGTGAAGCCATGCTGGTAGGGATGCACGCCGAGCGCATCGAGCCAGCGGGTGACGACGCCGGTGCTGCCCAGGCTGGCGATGAACAGGAACGCCAGCGGGACGCCCCCGAAGTTGGCGAACACCCCGGAGGCGGTCGAGACGACCCGGCGCAGCAGCCGGCCGCGGGGGGCGCTGTGGACCGCGTACGCGATGATCAGCCCGAGGACGCCGGGGACGGCGGCGGACAGCACCGACAGCTCCAGGCTGGTCACCAGGCCCGTCCGGTAGGTGCCCGACACCGCGGTCCGTAGGTTCTGCAGCGTCGGCGAGCCGTTGGACGTCGAGAACGCCCCGACGACGATCGCGAGCACGGGCAGCCCGAGGAACAGCACCGTGTAGACGGCGTACGGCAGCAGGCCCAGCAACGGTGCAGCCGCGGCGACCCGGCGGCGCGCGGACACCCGAGCCGCGACCTGGGTGTCGGTCACCCGGCCCTCCGCCGGGTGACCGTGGAGGGTCTGGTCGGCACCGTCAGGACCCGATGGCGGAGGCCCACTGCTGGGACACGACCGCCTTGGCCTTGGTCTGCTGGTCGTTCGTCGGGAACGCCTGCGAACCGCTGGGGGCCTGCGGCAGGGAACTGTACGCGGCCTTGTCGACCGACCCCGATGTGACCAGGCTGGCGAGCTCGACCGGGCGAGCCTTACCCTGCAGCCACAGGTTCTGACCCTGCGTGGAGTACAGGTACTCCTCCCACAGCCGGGCGGCGGCCGGGTGCGGGGCGCTCTTGTTGATGGCCTGGGCGTAGTAGCTGGCGTAGTGACCGTCCGACGGGATGACGACCTTCCAGGTCGGCAGCTGCTTGGCCGCCTCGGAGGCCTGCAGGTAGTCCCACCAGATGAGGATCGGCGTCTGGCCGCTCTGCACGGTGGAGGGGCCGCCGGCCCCCGGGACGAAGTTCCCGATCTTGTGCAGCTTGGCGAAGTAGTCGATGCCCGGCTGGATGTTGTCGAACGACCCGCCGTTGGCCAGGGCCGCCGCGTACACCGCGGCGAAGGCCGCCCCCGCCTGGGTCGGGTTGCCGTTGATCGCGACTTTGTTCTTGTACTCGGGCTTGAGCAGGTCCTTGAACGAGGTGGGCGGCGTCGCGACCTTGGCCGAGTCGTAGCCGATCGAGACGTAGCCGCCGTAGTCGTTGTACCAGGCGGCGTTCGCGTCCTTTGAGGACGTAGGGATGTCGTTCCAGGTGCTCACCTGGTAGGGCGCCAGCAGTCCGGTCGACGCGGCGGAGACGGCGAAGGACTGGCCGAGGTCGAGCACGTCGGGCGCCCGGCTCTGCCCCTTGAGCTGCTGGACGGCGTTGATCTCGTCCTGGCTGGAGCCGTCGGGATTCTGGCTGACGACCTTAATCCCGTACTTCTGCTGGAAGGTCGAGATGATCGTGCCGTAGTTGGCCCAGTTCGCCGGCAGCGTGATGACGTTGAGGGCGCCCTCCTTCTTCGCCGCCGCCACGAGGGCGTCCATGCCCCCGAGGTCGGTCACGGTGCGTGCGCTCGCGGCCTTGCTCGACGAGCCCGTGGTGGACGTCGACCCGCTGCTCCCGCAGGCGGTGGCGGTGATCACCAGAGCGGTGGCCGCCGTGATGGCGGCGGGGAGCCGAGACCTCATCGTGTTCTCCTTCTGCACCGCCATCCCTTGGCGTACAGGGCGAATGAAAGCAGCGGCACACGACCGGCGGCCCAGCGCCGAGTTTCGAGAAGGTGGACGGTCGGTGACAACTCGGCGGCACCTCTCACGACCGCCGGGACCCGTCAGGGCGCCGTGCGACAAGCGGCGGGAGATCGCGGACCGAGCCGACGACCTGTGTCGCGCCGGCCGCCACGAGGTCGGGCGACGTAGCGCCGCCGGTAAGCACGCCGACGCGGGTGCCCGCCCCGGCGCGCAGGCCGGAGGCCATGTCGCTGGGCGTGTCCCCGACGACCACCGTCTGGGCGACGTCGTCCCCGCCGAGCCGAAGGAACGCGGTCAGCACCAAGTCTGGGTGCGGCCTGCCCCGCCCGGCGTCGACCGGCGACAGGGCGAGCGGCACCACCTCCCACCACCCGAGCCGGTCTAGCAGCGCGTCCCGGATGGTCGGCGGGAAGCCGGTGGTCAGGCACAGCGCCCATCCCTCGTCCCGGAGGGCGGCCATGGCCTCGACCGCTCCTGGGAGGGCGTGCACCCCTCCGTCAGCCACCTCGTCCAGGTAGGCCCGCTCGAAGGCCGCCAGGGCGGCCCGGGCACGGTCCTCGTCGTCGAGGACGAGCCGGAAGACGTCGATCTTGGACTGGCCCATCGTCTCCCGGACGATCCGACGCCCCCGGCGCCGGTCGTCCTCGTTGGCCGATGGCAGCGCCCGCTCAAGGGCGACGTCGAAGGCGCGCAGCACCACCCCGTCGTCGGCGACGGTCGTCCCGGCCATGTCCAGGACGGCCACGCGGGTCACGCGGTCACCCTCCCCGTGGCCGTAGTATGCCGCGCTGAGACCGTGAACCCCGGGCCGCCGAGGTCCACGGCGTCGAAGGTCTCCGCGGCGATGGCGGGCGAGCACGTCATCCCCTTCCCGCCCGGGCCGGTAACGAGCATCAGGCCGTCGCCGACGACCGACCGGTGGTAGGGCTGTCCGTCGGTCGTCTCGCTGTAGACGCCGCCCCAGCGACGTGCCGTCCGCGGCAGCGGCGTCCCCAGCAGCCGCTCTGCGCTCCCCCGCAGGTGGTCGTACGGCTCCTCCTCGACGTCGAAGCCGAACGGCTCGTCGTAGGCGTGGGTGTCGCCGACTGTGAGGCTGCCGTCCAGGCGCTGCACCAGCAACAGCTGGGCCCGCCATCGCGAGGCTGCAGTCGGCTGGTCGGGTAGGGAGTCGACACCGGCCCCCCGGTAGGCGGGATAGTACCGCAGCGAGTCGATGTCGGCCACCGACGTGGTCAGCCGCTGGGCGTGCGGCGCGGTCTGCAGCATCTGCAGCCGCACCCGGCGCAGCGCCGGCCGGTCCAGGTGCGCGGTCGCGACACCGCCGTGCGCGGCGCCCGTGCACAGCACGACGAGGTCTCCCGCGTGCCAGTGACCGGACGCGTCGCGGACGGCGTGGTCGCCCACCGCGACCACCTCGCGGCCCGGGAGCCATTCGTAGCCACCGCGCGCAGCGAGCGCTGCCACCATGGCCGACGGCACCCGGCGTGGCTCGACGACCGCGTCGGACGCGCACCACAGCGCCCCGGCCAGCTCCCCGCCGAGAGCCGGGTTGACCTACCGGGCGACGTCCGGCGCCAGCATCCGGAAACCGCGCTCGGCGGCATCGGGCAGGCCCGCGGCCCGCTCGAGCACCGCGACCTCGACGGCGTCCCGCGCCACGGTCAGGGAGCCGCCCGCCCGCAGGCCCACACCGGGAACCCGCTCGGCGACGCGCCCCCATCGTTCGCGGGCGTCGAGGGCGAGGGCCAGCTCCCGCCCCGGTGCACGGCCGCTGACCCACACCAGCCCGAAGTTGCGCACCGACGCCCCTCGGGCGCCGGCCTCGCGCTCGAGGTGCATCACCTCGTGCCCACGCTCCAGGGCCTCCCACGCGTGCATGCACCCGAGGACCCCACCACCCACCACGACGACTCGCACGTCCGGGATTCAACCCCCCGCGGGGTCGCCCCCGGCTGACGTGCAGGCGTGCAGCAAGTGTCCGTTCGGCGACGGGTCGCACCGACCCGACACCTGACTGCCCCCCGGCGGCCACGTCCGGGTGGACCTGCCGTCATCTCCGTAGCAGATACTGGTGCCGGACGGGCCGCGGGAACGCTGCCACTAGGTCCGGCGAGGAGCGCGATGGGCCGGCCGACCGCCGACGGCCGGTTCCGCGTCATCGGGCACCGGGGCAGCCCGGCCATCCACCCGGAGAACTCGCTTTCCGGGTTCGCCACTGCCCGGCCAGGGGATCGACGCGGCGGAGTGCGACGCCCGACTGACCGCCGACGGGGTGCTCGTCGTCTGCAGCCGCGACCCGTCCCCGGCCCGACTCGGGCTGCTTCACGTGCCGAACGCCCGCATGCTCGCCGCAGCTGTCGGGCCGGCGCCACCGGCAAGCGAGCCCGCACCTCCGCGGCCGGCGGACGTGACGACCGCACTCTGACCCAGGCGGCGACCCGGCTGGCGGCGACGGGAACTCGGGCACATGCTGTGCATGTCAGCACGGGCCGAGGCCGCATCGTGCACTGCGACCGAAGGGGAGCGTCGCCGATGCCACTCACGCTGCTGGTGTCGCCGGCTGGGGGTGGCCGGTGGGGAGCCGGTCCGAGGCGGGTCCCGGACTGGGTATGGATCATCCTCGCGGTCGCCGGACTGTCAACGATGGTGGCGTTGCCCTGGCCGGGTACGGCGCCGCGGCGACTGCCCATGCCCTCACCGGTGCAGGCGGTCCACGAAGCGTACGGGGCGTGCCTGGACGACGGACCGTATGAGAAGGCGTATCTCGACGTCCGGCAGGTTCCGGCCAGGTCGCGAACCGAACCGGCTCGCTACCGCATCGTGCTGGTGCCCCCGAGCGGGCCTACCCCAGCGCGGCCCGCGGTGCTCGAGCTCGACACCGGCGCCCGGCTGCTGCGCCCAGCCGACGACCCGACAGCGGGGCTTCTGGTCCGGTCCGGCTGTCCGCCGGCGTTCTGGCCCGCGACCACCGGCCCGTCCTGAGCAGCCCGTTCACCTCACCCCGACACCGGAAGGCTCGGGTGATCGGGGGCCATGAGATCGTGGATGGCTTCCTGACGGCTCAGCGCCACGCTGGCCGCGACGACGACGACGAGACCGGCTGCCGCGCCGGCGAGACGGCTCGGCGAACCCGACAGCCGCTCGTCGAACACGAGCAGCCCAGCGCCGAGGCTGACCAGCGGGTCGACCACGGTCAGCGCCGGCAGGCTGGCCGCCAGCGGGCCGGCCTGGAAGGCGAGCTGGTTCACCGCGAACCCCGCTGGACCGACGACAAGCAGCACCCACAGGGCCGGGCTGGACAGCAGTTCCCCCCAGCCGAGGGTGGCCGTGTTCGTGCACGCTTTGATCAATGCTGCGGTCGCCCCGAAGAAGATCCCGGTAGCTGTGCCGTAGAGAACAGCACGAAGGTTGGTGGTGCGGCGCCGACCGGCCAACAGCAGACCACCGGCGGTGAGCGTGAGCGCGACCGCCAGCAGCACCGCCGGCAACCGGTCGGCGGCGGCTTTACCGCCGACCGGATCGGCGGCGACCAGAAAGACGCTGAGCCCGGCGACCAGCAGACCTGCACGGACCAGCTCACCGTGTGTCGCGTGCTGGCGGTCGAGCAGCCGCCGGGCCGGTAGCGCGAACAGCAGACCGCTGGTCATCAGCGGCTGGACGAGCGCAAGGCTGCCCTGCCCCAGCGCCAGGACGTGGAGGGCAAGCCCGGCCACGTCGGTGGCGAGTCCGAGCAGCCACAGCGGTTGGCGCAGCGTGGCACGTCCGAAGGCGATCAGCGCCCGCAGCTGTAGGCCGCCGGCTTCTGGCACCAGACCCGCGCTGCGGTGCTGCGCCGCCGTCGCCACCGCGAAACAGGCCGCCGCACCCGTGCCGGCGCCGGCGGCCACCCACACACTCACAATCGGTCCCCGCCTCATCGGGCCACTTCCGGCTCGCCCTCGACCGCCCGAAAGCAGGGAGCTGACCTCGCCCCGCCTTGCCTCCATGTCTGTATACCTCTCGCCCTGCCCCAACGTGGACGCAGTTCTCAGCGGCTTGGGCAGCCGGACTCGCCTTTGCTGCGGTATCGACGGGCGTCGCCCTGATAGCCCGGCGCCCGGGTCGGGGGCATGGGACGAAATGACGTCGGCGGCCCACCCCTGGGGAACCAGTTGCGGGCTGTCGGTTTCGCCACGATCACCAGGCGGGCGAACACGCCGCCGGCTGGTCCACGCTTTGCCGCGCCGGAGCAGCGAGTTGGGCGGCTAATTGCGCCCGCGCAGCAGCGCGGGCGAGCGGATCATGGCGGCAAGGCGGCGAGAGTGGCTGTGTCAACCTGACTTGGGCCCCGTAAAGGAGCTCGGCCAGCTGCTGATCCATCGTTACCCCGCCGGGCGTCGCGCCGCCCGAGAAGAGCCCGTGGCGCTTCTACAAGCAGACATGCGGCGCTAGTCGTGCGGGCGGTAGACGGCCAGCGGGCGGGGGTCGACGCGGACCCGCACCCCGGTACCGGCATCGGAGGTCTCCCCGTCGAGCGCCAGGCGAAGCGGCCCGGACTGGGAGCGGATGTGCAGCTCGGTGGCGGTGAACCGCCGATAGCCGCGGCTGCGGCTCAGGCTGCCGGTCAGCACGGCCAGCAGCAGTCGGGTCCGGGACCAGGGGTGGGCGGTGTCGACGATGCGGACGTCGAGGTTGGGGTCGTCCAGGCGGGGGCGCCAGGACGGGGTGAACCCGGCCGGCAGATAGCGGCCGTTGCCGACGAAGATCAGGGCGATGTCGGTCTCGGAGCCGTCAATGCTGACCGGGACCGGCTCGTGGCGGCGCAGGACCCGGGCGAGCGCGACCGCCATCGCCGGCCACTTGCCCAGCCTGGGCTCGAGCCGGTGACGCAGGTCGACCAGCGCCGAGTAGCTGCCGAAGCTGGCCGTGTTCAAGAACAGCCGGCCGGCGGCCTGGCTGACGGTGACGATGACGGCGTGCCCGGTCTGCACGGCGGTGATCGCGTCGTCGACGGTGTGCACGCCGAGGTCGCGGGCGAAGTGGTTCAGGGTGCCGCACGGCAGGGCGAGCAGCGGAAGCCCATGGTCGAGGGCGACCGCAGCGGCGGCGCTCAGCGAGCCGTCGCCGCCGGCCATGCCAAGCACCTCGGCGCGCAGGGCGGCGAAGCGCAGCGTGGTGGTCAGGTCGGCTCCGGGCTCCAGGTGGATCAACTCGGCGTCGGGCAGCCGCTCGCGCAGCCGGCGGGTGCAGTCGGAGTGGGGATGGTCACCGCCGGAATGCGGGTTGACCACGACGATCAACCCGGTCCCGGTGGGGATCGCCGGCACGCCGCCGGCGACCGCATGGGAGCGGGCCGGATGGTCGGGCGCGACCGGCCACCAGCGGGACGACAGCAGCCCGACGCCGACCCCGATTGCCACGCCGGCGGCGACGTCGCTCGGGTAGTGCACCCCGGTGTAGACCCGCGAGCCAGCCACCGCTACGGCAAGGGCCCCGACCGCCGCCCCGGCTGCCGGGGCTTCCATGGCCACGCCGGCGGCGAACGCCGCGGCCGACGCGGCGTGCCCGGACGGGAACGAGGACGAGGCCGGCACCCGGATCTGTATCCTGGCCGGCGCCAGTTGGTCCCGGACCGGCCGGGACCGGCGCACGGCGCGCTTGGCCGCCAGATTCGTGGCCGCACTTGCGACGCTGAGGGCGGCTACGCCGCGGAGTGCGGCTCGCCGGCCGCGTCGCCGGCCGGACAGTCCGAGCACACCAGCCAGGGCGAGCCACAGCAGGGAGTGGTCGGCGGCGCGACTAAGCCCGGATCCACCGATGAGCGTGATCGTTAGCGGCGTGCCGTAGAGGCGCAGATGCCCTCTGAGCAGGCACGATCGGTCTTGCGACGGACTGATCGGACCGAGCAGAGAGGGCACCTGACAGGTGCGAGCAAACCACGAGTTGAGCCGCGTGTCGG
>JAABUP010010029.1_pt1 | contig 11353 bp, 15 predicted proteins | sample 5559201 | NCBI WGS metagenome assembly JAABUP01 (sample SAMN10711887, study PRJNA513373) | rock metagenome | isolation source: Antarctica rocks | place: Antarctica | reverse complement strand
ATTAGCCACGTCGCACAGCTAGTAAATAAGCTAAAGACCTAATAGATAGAGTCGCTATGTATTAAATAGTAGTATGTTAAGTCTATAGCCTATTTGCTAGCTGTGCGACGTGGCTAATAGCTGATTTAGCTCTTTAACGGCCGTTTTGCTGGCGGTCTAGCATTTTAGCCATTTGCTAGCCACCCCATATTTCACTATTAATAACCCTATAAATTTAGAGTTACGGGGGGCAAATAATTCCGTAGGCCATAGTGATTCTATATAGATAATATAAAGTCTATATACCTTATGCTCGTGGTCTAATAAGCTATCTAATAATTAGTTTTTTATATGAGGAGTTGGCCGCCCGGGCGCGAGAAAACCACGCTACAACAGAGTATTTACAGGCACGATAGCGTCCAGCGGCAACTAAGACTAGCACTGCCGGCAAAGCAAACAATAAGGTACAGGACAGAGCCTGTGTTACGATACCTTGATTAGGTACCCATGGTTTATTTCTTACCGTAGTTGCTGGCTGGGGTCAGAATGAGCGAAAGCTCCAAGTTTTTCACCAAATCTCCCAATTGCTAGTCTTCTCTCATCATTGTTGGTGACACTCCCGTCCGACTATCGTTGAAATACGATCATGAAGCCTATTACTCTTTATTGGAGAAGTGGGTCAACACAGAAGCGGTGGTCTACAATCTTGACTGACGCATGCAGACCAAGTGCCCAACCCTTCCAAGGTGCTCATCATACTCGAAGAGCTCGGTCTACCTTATCAGTCAGAATGGGTTGAACTTGAGAATCTCAAGAAGGAGCCTTTCATATCTGTCAATCCAAATGGGAGAGTGCCTGGTAAGCCTGTACAACGTATTAAGGTTCACCCCAGCTATTGACTTGGAGGACTCTGCCAGCAATCGTTGACCCCAACACCGATATCACTCTCTTTGAGTCAGGCGCAATAGTGTCGTATCTCATTTCAACCTATGATAAAACCAATTCTCTCACCTACGCTTCGTCCCCCGAGACCTTCCAACTTCAGCAGTGGGCATATTTCCAAGCATCTGGGCAAGGTCCTTATTTTGGACAAGCAGCATGGTACGTTTACCTGGACCAAGAACAAAGGCAAGCCCTCGACTAAAAACTTCAATTCAATATTAGGTTCAATATGTTCCACCCAGAGCCCCTACCCTCTGCCCGTGACCGCTACAACACTGAGATCAATCGCGTTATCGCTGTGCTCGACACGCATCTGAAAGACAGGTCATGGCTTGTGGGCGACAAGTGCACCTACGCTGACCTGTCATTCGTGATGTGGAATCTGCAAGTCCCTTTTGTGATGAAGGATGCCAAAGATGCTTGGGACATTGGCAAATATCCTAACTACAAACGCTGGATGGAGGCTATGCAAGGAAGAGACAGCATGAAGCATGTTCTGGGCGTGATGATGGACAAAGAGGTCAATAGCCCAGGTAGGGTAGCTTGAGGCTCGGTATGAATATCACCAATATAAGTATGCTACTTCTACTACGTGATGTTAAAGAGGAATGCGAAAATGAACGTACAGAGCTCTCTCACCTGCCGGCTTTCTTTATTTCAAGCGCTTGAAGATCAAGTCTGCATTTTTCTCCCCCAAGGCTTTCTTCGGTAGTTTCTTGACTAAATGCTGTCCGTGAAATGAATGTGTATGGCTGAGATCATTCCCAAAGAAATATTGATTATTGAATAAGGCTGTCACTCTCACGAAAGACAAGACTCTATCGATCACTGTTCAAACTAGGACACCAAAAAAGATTCATTGCGTTCTCCTAACAAAATCACGCTCGTTGAAACGAGAATGAAGACATAAAGTCTCCTCGACCCCTCTTTTCGACCCGTTCAACAGTCTAGGCGCACATACGAAGTTTAGCTAGTATGATGATAGAAAGTTGCGCAATTCATCAAAAAACGTTGTCAATACTCTGTTCCGAAACCCCGCTTCACAGCGATTTGTAAAGGCATTGTACGAGTACCTGTTAGAATTCGGTGAACGACTTGATTTGGTTCTATGGGAGACGTGTCATATTTATGCTATATGCCAAGCATATAGGGCTGAGGCTGATTTCCAACACTCCCCTATCAGCAAAAGAGCTGAATATGCTGGCCCAAATGGCCCAATTGGCCTGATACCGTAGCTTCTTGATGGTGTAGCTCCTCATGGAATGGCTACCCTTGGTGTTGCTCCCCTGGGGCCGTATTGCTCCCCTGAAACCGTGTTCCTTCTCGGAATGTCCTGCTTTAAAGCCTCATCAAACCCGTAAAACCCCTCCGCATAAATCGCTCGTTATGGGTGAAAATCGGGAAGAGTGCTGGTGGACGTGTGTCTTCGTTTAAGACTTCTTGACTTGGCTTGCTATATAGACGGGTGTGGTATCGAAGTCTAAATAACTGCTCCGTAGAGACCCCATTTAGGGGCGATCGTAATAGCGTCCTGCTCCGTAGAGACCTTTATGGCGATCCATCTTAGTATCCTACTTCGTAGAGACTCTTTATTAACGAAGGCGACCCTAATCCTAATTCTTTTCTTCCTGAAAACTAAATTAAATATGTCTTCTTTCTAGCTGCCCTGAGTGTAGTGTAAAAGACCTCCTTTCTCCACCGGTGCGCTTCCGCTTTCCTCCCCTATCTCCTAGCTCTTATAGCACCACTGGCCTCTATCTAGACCCGCCTCGTATTGTTCGCCGGTGGACATCCGTGGCCGACTGTGTTTCTAGTCGACGTGGTCGAAAATCTTATTGGAAATCAGCCTCAGCCCTATATGCTTGGCATGTAGCATAAATATGACACGTCTCCCATAGAACCAAAATCTCGTAGGAGGGAGGTAAATTTACGTATAGCGTGTCGAGAGGAGAACCACAGCGGTGTTCTCCCTCGCAAAACCCTTCTTGGGTAAGAATACGACGTGATATCACGAAGGAAGTAGTCTCCGGGCGCAATAGATGCGTTAAACCCGGGCTCATAACCTGTTAGAATTCGGTGAACGACTTGATTTGGTTCTATCCCTTTCCTTGAGTCGGGATGGCCAACGCTAAGCTTTAGCGTATCCGAGGGCATCTTTCTTATCTGATTGATCTACTCAGCTCTTGGCAGCATTCTTAGTCATCTGTAGATCATTGAGTGGATAAATTGCAACTTCAGGATGACCCCGGGTACGCTAAAGTTAGCGTTGGCCATCCCGACTCAAGGAAAGGGATAGGAGACGTGTCATATTTATGCTACATGCCAAGCATATAGGGCTGAGGCTGATTTCCAACAGTACCTTTCTGCTGCGCTTCCAAATCATCCGCTTCTGGCTTCATACCGCCTGCGATATCGACAACATTTCGAGTGTCGTTGTCACTACAATCAGTCCTGCCAAGCTTTTGCCAGTGTCCACTACCTTTGGCAGGCAGGACTAGAGCTTTCTCGCTGCTGGTGACGCCCATTTCATATTCGCTCCCAAATCGGTGAGAGCTGTCGGTACGGCTACTCAAGGAGATGAATGATCGAACGCTACTCAGCCATCCCTTCAAACCCTTATTGCCGGCAAAGATGGGTCCGTATGTTGGAAGACAGGCGGCGACAATCGAGCAGTTGGGCTCGATGTGCGCCCATATAAACTCGCGCGTCGTATAAGAATACTGATTGTGTGTTGGGCTTTGCAAGATCTTCTGATTTCCCTTGTAGAGAAAATAAGTTCGTAGAGCGGCAGCGACACAGCACCTGCTCCGGCCAAATACTGTTAGCAACGACTCAAAAGTACTAAGAGAATCAAGAGGATGAATGACTACATACAAACCACCCAGCCAGAAGATTCCTGCAATTTGGACTTTGCGTCGAGTTGGCATTTTCAAGGTTCTGATAACAGGCAGAGGAAAGCACAGAACGATAACATCAAATATTATACTCATACCCGCAACAGCGAGAGAGAAAGCGCCAAAATCGTATCTAAGCTTTCCACCTCTCCATGCCCCCGAAATTGGATTTGAACAAAGGAGCAAGGCCTGTTTATACATCGTTAGTATTTTGACGAAAGATTTCGACAGGCCCGCAGATTATACTGACGATTACGGTTGAGATGGCCCATCCAACAAGCACGACTATTGTGACATCGACGAACCTTTTGAAGATTCTCGTCACGAATATCCGGCGATAGAAGAGAAGAATGGATATCTTGATAGTAGCGAGGGTCAAACCCAATGGGATACCCTCGATCCAAAGGCACTGAAGGCTTCGTGAGATACTTGATCTTCCAAAGGAAGGAGAGGGATAGGCTGGAAACAGAGAGTCTACTGACGCGCTCGAAAATTTCCACTGCCTTCATAGGAGCTAGACTGGTCATGTTCACGCCGCCAATACCAGCAGCAACCCAGGTGTTGATCGAGTAAGCATAATTTAGCGCCTGGATGTCTTGATCTTAGTAAGCCGTCTCAAAGAAACATACATTGAGGACCACACCAAACTGATGACAATCATCCAATCGTCCCATCGCAACTCCAAAGACTTGAGGCTGCGGGCATAAAAGCGCAATCCGACTGAGACAGTCGCCAAGATTATAAGAACGATTGAATTGACGAGCAAGGAAGTCGAAATGAGGGAATATGACGGGATTGCTTGAGTTTGCGACATCGTGCGATCAATTCTAGGAATGGCCCAATTAGTCTTTCAGAAGAAAAAATATGATCTTGACAGGATGTCTGAAACGGCAAACGGGCAAATTTTATATCGAGACAGGCTGTGCCTCTCCGTCCATCTTTGGATCAGATATTTTAATTTTGCAGACCATGCTCGCGTTTCATGTACAGCCTCCTTTGACGCACTTGGGTCTTATGTGCAGGAATGTGAGGGTGTCGTTCTATCGCTAGCTACATGGTGAGGCTGATGGAAAGACATCATAATGATGATGATGGCAGGCCTGTACGACTCTACAGCATAGAAATTTTAGAGATCCATCTATTGGATCATCGGCTACGGGCGGGAGATACAGAATCAAGGATTCGGACGAAACTCAATTTTTGTGGGTGTGGTGGGCAGCTTAGACCGTCATTGGCGCGCATAATCCATGATTCATGACATTCCTATTCTGTATGCAGGCGCCGCGAGCTCGACATCAAGTATGTGTTACAACCGCAATTCTCATGACAGGGGCACCAAAGCTAGTCCCAGCGCTAAGCCGCACGACTACGAGCGTCCCCCACTGCATGTAATGAGAGTGCTTCCAAATCAATTTGGTCGCAGTCCATAACTCGAGCCGCTGTCAATCTGATGCAATGCATGTGAGGATCCTGGTTCTCCGAGCAAGAAGCATTCAAGACTTGTGAGTAAGCTTGCAGTCCGCTACTGATTTGAAGTCCCTCATCCCTTCACTCCTCCGCTAGTCCTGTATAGGGAAGGCTACATCGGATCCTTCAATTGTGGAAGAGACATAGCCGGTGTGTAATGCAAGCGTCCGAGGATCGCAGAGTCCGAATGTCCAGATAGAGCGCGCGTGACGCAAGGCTACATTTTCTTTCGCTGTCAGAACCGTGCTGCGATATGCTGAAGGTGACTTGGCGCCTTTGAGCCTACTGTTACATTACAGATCTACCGAAAGCGCCTTGCTCTATCGTTCGATCGTTCCGATGAAAACGCCTTCCCCTAAACACCCTCCATACCTCTTGGAATGTCGAACAGGAAAACCTTTGCCGACTTTCCTCAATATATTGAGATACCATGAACCCTAGCGTTATTTCTGGCGTCAGCCTGATTTTATTGTTGATAACATACTCTCGCCTTCGGGCTTTGCTCCGAAATGTAGCTCAGGTAAAGCAGTCTGGCCTCCCATATATAATTGTCCCATTCTCCCCCTTCTCTCCCGCGTGGATTCTCGCGCAACCGGTCCTATTGCCTTTACTGAATTGCCTACCATCACATTTAACTTGTCAATGGCTTCCGTAAGGTCCGTTCTCACCTCCATTTGGCTTTGATGACTCAGAAATATTAGTTTCATGGCATTATACTACGCCTGGCACCATGGATATTCAGCTTTCCAAGATGCAAAGACCGATACATTAATACTTGTGTCGCCCGGTGATAGGGTCATGTTGACCTGTGATCCGATCGCTGCCAACAGTATCTTCCGAGACAGCTCGTTCGGTAAGCCCAAGGATCTTATCAGTTTACTGAACATTTTCGGACCAACGATTACTGGCAGTGATGGCTCTGAGGCCCGTCTATACAGGAGGATAACGGCACCCTTCTTTGGCCAGGCGACCATGAAGGAGGTCTGGACGGAGTCTGTTATTAGCGCGAGTATTCTTATGCAAGTTGTGAACGAAAACACTGAAGAACTTAGACCGATACTGGCAAGACTCACACTGTATCTTTTAAATGTCCTCTGCTTTGAAGCCCCACAAAACTGCTTGAGGACTTTGAGAAATCAAGAACGTTCTGCAGGCGGGCACACGTTAGGCTACAGCCAGGCTATGGCAACATTTTTGGAGAACTTCCCGATCGTCTCATATACGCCGTCGTTGTTATTGGGTATCTAGTCCACCCCCCACTAAATTGCCATCAGCTGAGATAAATAAGGACACTCGCCACTCGCAATTCACACGAAGGCTCATGAAGCATATAATGAGGTTCGAAGGTATATTCAAGATCTGCATGAGAACAAGAAGAGGGAACTGATGGATGGAGATTCTTTGGCGGCAGGAAGTCTCCTAGGTCAGTCCAATAGTCATGTCGAGGGATGCTATCTAACACGTGGATAGTAAAGACTTAATCGTTCAAGCTAGTGAAGACTTTAATTCAGAGCCGACCGCTCTTCCTCCTGCGGCTGTTTTAGGGAACATCTTCATCTTCATGTTTGCAGGCCATGAGGCTAGTGCCAATACTTTGAACTTTATCATGCTCTTGCTTGCTTGTCACCCTGACGTACAGAAGCTCCTTCAAGCAGATGTGGATCGCATACTTGGCCTGGAAAGCCCGAACGATTGGTCTTATGAAGAGCATTATTCAGCTCTTTCGACAAGTTACGTTGGGGCAGTCATCATGGAGGCCTCACGCCTTTTCACAGTCTTACCATTCATACCCAAATTAAGCCCAGTCACTCCACACAACCTCAAGCTCGCAGATACGCAGTATGTTATTCCATCAGAAACACTCATACTCATCAATACCAGTGCGATCCATCGACATCCTTCATATTGGCCCCTACCATCGGAAAAACCCTTGGACAGTGCCTTCCGCGTTCCGAACCCTGTCGACTCTTTCAATCCTGGTCATTGGATTCGTGAGGATGCTAAAGATACGAGCAATGGCGGATTCCTCCAGCCAGAACCTGGCACCTTCATCCCTTTCTCCGATGGTAGCCGCGGCTGCTTGGGAAAGGGATTCGCGTTAGTTGAGCTCGTAGCCATCGTAGCTCGCATTTTCAAGGAGTACAATGTCGAGTTGATGATTGATTATGGCCCAGATTCCTCCCCTGCAGAGCGCAGTATGAAATGGAGTAAGGCGAGGACGGAGGCTTCTCGTGAATTGTACGAGGGTGTAGAATTTAAAATGAGCTTGCGTTTGACTGGGAAGGTGCCTGTGAGATTCGTGAAGAGAGCAAAGAAGTGATGCTCTTTGGGCCGTAGATTATCTAGGCTTCTAGAAATCTTGCAGGGGCTCAATGGATTGTATTCACAATTAGTAGAGAGATATCAATAATCACGCTGGATTATACTAGGAGAAACGATTGGAAGTAGAACAAACCGCTAAAGTGATTCTGCTTTGATTGATTACATAATATTTGTGTCGGAATAGTATCGTTCGAAACCATCAACATACTAAGCCTTTCACACTCAAGAAAGTGTCGGTCCCAAGTGTTGTGTATTTCCAGGAGTCATGGATGAATTAGCAATGGGCAACAACTACAGGTTTGATAGAAATGCTCGATCCTCGGTCCGGTAAGTCGTCATTCTCGCATGGTCATGTATATCTCAGCCTATTGACGGTGTTAGTTTGCATCACAACCATTGGCTCATTACCAAGCATTGTGGCTACATGATTCATCCCAAGATCTCAATCGCAGATTCCGACCTACATATCGCTGACATTGGCACTGGGACAGGGTGAGCTGTCTGACGACCACCTAGCGTCTGGCTGACTCTACAGTATTTGGCTTATCGATCTGGCTCAAGATCTTCCCACTTCTAGTGTACTCGATGGTTTCGATATTTCCGCAGCTCAATATCCTCCGTACGCATGGCTACCTCCAAATGTTCATCTGCACACACATGATGCTTTCACACCATTTGCGGAAGAGTTTCGAGAGAAATACGATATAGTCAATATGCGCTTCTGGACGACAATTTTGCATAAAGAGATTTTGCATGACTTTTTCAAAAATGTGATAACACTTCTAAGTAAGTCGAACCGCACTTTGTTTGACATTCAGTCGAAGGACCCTTGGACTGACAATGGAAAATTAGAGCCAGGCGGATGCCTGCAATGGGTTGACCTCGATCCAGCCTCTGCTGAAGTCCTAAGGCTTGATTCGGACAAGTCAAGTGGCGAGACCGAGAAAGTCGCGGCATTGATGCGCCTGTCCGGGGTGGGGAGACTGTACGAATAATCGCAATAATAACCCTTGATTTTGAGACTGGTCTGACAATAATGAATGAATCTAGGGATCACCTCAAAATCAATGGACTAGAGAAGGTTGTGATGGACCGCATAAAGATACCACAATGCTATCGTATGTTCTGGGGCCAAAGTCATTTAATGGGCTACGAGGAGCTCTTATCAAAAAAGGTCAAAGCTGAAGGACAGAGCGGTCAAGCATTGCGTGACAGTCTGAAGGCTGTGGAAAGACTGGAAGAGGAATTGGACGCAGGCATTTGCCTACAGAGCGAGTACTTCTGTTTACTACTCAAGAGATCTTCAAAGTGACACGATCAACTCAAGTATGAATTCACGAGGATCTGACAGCTGGTTGAGTGTAGACTTTTCATGCATTTAGAATTCCTCACGCGTAGGTAGGTTGTCTAATTGCATAAAGCAGTCTTATTTATCCACAGCGAAAGGTTTCCCCTTTACGATCCGAGGAGTCAAAAACTACAAGAGTTTTAATTCCAGGAAAGGTCTAGCTTGAACCTGCCAAATGTGTCGATGCCTACACAGGGGCATGTCTGGCTTTGTGAATGCAAGTTGCAAGGTAAAGCTAAATCCGTCTGGGTTTTTTATATCTTGTATGGTAATGTCGGATTTCGCAACAAGCGTCTAGTGTCAGATGTCAATAACAAGACCACGTGCAATCCCAGGCTGAATTGAGACACAATTTATGGCTCAATGTAAATTGGTGTACTTCCACGGTCATCCACATAGTGTGGGCATCAACCAGCATCGAAGGCACTGCATTGGGCCTTTCTTTGGATTTCGCAGCCTTGATTCTCCAGATGGGAATGTTAGATATATATACTTGAATCAGATGGAACCCTGAAGAGCCGCAGTAGCTTGTCGTTGTGTTCACCAACATTTTTCGAGCACGTTACTATCACAAAGTCTGAATCGCTTAGGTTGTCCTAGGCTTTCCTGGGTAGACACATGAAGCTCTACCTTTGTCTTATGAACCAATGCCGAAGTTTTGTCTTTTTTTGCGCCATCTGTTTCGACCTTCCCTCATGTCTATCCAGTAAGAGAAACTGCCTACCTGCTCTACTAGTTTCCGTACTTCGGTCTGGCACATTTAGATCGCATATTCTAGCATTGAAGCACTCTTAGCTCAGACTTCAGGGAATGTGCTTGAGCTTTGCACTGTGAGACCTAAAGCTGATTCTAGATGATTTGGAATACTTGATGCCACACTTATCCAGCCCCTCCAGGTATGGAGCTACTATGGTATGGTGGAGCAATGACATTGGTCAGCCAGGATCCGCAAAAAGGGCCCGCCCACCAAATCCATTGATCCGCAAAATTGCATCTTGTGATAGCGAATGCAAAGCATCTCGTAGGATTCATCGACGCTCCAGTATAACCAGGAATCAATCCAGCGCTCGCGAAGCTTACCAGCCCAAGAGAACATCCAACAGCGAAAGGCCCAGCAAGCGGTCCGAACAGCTTTTGTTGCCGAGGATCAAGGGCAACTCCGAAAGCGAGGACCAGTAAAGCGAAGGAAGACACTGTCTCCAACAGCAGAGCTTGCCCTTCGGTTACCGTTCCAGGCTCACGAATACATCCACCACCATGGAACACAATCGACTTCTGAGCACCGAAAACTCCTCGTAGAATGCCGCCGGCTAGAGCAGCCCCTATCGTCTGCCCTATTAGATACAAGATCCCTCTAGCAAAGCCGGTCAATCCGCAGAGCATCGTCGAAAAAGTGATGAGCGGATTGATATGACGTCCAGAGCCTGGTGCGATTGCCATGATGAAGAGCGTCAAGAGAAAGATGTTGCTGACTCCGGCGACTGCAGCTGCTGCATTCGGTAGGGATTGGCTGATTGTGGTATCAATCAAGCCGGAGAGATGGCATAAAAGGCATGATGCAAACATTTCCACGAACTCCATCTGATTGTCAATACACGTGTCGGTCAACTGGTCCGTAGCGTCCACTTACAGCACTTTTCCATATCCCAATATCATCCCAGCCGTCTCTAAGATAGAAAACCCACCCCGCTACTTTTGCTTTGTCCTTGGGGGTCGCTTTTCTTTTGGGCGGGTGCTCGAGGTTATTGACTACTAGGGAGCCAGGAAAATTGGCAACTCTGCTCGGCGACAGTCGTTCACAAGGACTATGCGATTGTCCGGATGAGTCCTTGCTCTCCTCCATCGAAAGGTTGAACTCCGAGTCTGGAATAGAGGCTTTCTTTCATGGTGGCTGCTTCAGAATTGACGCACGGAGCATCTGTTTCCTATGTACGGTCCCCATCCTACAAAGATTGTCCGAATCCACAATGCGTCTGAAATGATTCTCTAGTTTGAGTCAGCATCAGTCAGCCGAGAACGGCTCCAGTTAGTCTTCAAAAGTGACCAATCATACCTTAAGCCTAGTTGCCTCAAATATCTTAGATACGCTTGATACCCGGCGCCCGTGCAACGCGACTTGCAACAGTCGGTTTGCCCAAAAAGGATGCAAGATTGACCACCTCCTCATGAGACCAGGGAACGTCCTGCGCTGGGTCCGCTCCCCAGCTGCGATTACCCTGATCGCCTTCCTCATCATCTACCTCGCGCTCGTCCATTACTGCAGCCTCTCTTTCAACCGCGATCCAACGTCTGCCTTCTTCGACCCCACTCGAGGATACGAACGCAAATACTCTCACAGTCGCCAGGAAGAAGCGGACCTCTTCATTCAGAACAATAATGGCTCTGCACCATCGAACCCCAC
>JAABUP010010028.1_pt1 | contig 11353 bp, 10 predicted proteins | sample 5559201 | NCBI WGS metagenome assembly JAABUP01 (sample SAMN10711887, study PRJNA513373) | rock metagenome | isolation source: Antarctica rocks | place: Antarctica | reverse complement strand
GGCATTGGTAATCATGATGGTAAGGACTGTATAACACTGTCAGGTTTCCCGTATTTACAACTTGTTTAGGAGATGGATCATACCTGGTTTGTCGGCGTAGTAGGAATTGAATTTGGCTATTAGCCTTGAAGTGATGGCCATCTCAAGTAAGAATATAACTGTATGTAATAGGGGCTAGGAAGGGTGCCAGAGAGTCAGCTCATTCAAGGTGTTGTGGAGGAGGCGCCGCCAAGAACTCGGAGTTAAAGATGCACTCGAGCTGTGTTCGTGAAGTCATCGCATCATGGCAAAGGAACGCACCACTCTGCCAAACACATATCTACTGTTCAGTGTCTTTATAACCCGCCGCCTTGCTTGTTCAATCATCACTAGCGATTTAACTCGCTCGTCCAAGGCGAAGTAGTATATTGAGTGGTGCAAAGCAGGGTATGGTGGTATTTGAGGTATTCGAGAGCTCTCCTTAACGCTGGAGGATGTAAGGAAGATTAGGGAAATTTTCGAGGTTTGTTCAAGTCTGTCGAAGACAAACGATGAATAGAAGGTAAAGCAAGATCTCTGTGAAAGGCGGTTCTCAGGTGTCTCAAGTCATCGCAGCGGAAAAGGCCGAGCACTGGTGTTCCACTAGTCGCTCGGCTGCAGTCACAGAATGCTGTCTGCTCCAAAGGAACTTTGATAGAGGACATGATGGACCAGGTGCTTTCTACGAACCGTAAGGCTTATTTAAGTAGGCACGTAGAGTGGCACGTGGCTTACTGTACAAAAAACTGCTTTCCCTCCAGGTTGTGTTAGTTAACCCCCGCTGCTCTGCTCAGGCACTTCTCACCCTCTGCTCACTCTGCTCACTCTGCTCACCCTGCTCATTCACTGCTCAATCACTGCTCAGGCCCCGCTCACTCCACTTGGTCATTATTCTCTGTTGTGTTTCTCTTCTTGTTCCTGCTACTCACTCATATCATGTTGACCTCATAAAGGTTAGACGACGACGCTCAGAGAGAAGTTGAAACTGATTATCATGGATCTAAAACTAGAGCCTCATCTGCAAAGCTCATGCCATGTTCTCACTCATGTTCTTAACATATAACCTCTTGTCTACTGCTTTTGTCATTTCTGTTTCTATGGCTGTATCCAGCTCTGACAATTCTTCTCTCCTTCATCGAGGCCGTGTTTCCACGCCGTATAAATCTCCGGGGATCAATCGAAGTGTACTTTCGCAGTGAGGTTTCTCGAAAATTGACAAGTTGTTGCAACTATCTCGCAATATGTTGACATCTTAGACCTGTATAGTTGAATATACAGCTGTGAGCCTACGAGAGAAAACGAATCTCATGAGGATCGAACCTGACTCTTCGACCCAGCAAAGCCTGATTAGCTTGTGAGACTCGACTAGAAGTTCGACTTTCTACAATATCGAGCAAAACGGCTGCACTAATCAGGCATTGCTACCTACTGTGAATCATCTTTAATTATCGCATACTAGGCAAGATTTCGAGCTTGGTCGCTCCCGCAAGCGATTGTGATCATACCGACTGACAAGTTTTTACAGCTTAATAATATAATGATTGAGATCTATAATTCATTAATATCTTTCAAATTATTAAGACGATTACTTATTTATAAGATTTCATTCTTGCATGCAACTATATGATAATGAAGATAAATGCATTTGAAGCAATAAACATTGGTTTTTGGTTCTTAATCTTCGCGTAGAAAAGACGAGATTTAGTTTCTGATCACGTCCGTCTTTTCTCAGTTGAGGTCAGCAATTCCTGAGTCGCTGATGGGATTGACTTGGATGTTAACGAAGAAGTGAGAAAAGCTTTTCGGAGCTGAGTATGACTATGCAGCTTGAGTGCTTCAACGAGTTTGAATACTTGTCAAGATGTTGAATTCGAGGAAAATTTCCGATGCAGAGTCGTCGAATATATGAAGTTTTTCACGCCGGGAAATATAAGGTTGTCTGGTAGCGAGAAATAGTAACGGACGGGTTTGAGATATAAATTTCGTCACTGCGGTCGTCTTCTCGCCTTACTGCCAGTTTCTGGCCTCTGCATCCTGGGATAAAATTATTAGACCCTAGGACATCAAAGCAAAGATCTCAATCCACCAAATTGAACATGACCATAATGGACATCACTCCTTCAGTACGGATGGGTCACAGCCGGAAATGGACGGGAGACTTCTGGAGGTCCCATCATCTTCTCTCAATCTTTCTCCATATAAACGGGATCTGGCTGATGCATCATCCTTAACAAATGTCAGGGGGGAGTGGGTGAGACGTAAGGATTGCAATGCTCTTTGGCTTCCACCCAACCGCTGTCTAGATGTAAATACTTTAAAAGACAATATTCTTGTATTGGGAAATGATTCCGGCCAAACCACTTTCCAAACTGCTTTTCAATGCACTGTCAGGCCAAATTGTATGCCATTAATCTGATGGACCCGACAACGGTGAAGTGACTAGTAGTGTGATTAGTAGATGATGTGTTTTATTGAAAAACAACTTGAACAAGCAAATGCCTATTGTTTTTTTGAAAAGCCCCGGGTACCGAAAGTGATACTTCTAGGCAGCAGACGGGCTGAGTCTAGGCAACAGGCAGAGCCAGCGGGTTTAAAAAAGGACGCGGGCAGCTGAAGCTAGACATGTACTATACAACACGGCGTAGATCTTGTAGTCAGATCATCCACCACTACTAGACATTAATGGATTGTAAGCCTTTCTAGTCATCAACCAACCGCTCCTCTACCACAATATCGGGCAGGTCTCGAATATCTATTGAGTCATTTGTAGCCATGTCTATTACCCGGATTGCCTCAATAGATAAGATGCCCTTAGCCAAAGGAAGGAATTTGAGTTCCGTGTTGCGACAAAACCCTGGATTTAGAAGCCTTTGCAACGTATCAGTAGTATTATCTTGGCAAGTGACTCGAAAACAACATACCCTAAATTAACATCCGGGCTCAGGCTCACAATTGGGACAGTGTCGCAGCGATTATTTCTCTGCATAGCATACAGATGTGTTTCGTCGAGAACAGCGTTAATGTTGCCCATCTTTATAGAGCCGGCAGCCGAAGAGGATGACGGCTTCGAAATATGGTCCCTGAGATCATTTCCTCTTCTCTTCGGAATCACCATGATGGCGAGCTTCCGCGATATGCTTGAGCGATTCACGACAAAGATAGCCCAGGAAAATGGCACTCCTACGTGCACGTCTCTTGGCGCAGTGAGAGTTATCGTGACACTAAGATTATTCACTAAGTTTGGCAGAGATCGTTGCGGACTCACCCCAGCTTCGGACTGAGATCCTGTTGCGTGAGGTGCTGCTGGCATGCTATTTCCGTTAACAGGTACAGGCGGTACTGGAAGACTAGCAGGTCTTTTGTTTCGCTGCATCGGCTGATTAGGAGTACCGTAACTCGGATTTAGAGCTGTTGAGAAGTCTACTCCGGCTTTCCATCGCATTTCGATACGAGCGTGACAGACATCGGAAACAAGCACTGTCGCATCTATCTTGATATCTAGAGTCCTGGGATTGGAATTGGACCCGTCAGAGATGCTTCCATTTGGCGTTAGTCGGAATAAGAAGACTAGGTTGTCTCTAGGCCGGCAGGTCATTGGCAATGTCAAGGCATGACCACCACTCAGATCCACTGCTAAACCTTCCGTAAGAATAATGTCAACAATGGTGATTGTGACTTCGTTATCAAAGAACGGCGCGGATTCGATGTCTAAAGAAGCGATGATAGTAGGTTTTCCACCATCACCCTTAGATCTCGTATACCGCACCCTCGCTGAAATTGCCGGTATTGCACGAAAAGGTCTTTGAGCAGCTACTGTTAAAGCCTGCTTTCTGAAACTCAAACTAGCGGCTGTAGAGGCACTGCGAGAAAGTCTAGAGGATGGGAGCCGCGGCGCTGAGCCGCGTAAGCTAGGATCGCCCTTTAGTGACTCGAGTAAGTTAACAGATTGGGGAGTGCAATCAGGCAGATAAGGATCCAAGGGCAATTCATGACTTGTAGGTTGTTGGGGCCCAAGGATCGCAACGGGCTTGAAGGTAATCATAGGAGACTGAATTCGAATTCGCGGACGACCTGAACAATCATCAACAAACCTAAGGCAAGGTGGCGCCTAGTATCTGACCCACTTAAAAAGGCCTGAACTTTCCATACGACAAAGACATGCCGGTCTCGCACCTGATCGTCTTCCTGTTGAACAACAATTATAGGCTCTTGAGACATATCGACTGCGCCAGACCAAATGACATCTCTGCTTTGAGACGGAGAAGGCTCTCGTTGAGGACCTTGGCCAGTGGAATTGGCAGAAATATGGCCAAAGGCTTGAGCTTCTATAGTGATTTTGAGACGATCAATTGCGGACTTGAGCTGTGGTTCATCGTGGTATGGGACCCTAATTACTACGCAGATTGATATCGACTCATCTGCCAAGAACCTATGGATGAGTAAGATCAACGACTCGTACATAATGTAAGCCCAGCTCTTACCAAAGTACAGGATATCCCGCTGCAGGATAGACGCTGCCAAAGAGCGACCATCAAGCCCTCCATGCACCTGATCTACTGCGGAGCTTAGAAGCTCTTCTACATCGATATGTGAAGCCTGCGGTACAATAACGTCTAAAACTGAATTGTCTATGAAGTTTGTAGTATCCATAAATTCGTTAGACATTTGTGTTGTCGAAAGTCGGACATTCTGAGTCGATGGGAGTCTTGGCAACGGCATGTGCCCGCCGAGCCGCAAGTGGAACAAAAATTGGCTCGGGGTCTTCTCTACCTCCGTACAGCAGGGCACTGCTTCGCACTTTATCAACGCTTGCAGAACGCCCCTTAATCATTCGAGGTGACGATAGCGCACACGCAACATGAACGGTATCAATGGTGTCGCAGGACCACCTGCGTTATGGAGTCAGGCCAGTACACAGGACGGTAGAGTGTATTACTACAATACCCAGACAAAAGTAACGCAATGGACAAAACCCTTGGAGCTTATGGGCCCTGCTGAGGTGAGTCGAGTCTGTTTTGATAAGTTTCCTTTCATGCTGACAGAACCAGCGAGCTCTTGCCAACCAGCCATGGAAGGAGCATACTACGCCAGAGGGCAGAAAGTACTGGTACAACACGGAGTCGAAGCAGAGCTCGTGGGAGATGCCAGAGGTCTACAAAACTGCAATTGCGCAGACTGCCCCTACACCAAGGCCCGCTGTACCGTAAGATACCTTTTTGTTCTGCCTTGGTATGACTAACAGTCCTTAGAGCTCAACAATTCGTTGCTGGCGGAACCAGCACCTTCTCTTCATTCTCAAATCAGCGCGATAGAGATGACTATGGTGAGCGTGTAGGTCCTGACCGCCAGATCGGCTATGGTCAGACGGATATCAACGGATCTCGAGGCGCCGCATTGGGCGCACAACAAACAGACCCAGATTACTCGACCTTCGAAGAAGGGGAAGCAGCTTTCATCAAACTGCTACGGCGCTCAAATGTGCAGCCCGATTGGACGTGGGAGCAGACAATGCGGGCTACGATCAAAGATCCGCAATACAGAGCTTTGAAAGATCCTAAGGATCGCAAGACTGCTTTCGAGAAGTATGCCGTAGAAGTCCGAATGCAGGAGAAAGACCGAGCGAAGGAGAGGCTTGCCAAGCTCCGAGCAGACTTTGGTACTATGCTGAGAAGTCATCCAGAGATTAAGCATTACACGCGGTGGAAAACGGCACGACCTATTATCGAAGGCGAGACCATATTCAGATCCACCAATGATGATACTGAGAGGCGAAAACTGTTTGAGGAATACATCATCGAGCTTAAGAAATCCAACATCGAGCGTGAGGCTATTACCCGTAAGTCTGCCATGGATGAGTTGGTAGGTATAATGAAGGGGCTTGATTTGGAGCCCTACACACGGTGGGCTGAAGCGCACGATACCATCCAGGCAAATGAGAAGTTCCAAGGTGATGACAAATTCAAAACCCTTAGCAAGTCAGACATTTTGACAGCTTTCGAGAACCATATAAAGTCTCTTGAACGTACTTTTAATGACGAACGCCAACGCGAGAAGAACTCAAAAACAAGAAAGGAACGGCAAAATAGGGATAGATTCCTAGATTTGCTCAATGGATTGAAGACAGCCGGCAAGATCAAAGCAGGTACGAAGTGGATGCAAGTTTTCGCACAGATCAGCGAAGACCCCAAGTACGTAGCTCTGCTTGGTCAGTCAGGGTCGACTCCTCTTGACCTCTTCTGGGACATGGTGGAGGAAGAAGAACGAGCACTGCGCCTAGTTAGAAACGATGTCTACGATGTTCTAGAGGATAAACGCTACGAAATAACCCCCAAAACCACTGTCTCAGACTTCCTACAAGTTATGCACACAGACCGCCGAACCGCCGCCATTCCCCAGGACACCCTTACCCTGATATTCAATCGCCTCCACGAGAAAGTCCTTCGCCGCACCGAAGACGACAAACACGCCTCAGAGCGCCAACAGCGCCGTCTGATTGATGCTCTCCGCTCCAAAATCAAACACCTAGACAAAAACCTCGTCACTGCAACCTCGACCTGGGACTCCATCCGTCCGCATATCGCCCACTTCGACGAATTCAAAGCTCTCGACTCCGATGACTTGCGCCGCCAAGCATTCGATAAAGTAATCCGTCGCCTCAAAGAAAAAGAAGACGATGCCGAAAAGGAACGCGAGAAAACCCACGCTTCCAAACGCGATCGTGACCGCGATCTCCGCAACGGTCACCACCCTCGCCGCTCAGTCGACAGACACATTCCCACCGGCGGCCGCAGTCGTACCCCCGAGCTCGACGCTTACGAAGCCGACCGCCGCAAAGCCATGGCCGATCGAGAGCGTCAATACCGCCAATCAGGCATCACTGGTCTCTCCCCGCCTCCTCCACGCGACCGACATGAACGTCTTTCAAGCCGACACGCAGATGACCCTCCCCGTCGTCTCAGCCACTACGATCGCGATCGCCGTGAGAGGGATGAGGAGCGCGAGAGGCTGTATCGGGTTAGAGGGAGTAGGGATGAGTTGGACTATGGGGAGGGGAGGGAGAGTAGGGGCGGCAGGAGGAGGCGGGAGAGTGATGGGAGCGAGGGCAGTGGGAGAAAGAGGATTAAGAGGGAGAAAGGGAGTAGGGAGAGAAGGAGGAGGGAGAGGACGCCGGAGGTGGAGAAGACTATGGTGCCACCACCGAAAGAGGAGGAGCCGGGATTGAGGAGCGGAAGTGAGGAGGGGGAAATGGTAGAGGATGAGTGAGTGGGGCAGATAGTCCGGGGCTGCAATTTGAGGAAGAAAAAGGGGCTGAGGTGAGAGAAGAAATCTGGGGGTGAGGCGGCGTGGCCGGGAAGCGAGGTCAGTATCTCACTATTTTTGCGACGGTCTCGCTACTCGGTTGCTAGTTCGAACTCTAAGGTGCCTACACTGGCGGGGAATGGGCGATGGGAGACAGTTTGTCCTGGACTTGCAGGTACGTCGTCAGCGATAAGACTCATGAGACCGTAATCATAGTGTCTTTGTACTTGTTCACTTGCACTCTTCTTCACGTGTATTTTGATCGTCGATGCCTTTTGAAGGATTCTGTGAGAATCTGTTCACTTCTGTAGTATTTCCAGCAAGTGTTATCTACCTAAGCAACACGACCTAAACCATCAAATATTCGCATGCAGTGATGGCCTAACTCGTAGCTTAATCTCGTATTTATCCAGATGCTCCTTGACGGCAGTCATCTTGCTTGAACCACGTCCCTCCTTGTTGGAGAGATGCAGGAGATAGACTGCCGTCGCCAGGGTTAGTCATCTTTATCATCGTCTTCATCGGAGCATGCCTCGTTATCAGGGAGGCCTGCTCCGCGCTGTTTCCCATCGTTTTCACCAACGCCAGACGCTAATGAATTGCATTTGTTGTTTTGATTGGTCTTTAGGACGTCTTAACTATCGTCTTCGAGGAAGAACTGTGGGGAGGGAAGATTTATTAGTGGAGGGAATTCGAAAGAGTGGAGACAGATGGGGTAGGGGGCTTACATAGTTGCCGTTAAGCTTTTGCTCCTGATCTAGTTGGCTGTTGAACTTATTGATACGGGGTCGGAAGCTGTTGGGGTCGCGGCGGAAAGTGACATCAAGGTTCTTCAAGAATTTGTTGCAGCCAGACAGCAAGCTCTCGGGGGTATTAGCCCTCGCATTGACTGAAGGCTGTCCGTCGAAGACGATGACCCTGTCAGCGAGGTAGGTAGCCATGATAAAGTCGTGCTCGACTATAAACGCCGTCTTCTTCGCATGCATGATGAATCGTTTGATTACACGAGCGGCGATGATACGCTGTTCGGAGTCAAGATAAGCACTAGGCTCGTCAATGAGATAGATATCCGCTGGAATTCCCAGAGCAAGGACAATCGCGACACGCTGCAGTTCACCGCCAGAAAGGTTCTGGACTTCCTGGTCGATGAAGTCTTCAAGCTTAAGGGGCTTGTAGACGTCGGTTTGGAACTGCGGGCTTAGAAAAGCTGCCTTGATTTTCTTAAAGAAAAGCTGGCGGACAGTGCCCTGGAATTTGGGGGTTATCTTTTGAGGCTTCATAGAGATGTTCATTTGAGGAACGGAGCCCGTGCCATCAGGCTTTTCAGCACCGGCGAGCATGCGGCAGAATGTCGTTTTTCCGGTTCCATTTTCACCCATCATGACGATGATTTCGGAGTCTGTAAACTGTCCTGCTTCAATACTCAAATGGAAGCCGCCCAGGGTTTTCTGCATGGCTGAATAGCTGTAGCCTCGATTTCTGTCCACCATGAATTCATCCCCGGACTCGGCAATTCGGAAGGTCAGGGACTCTTCTCGGAAACGCAAGTTCTCGGTGGGGATGTTGCCGTCAAGGAAGATGTTAATGCCTTCTCTGACGGAGGCGGGTAGAGTGACAACACCATACACCGCCGGCTTGCCGTAGAGTACACAGATGAAATCAGACAGGTAGTCTAAGACTGACAAGTCGTGCTCGACTACGATCACGTAGTCGTCTGGACGGAGCAGACCTCGAATTATCCTGGCAGCGTTCAGACGTTGTTTGACGTCGAGATAGGACGATGGCTCGTCAAACATGTACCTGACAAAATCGTGAGTTGGTTCTAGCATAGATTGTTGGCACTACTCACACATCAGCTTGCTGGACGCATACAGCTCCGATTGCAAATCGTTGAAGCTCTCCCCCTGACAGTAGGTTGATATCCCGGTCCAGGACCTGCTTCAACTCTGCGCTTTATTAGTCCAAGCAAAGTTTAGATCCTCAACCACTTACCAAGAACTTCTAAAATCTCGTCAATATTGTCCATCTGTGCTCGTGCTTTCAAAAGCGTTTCCACACTCTTCTCGGGACCTTTGACGGCTTTCGGTATCTGGTCCACGTACTGCGGCTTGACAACAGCTTTGAGATCATCTTCCAGGATCTTTGTAAAGTAGTCTATCGAGTGTCAGCATGGCTCCCATCTGTGTCGCTACATGCATACTCTGAAGCTCAGAACCCCGAAAGTATTTCAATATCTCTTCCCAGTCCGGTGGATTGTCATATCTGCCAAGATTCGGCTTCAATTTCCCGCTGAGGATCTTCAACGCAGTACTCTTGCCGATACCATTTGTTCCTACAAGACCCAGCACTTGTCCCGGCCTAGGCATTGGTAGCCTATGTAGTTTGAAACTATTTGCTGAGTATCGATGGGTGACTTGGGACTCGAGATTTGTTGGTAGATTAATGATGTTGATAGCCCCGAAAGGACATTTCTTCACACATATACCACATCCGATGCAAAGACGCTCAGAGATGAAGGCGATCTTCGATTCTGGGGTGACCTCGATGCAGAGCTTGCCCGTCCGTACGACAGGGCATGATTTCTTGCACTCCTGTCGACATTTCTTAGGATTGGTCAGTGGCGTTCGGATAGAGAGGAATAGATGTGTTTTCTCACTTTTGGCTTGCACTAAATAGAACCAGTCAGCATGGTGATGCCTGTTGTGTGTTGGAGGGCGCGGATGAGTACCTTGTCATTATTGACGATAGCGATGCTTTAATAGAGGTCAGAACGAAGTTGGAAAGGTCGTCAATAGATATCTGGATCTTCTCTTAATACGTACCGAGTCAACTTGTCCGACATTGTTGTGGGCTTTAGGAAGAAAATTCCTAGTGTTGCTCTGTGGGCAACTAAGCCAGAAAAGTATGACTTTTAGAGAATGTGCCTCGTGCTTGCGCCCCGACAAGCAAAGTACCCTTTTGATCCTTCTGTTCTTTCCTGGCACAATTCGCAGGACTTTTCAAGATCAGTTGGCGCTCTGGAAGCAAAACCGTGTTGAGCACAAAGACAGTTTTAACACACCTCGCAGCATTCACGCATTTAACGACCATTAGTGGGGCACTGGGGCTCTTTGGTGTGGTGGGCTTAGTGTGTTGCTTACGTAAACTAGTGTTGGAACTGGAATTGGCGAACGTACTTTCATTGTGGTACCGTCACTTAACCACCTTCTCATGCCCATATTCAACCCTACACCCATAATACCTCGAAGACACCCTTCAAACTTCTCCGAATAGGCTCTCCTAGCTATGGCTTGTAAGTAACATATTGTCCCTCGTCCTACACAGAATTGCAAGGTCTCCATAGGCCACCATATCCATCGATCCGGCGCTCTTCATCCATCACCTTCAATTCAGACTATTACCACAACCCACATATAACTCTACTGTGTCTACTTTGACGTGCTCTCATAAGCATCGCTTGTCATCTGGCCAGACTCTCCAATGCAGCGGACCTGTCTCCAAATCGCCGGATTTCCTATTGTTCGCTCATTGCTATTCATCAACTTCATCATCCATACCCATCTCATCATCAAATTTTACGATTGTCTCTTATGGTCCAGGCTTTTTGGCCCACTAGAGCTAGATTCCAGGTCGCATAAGCTGTCGAATTCTTTTGCCCACACTCCGAACTTTCTGCGACTTGTCTATAGTCTTCAATGCTAATACTGCCGTCATCCAGCGAGTAGCCTAATGTATCGACCAGCCTCTGCTTCAACTTCTACCCTTCCGTACTCGAACGGGCATTTATCACCACCTTCCAACAATCTCCACACCACTGAAGCCATGACATCCGCGAGCGAGAGCGACCTCTCCGATGCTATCGATCCCCCCATTGCTACGAGCATATCTTCCGAAGCCAGCAGGCAAGACCGCAACGGGAACAGTCTCGGTCCAACTGGTAGCGTTGACTCATTACATGAAGAAGATGCAGTCGGTTCCGATGATGCTGATTACGATATGGAAACATCACCGCCTGCTGATGCAGGTAGTCCCGGTG
>JAABUP010010026.1_pt1 | contig 11355 bp, 12 predicted proteins | sample 5559201 | NCBI WGS metagenome assembly JAABUP01 (sample SAMN10711887, study PRJNA513373) | rock metagenome | isolation source: Antarctica rocks | place: Antarctica | reverse complement strand
CCATGGAACGAATAAAGGTTTCAGACTCAGAATTGACCCTACTCCAGTGCGGGAGAGAGTGAAACATCATTGTTTCAAAAAGCCTCTTTTCTCCGCTCCGATTTTCGGTCGAATCTCGTCGCAGATCATTTTTGCATGATGTCGCTGCAAAGCAATATCGTCGTTGAGATACAAATATCTCATGCATGGTGTCATGCTTGCAGTTGCTCTATTTTGGCATGCACCAGGTGGATCTTTATTGCGCTCTGTCTTGACAACATTCGCACGCTAGGCTGACGAAACTCCCTAGCGGGTCCTTAGCAGCGGGACCACCCGAAGACCTAGAACTTACCTTAATTTCGGCGCGAGGCCGAGGGTCGGTCAAATAAGTCGTGGCCGGTAGCGCAAAAAGACCTTGATGTTTACACAGTCAAACAAGTCCACCATAACACTTCTAATTTTCCTTAAACTTTCAAGTGATCTATTTGAGAAGTCTAGGATTGCTCCATAATTTTTTTAGAATTTTTGGGGCTTGGTGTCATTGGTGAGACCCAGCGCAAATCGAAATCTTGAAGTTGGAACATCGGCCACGACTTATTTGACCGACCCTCGGGCAGAAACATCTGTCTCCATCAGACTGAGAATTATTGAATTTCAATATCATTACGTGACAATGGTCAAGCGCAAGAGAGTAGACTCCTCACCGCTGGGTGACCGGGGTGAGGCCCACTTCGACACGGTAAACATAATTGATCCCAACGGAGATCTGAATATGATATTCAGTGACAACCAAATCCCATCCAAGAAGAAAATGGTAGTCAGCCGCCATGTCCTCTGTCTTAGCTCAAAGGTATTTGAGGCTATGCTTGGTGACCATTCTCACTTTCGTGAGGCTACGGCACCTATCATATCGCGAGATGGCGTCCGCGAGGCAAAGTTTGAAGACGATGACTTTGACGCCATGACAATCATCATGAACGTCCTTCACTTGCAGCACCAGAACGTTCCCAAACAGATGGTCTTCGATCAGCTCCACAAAATCGCCATCCTCTGTGACAAGTATGATCTCACTCGGAGTATGGGACTCTGGCCGGATACTTGGGCACAGCAACATGTCAAACAAGTAGGCAAGAAGGGCTTTCATGGATGGCTACTCATTGCAACTGTCTTCCGCCAAGGAGAAGCCTTCACGAAGATGACGAAACACATCATCCTGAACAGCACCCTAAACCCAGATGGTGACCTGCTCACCGCAGAAGGCTGGACGTTCGATGAGGGTGTACCGAGCACGATCATAAGTATTTTGGCCCGAATGCAAGATGTTGAAGCGCTAGATTTAACGTTTCTTAGATAAGATGAAGGCTTCCAGGGCGAGGACTGTCTTCAATCTCACAGACATTTGCTGGCAGTTGTACAAGAAGCTACGATACAGCAACACTGACAATCGTGTCTGCCGTACTGCGAACGTGTGCGGTCTCAGTGACGCGGACAGAGCTCAATGCGATACTTGGAATCTTGGATGTTTGGTTCAGTATTTCCCAGACCTGCGCGATACCCAAGATTGGAGATACCAGGGGACGTTAACCAGTATCATGCACAACTTCGACTCGATGTACCTTTATCAGGAACGTTGCGCTCCAGTAAATTCCCACACTTCACCTAGCAGGTGTGGACACCTTGGGCCTCTAATGGACAGATATCTCGGTAGGGTGGAAGGGCTCAAATTAGAAGATTGATTGACATCGGCCATATTTTCGAGATGTTGGATTAATCTCTTGGAAATCCAGGAACTTCAGCCATCACTGTTCACACATAATGAGTGTGCTGAGGTAGTCTTGAAGTGACGTTACGCGATTGACACACATGGTGCTTAACAATGGCCAGTGATATCACAGGGGACGTCAATACTTTTTGATCTCTTACTTGTGGTTAATTAAGTCATTACTCGCTTCTGTCCTGGCATAATATAAAGTACACTCTCCTCCACGCCACCTCGCGTTACCAATCAGGTCAAGTCTCCACCCGGGCTTCTACCAGTCTAGTTTCTAGCTGTTGCTAACATTTCCCTCCAATCCTCATTACCATGTGGTACGCCTCTACTTAGACCACCAACACATCGCTCGAGTCAACGTCGCCAAGCCATCAATCTTCCCTAGATTTCCACTACAATGAAGCGCAAAGCTAGCCGTGATCCTTGCGAGCTAGAGGATGAAGTTCAAATTGCCTTGAATGTGGCAATTATTGATCCAGACGGAGACCTCCAGATGGACTTTGACAAAAACGGAGAACTCGTTGGTCTCCTGGCCAATAAGCAATTACTTCGTCTGGCGTCCCCAGTCTTTCGCACTCTGCTTGCAAAAGACTCTCCTTTCCAAGAGTCCGCTTGCAGATTAACGAACAAGAATGGCGTTCAGGTCATTCAGTTCAAAGACGATGAACCTTCAATAATGCAGATAGTCATGAATGTCATTCATCTGCAAGATCATCGGGTCCCTCGAGGTATTCCTTTCGATCAATTGAATAAGATAGCGGAGCTCTGTGACAAGTACGATCTAGAGAAAGGCCTCCAAAGCTGTGGACAGATGTGGACCAAACCCTACCTAGAACACCTCGAAGGCGGAAATGTGGACAGATTACTCTTCATTGCGACAGCACTCAAGCTAGTGGATCTCTTCCCACCGATAACTAAATATATAGTCATGAATGCAAGGCTCATGGAAACGGGAAAGCTTGCTATGACGGGAATGGGAAAAGTGGATTTCACTGAAGGTGTCCCGGATTGGTACACACACCGAATTCCTGGCTGGGTTCGACCGGAATTGAATTGCACCTTCAGACCCTTTTACATAGGCAGAGAGTCGAAAGACGGTTGGATGAGGAATCCAGGCGGTCAATCCAGAGCAGGGCATTATGAATGGCGAGAAAGGGATGGTAACACACAAGGCTTAGGATGTAGCTTAGTCAAGAACAGGCTCAATTAAGAGTACTTCATCTCATCTCATAGTGTAGCAATGAAAAGCTCTTTATTGTTTGGCCATCTCGTCGCCGAACGAATAGTTTTCTAAGCCAGCTAGCTAATAAGAAGCGTCCATGACACTAAGATCCCCTACCGTCTTAGCGACGGGATGTATATACTACTCAGACACAAGTAGATGGGGTAGATCTATTTACTATAGAGTATGACCTGGAAAAATAAGGAGAAGATGAGAGAAAATGGAGAAGTACTCCTAAATATACGATATTCCTCCCATGACCCACTACATTGGCAGCTTTCGTCTTGGTACCGCGTCCGCTACCTAGGGCGGTCCCGAGGACAGCCCCCAAGGCAACGCCAGAAAGGAATACCAATTCCAACGCCACCAGGCGGGTCATGGGGTAAACGGCCCTTCATCCAAGCAATCTCAGATGTGAACTCCCTAAAAAACTCGTTCTTCGACGGGAAGCTTCTGCTCATTGATGATACCGTAGCAGGCTTTCGTCCCCACACAGCCGCAAGCGCACGTCAAGTTGCGTTTGATGCACTGATGCTGCATGGGCTGGTGTTGACTTAGAGGGATGGCAGCAGGAGACGATGATGTATGCTGGGTATTCGGCCGAGGCACCTTCGGGATTTGCCGCCGTCCGCCACGGCCCGCTCGCTGCTTGCGTCATGTCCAGGATACGGCAAACAGTATCATGAGCTTCGTGATTCTTTAGAAAGACTTCCGAAGCCTTTCCGACGCTGGGTGCGTGGTGACTTATCATGTCTGACAAAGGAACCGAGAGGTGAGTGCTGAATTGGTCCTCAATCGCATGTTTACCTTCATCATCATTGGCCCTTGAGTCCCCTCTCCGTGTCCACGTAGCTAATAATGCCTCTATACTTAGCCACAAGCGCTCCAGATCTGGTCTTGCGAAGTCGCTGCTCCACCGAGACAAATCCAAGAACCTCCTCGTCGACCCAGACGGCAACGAATCAAGTATAGCGGGCTCCGACGCTGGCTCCGAGCCTCCTTCTCCCACCCTCAGTGCCCCTGCTACTCACCATTCACATGGAGGCCTACGCTCATCTCGTCACAAAGCCAAATCTTCGAGTGGTGTTGCGACTATGATGGAGAGTCCTAGCAATGCTGCTTTGAACCGAGACGCTACAGCCAAAGTCCAAGACGCTCCCGGTCCTACGATCCAGCAATCTGTACGGATGTTCAAGCTATTCGAGGTCCTGCGAAGTGGGGATAATGCTGCGATTGCAAAAGCTGTCACTGAGACATCCACCATGCCGACGATCAGTGAAGGAGCTGAAAGCGCGTCCGCGTCAGGCACCTTGGAAGGAACGACGATATTACACTTGGCTATACAATGCGCCGATCCTGCTGTGGTGGAACAGATACTGGCGGTTGCGAAGAATACGCCCGGAGCAAGCATAGACGTCAATGCCCGCGATCGAGATGGCAATACGCCTCTTCATTTGGCATCCCAGCTTGCTAGGCCCACCACGGTCCGTCTACTGCTTGACCAGCGAGACATCAATGACTCTCTCCTTAATTATCAAGGTCGCTCTGCTTTGGATTTGGCTCGTACACCGGACATCTTCCAACAACTACAGCTCTCTCGATCATTGTTCGTTGATACTTCAGTCAAGGAAATCCAGAAGCTAGTCGCCAAACAGGACTACGATCAGCTTGAGAAGACCTTGGAGGACTCAAGAGTTGAGAATGTAATCGACGTAAACGGTGGAGAGCTCGCAACTGATCCCGGTACTATGCAGAGTGGTGGTACTTTGCTTCACGAAGCGGCGCGCAAGAAAGATACGAAACTCATTCAGCTCTTACTCTTGCACGGTGCAGATCCTTTCCGTCGCGATCGCAAGGGCAAGCTCCCGCAAGACGTCACCAAAGATGACAAGACTCGTAGTATCCTGAAGAAATCGCCTGCGGCTGCGGCGGCTCAAAGAGGGATACAGGAGAAAGCTGTACTTGGTAGTGGAGAAGCAACAGATGGGGCACCCGGAGGTAAAGACTCTCGCGAAATGAAAGGCTACTTGAAGAAATGGACCAATTACACAAGTGGCTGGAAATTGAGATGGTTTGTGCTAGAGGATGGAGTGATGAGCTACTATAAACATCAAGGTATCCTGAAACGACAATGGCGCATGAAGAGTGCCGCTGACAATTCCTGCAGACGATGCTGGATCTGCATGCCGTGGTGCAATCAATATGCGAATTGCCAAACTGTATATGGATCCCCAAGACAAGACCAGATTCGAAATACAGGGGAAATCATCTGTCAAGTACCACTTGAAAGCCAACCACGTTGTAGAAGCGAAAAGATGGTTTTGGGCCCTGAACAACGCCATTCAGTGGACGAAAGACGAAGCAAAAGCCACGGAACAGCAAAAGCAGCGCAAAGAGGAGATACTCCGTCAAGCCAAAGCAGGAAGCTTGCCACACGCAAGCGAGACAAGTACAGCAGATGCTTCTAAGCTCAATGGTAAAGGCCTGGCTCCCGCTACTGCTGTTGGAGTGCCTCTCACCAAGTCTTCCTCTCGGGTCTCCTTCCAGGAGTCGTTCATGACTGGCCCTGCTAGTGTTGCTGGTGATGATGAAGGCTCGCAATACGGCGATTCCTACGAACCTAGTATCGCCGACAATGATCCCGGGAAATCCGTCAAAGGCGCTCAGACGGCCACAATCGCTGCTGACATGGACGACGACGAAGAGTATGGAGATGATGCGAGCGACCGCGAAGTTCAGCCCGCAAGTAAAGACGCTTTCAACATCACTGCCCACTCGGCAAGCCTACAGCTCAATCTTCTTTCCCAGGTATCAGCAGCTCTACAGGCTGAAAGTTCGAAGGACCAAGCCATGTCTGTCTCCGATCCTACCGTCAAGCAAGCGCTATCTACTTATGAGTCGGCCGTGGCTAGCCTGCAAGGCCTCGTTGGCGATCTCCTCAAGATCTCTCGAGATCGAGATGCTTATTGGCAGTACAGATTAGACCAGGAAGCTGACGTGCGGAAGCTGTGGGAGGACAGCATGGCCAAGGTTGCAATGGAGCAGGAAGAGCTCGAGGGCCGTATAGGAGAGTCCGAAATGAAGCGGAAACGCACCAAACGAGCTTTGAAGGAAGCCTTGGAAGGCTCTGCAGAGTCTGGTGTTGCCGATAAAGGCGTGCCTCAGGACAAGGAACAGTTATCTGGAGCTTTCGGAAAGATAGAACTGAATCAAGGAGCGGTTCCTGTTCAGCAAAAGTTGGTTGGCGTCCGACAACGCGGTCGGACAAAGTCTACCATTGCCGATCTGACGAATCTCTCTGACTCTGATTCCGATGAGGACGAAGAGTTCTTTGACGCAGTGGACGCCGGAGAAGTAGAAGTTGTGGAAGAGATGCCAACCTCTGTTGCAACCCCACCCGCACCTGCCAAACCAACGGAGAACGAGAAGCCACTCGAGGATTTGCGGGACCAGAAGAAGGCTGAGATCCAACCGTCGTTTAAGGGTTATGGTGATCCGATACGTAAACGATTCAAAATGGATGCCGACAACAGACCGAAGATATCTCTTTGGGTAGGAGTCTTGCTGAGCGTAAGTGACATTCATAGCTGACGTTGACTTAGGGGATCCTGAAGTCCATGATTGGTAAAGATATGACCAAAATGACGCTTCCTGTGTCATTCAACGAGCCTACATCTCTGTTGCAACGGGTGACTGAGGACATGGAGTACACTGACCTTCTGGACACAGCGGCCGATCGAGCAGACTCTACCGAGCGCTTGGTCTATGTCGCAGCCTTTGCCGCGAGTGAGTATGCATCTACAATTGGTCGCGTGGCAAAGCCTTTCAATCCACTTCTGGGTGAGACGTACGAGTATGTCAGACCAGACAAGGGATATCGATTCTTCATCGAACAAGTCAGCCATCATCCACCTATTGGTGCAGCCTGGGCTGAAGCGCCGAAATGGGACTATTATGGCGAATCAGCAGTCAAGTCCAAGTTCTACGGCAAATCCTTCGATATCAATCCCTTGGGCACCTGGTTCCTCAAATTACGTCCCACAACCGGCGGTGAAGAGCTCTATACCTGGAAGAAGGTCACATCTTCCGTCATTGGCATCATCACCGGCTCGCCCACGGTTGACAACTACGGACCCATGGAAATCAAAAACCACACCACCGGCGAAGTCTGCACCCTCGACTTCAAGCCTCGAGGCTGGAAAGCATCTTCCGCCTACCAAGTCAGCGGCAAGGTAATGGGCAAAGATGGCAAAACCCGCTGGAGCATCGGCGGCCGCTGGAACGACAAGATCTACGCCCGTCTGACCCCAGGCTTCGAAGACTCCGTCCTCGCTCCCGGCGGCAGCAAGTCCCACGAACCCGGCTCCAGCCAAGCATTCCTAGTCTGGGAAGCACACCCCCGTCCGCCCAACATCCCCTTCAACCTCACCCCCTTCGTCGTGACCTTCCAATCCCTCCCCTCCAGCCTACGCCCCTACCTCCCACCCACCGACACACGTCTCCGGCCCGACCAGCGCGCCATGGAAGACGGCGAGTACGACCTCGCTGCCACGGAAAAGAATCGGGTGGAGGAGAAGCAGAGGGCGAAGAGGAGGGAGAGGGAGGCGAGGGGGGAGGAGTTTGTGCCGAGGTGGTTTGAGAAGAGGAGGGATGAGGTGACGGGGGAGGAGTATTGGAGGTTTAATGGGAGGTATTGGAGGGTTAGGAATCAGGTTGATGGGGATGGGGAGGGAGGGAGGTGGGAGAGAGCTGGGGTGGATGATATTTTTAGTGAGGAGGATGAGGAGGCTTGAGGTTGATGAGGAGAGGTCGTATCGCGATGAGGAATAGATGGTAATGGATTAGTATTAATAGGGTGTCCGCACCAACGCGTGAGTGATTCCCACCAGTCCATTTTGTTCTCGCCAATCCTTGTGCTCGGAGACTCGGTGCATTATCTCAAACCATACAGCTACTACCTGTACTTCCTCAATCTCGTAATTCAAAGACCCCTCTAGCACCTCGCTTCCCTGTTTGCAGCAGAAGAAATACATACATACAATCAAACGTCCAGAACGCAAAAATCATCGCATTCTTCTCTCCTTCCTTCCCCCATGTCAAACCCCCTCAAATCATTCCCACCCGCCACCATCTGCCCATCACTCACACCCACCCGGGCGCACTAACATCCCTCCTCCCCTCCCCCTCCCCCATCCTCACCCTCGGCGTCCCATTCCCCGCCGCAATACTCCGGGCCCGTCCCCTCCGCTGCCGTATCTGCTCGAGCGCTTCTTCGCGCGAGATGCCGCCTGGTGTCATTGGCGCTGGCGGGGGGATGTCGATGGGGTCTTTGAGACGGATGGTGGAGGTTGTTGTGCGGGAGATTGTGCGGAGGGGGAGGGGACGGGGACGGGGGGTTTGTGGTTCTTGGACTGCCGAGATGGGTATGGCGGGTAGCCGTGGTTCTGGAGATGGGGCGGGCGGTGAAAATAGGCGCGAGGAGGGGATGGCGGTTGATGGGGCGGGTTTGGTGGGCGATGGGGTTGCTTTGTGGAAGGTTCCGGTTGTGGGGGAGAAGTTGACGGCTGGTTCGCTGCTTTCGCGCTCCTGTGATGGGCGTGCTTGTGGTGTAGAAGGTCGCTGTTCTTGTTGTTCTAGCACCAGCTCTGGTGCTGGCAAATACTCATCCACGATTTTAGCGGCCATTTGTCCCATCTGCGTGGCTAGGCTGTCGTCGTGTACGTATTCGGTTCCTTGCTTCTCAGCGACTCGACATGAGCAGCATTGGAATTGGCATTCCATCTTCATGAAATGGACCTGTTCGTCTGCTCTCAGTCTCATACGCTTCTCCGTTCTGATTTCCTCATACAGCGCCAGCAGTTGGTCTTCCAATTCAGGCGCTTGCGGGTCCATATTCTCCTTTAGACTTTCTCGATGTCGATGTCGACTTATTTTCTTGGGCGATGCGAATTCATCATCATCCGCCGTCGCTGGAAGTCCAATAGCACCTTCTGTTGCAATTCTAGCGATCTCTTCCCCTTTCAGAGCTGTCTTCAACGCGTCCCTCTGTCCTTCCACGACCTTGTTCTGCTGCCTCAATCTGTCTATCTCCTCTTGCACATCGACCAACATGTTTTGCGCAGCGAATGTCTCTTGCTCCTTGGCGTCCACCTTTCTGCGCTGTACATCCACCTCTTCTCTCATCAGCGTGTACTTGTTCCTCGCCGACTTCAGCTCTTCTTGCATCTTGACCAGAGCACTAGAGGATTTGAATGCTTCCTTTCTCGCTCGTCGAACTTCTTTCTCATAGATACTTTGCGAATTGGCATGCGTCTCCTTTGTTCGTTGTACTTCTTCCTGCCAAAACAATCAGCATAGCCCTTCCCCATCTATCAATCACCATACCATCACGCCTTCCATCCTCTCGGCCATTCTCCTCTCTCTCGCCCTTCCTTCCTCCACATCGAGTCTCAGTACCCTGTTCTCCTCCCTCAACCTCCTTGTCTCGCTTTCCGCCTCCTCTCGCCCCAACACAGCCCGCTTGAGTGCAGCCTCATTATCTTTTCTCCGCTGTGCGGCCTCTTTACTCAAGCTATTAAATTGTGCAACTTTTCCTTGCACATCTGAGTTACCGCGAGAATGTGCTATGAACGGGTCGTTATGTAGGTGGGATATTGACGGCATGGACGGCGACTGTGGGAGTTGTTGTCTGTTTGCGCGTTCCGGGGAAACAGGGAAGAGCGGCGTGCCTGGAGAGGCGGGGAATTTAAATATTGGGTCCATATGATGATCTGAATCTCCTCAGGAGCATCCAAATAGGAATCTGAGGATTTCCAGGTTTGCTGGAGCAAATGGTAGGTTGAATTTCGAGATGCGTCGTTAATGGAGTCTCGGACGCGCTAAAGAGGTTGTCACCTAGCAACGGCCGACTCGAGAGCACGTGACCTACAAAGATCTGAATCTGCAAATTCAAGAGTCCACGAACTCCGTTCGGTTGAGAGTACCTTTGCGCACTCGCCGCCTGCCATGAGAAGTCGCTCACGCTGGGCTTTCACCCAGACGAGACGCTTCTACGACAATTGAATGACGTTCTATTCAATTAATGACCATTCTAGCTGGGTTGTGGACCGAATACTGGCAATGAAATGCCTTGCCACGAAGCTTCACGACCCGAGTTCACGTGACAATTTGACGCATAATGATCCTGGCATTGAGAAGTTGCCAGACTTTGGATCGCTATCCCTTACCTCTCTGTCTTAAGGATATGATTTGTTTCCTGCTGGAGAGAATATGGAGGCTTATTTTCAAGGAACGGAGGACGAGATTAGCATGGAGGTCGGTAAGATAGCGGTGACAGGAGTAACGCAGGAAGATGTGCACAGTACGATCTTCTACGTCTTGCTTTGATTGACTGGATGTCCTCTGTCTTTCTTTGGTAGATACGCGCTAAGCCCGTTCGAATTTCGATTTTCGTAATTTTGGATGTCGTGACTATAGTCGACTATATTCGACTTAGTCGACTAAAGTCGACTTTCTCTGACATATCACGACTTTGGATTCTCGTAATTTTGCATGTCTGCCTCGATTGATCCGTTTGCCTTACTTCGGCGTCAAATTCGATTCCTGCGTTTCAGATCTCTGTCTCAATATGCTTGCTTTGAATCTCTGCTTCGCGCTTGGATTTATGCTTGCCTTGGAGCCTTGCCTCAATACTGAGGCGCTAAGCCTATTTGAATTTCGACTTCCGTAATTTTGTATGTCTTGATCATATTCGATTTAATCGACTGAATCGATTTGATCGATTTAGTCAACTCATTCGACTTGCTCTGATATTAGGATTTCGACTTGCCTTACCTCGATGCCATCCATGCCACGCGCTCTCGACCTCCGGGGAGATAGTTTTGAGTCCTGCATGTTCAAATTCCTCCTGCTTCGCGCTTCGATTGATGCCTGCCTTGCCTCATTGCTGAGGCGCTAAGCCTATTTGAATTTTCAATTTCGTAATTTCGGATGTCTTTGCAAAGCATACGCTCAGCATATGCCACAGAAAATTGACTAACATCTACTCATGCAATTTTCATCTCCATACATCTAGGATGAGAGGAGAAGTGTGGTCTGGATGACATGGATTCTTAAAGCTATGAAAATGTTAATCGGAAGAAGACTTCGGAGCAGGGGACGATAGCAAGCAGTCATCACTCTGAGACTGTCATCAGCGTACCTTGCGATTGGAAATGAAGTGGAGGAACTGATTGGATGAATTGTATTGACGAACCATAGCTCGACTAATGAGAACAAAGGAATCCAGTCCCGTTTCCTAGTCCTTCTTTGCTATGCCCATTATCCTGATGCTTTCTTTCCTCCTCTTCCTTTATCCTCCTCTTTCTGTTTCATTGTTCCCTAG
>JAABUP010010024.1_pt1 | contig 11359 bp, 16 predicted proteins | sample 5559201 | NCBI WGS metagenome assembly JAABUP01 (sample SAMN10711887, study PRJNA513373) | rock metagenome | isolation source: Antarctica rocks | place: Antarctica | reverse complement strand
CTGCAGCTGCAACCAGACAAAGAAATCATCATCGAATTCATAAAAAATGATGATTACAAGTATGTTAGGATATTAGGTAGGCACATCTGAGCCTCATCATAGTCCAAAATTGCACCACTTGCTGATGTACAGCAGGATGTGTATTGCGATGTGCAGTATGACCCTACTGACTCTGCTGCGTCTGGCTTGCAAGGTGCTTTCTACATGAGGCTTGTAGGGCGACCTGTTGAGGTTTACAACTACCTAGAGCCCCTGTACAATGATCCCAGAAAGGTGCGCATGCAAAACCAAGATGGGTCATATTCCCTAAGCCATGTGGATGAGGTCATTGACCAGATGCTACATCAAGACTACTTGTTCGACATAGCACTCCCTAGGTTGCCGCACAGGTGAGAAAGCTTTTGTAAACTCAGCAGCTCTGGCCAGTCCTTGTGTCAGTTTGGTCACTGCAGTCAGTCTCCTGTGGACCTGTCCGTGTCACAATCAGCCTTTGAATCAAGTCACTGCTATTCATTGCAACCTGTTGATGGCAGTTGCCCTACAACATGATGTTGTTTTGTCTGTCACTAGGGTCACTCTGGAGCGTCTGAATCAGCTTGAGCCTTGGGTTAGTGCAATAGCAGGCGACTTTGATGAAGAAGCATTGAAAGCTGAGGCAGAGGAAGCCAAAAAGCAGGCTGATGCATTGTTGATTGATGCTGCCAAAGAGAGGCGACATACAGATAGGCTGCGGCTGAAGGACCATGGTGATGTCCGAGATCGTCGCAGAAGAAGTCATAGCAGAGAGCGTGACAGGTGTGCACATCATTACTGCATGCAGAACAGTGCAGGTTTGCGCTTTCTGGATTGCATTGCACAATGTTGTCTTTCAGACAAAAGCGTGTATATGGAATGTGACTACACAAGCTTATTGAGTTCATAGGTGCATCAACAGATGCCACTCACATCGTGTTCTGATCCTACAATTCAACTGTCATGTGCTGTTGGAATGTCGGCATATGTGTGTGTCTGCAGGGCATTTGATGATGGCAGAGATAAAGATAGGCATCGTGATCGGGACAGGGACAGAAGGTCTGGGCACGACCGGGACCACACTGATAAGAAGCGGCGACGCAGTACAAGCAGAGAAAGGCCAAGTAAGACAGCCAGAGATGGAGTGAAGAGCAGAAAGGCAGATGCATCTGACCCTGACATTGTTGAAGCAAATGCAGAAAGAGCCAAACTAGGGCTGAAGCCGCTGAGATGAAGCTTTGCGTAGATTTTCGAGCTACTTATATTTCTTTACTGCTGTTTTCACTGCTTTTGTTGTGCTGCACCATAACATTGAGCTGCCGGCCATATCAGTGGTCAGGGACCAGCCTATACAGTGTGTCATGAGCTTGTGCTGCCATCATTCTACAGCTTCCATGTCTGCTAGGATATGCTGTAGTGTATCATCTGGAAAAGGAATGAAAAGTAGGTCTGTACCATCACCCCCACGCCTGTAAGCAAACTCAGGTCAATGACTTGACAAGCATAAGCAATTTGGCTTCTCCTACGAAGCATGTCCTTACCGCATTTGCACAAGCTGGTGATCCTTAAACTCTGTCACATGTGACCGGAGGGTCATCTCGCTGCTTACTAAAAACTGTTCTCGACACATCTTGAACAACCTTTGGAAGCCCATGCCTACACAAGAAGACTAGGAGTTGACCAAAACGCCAGCAACCTTCTGCATAAGGCAACACAGGTTCATACCCTGTTCGGGCTCCTGCATTTGCTGGTCAGCTATAATACTGAAGACGCGCCTTGCGTTTGGTACCAGCGTACGCAGCACTATTGCAGCCCCTTGCATGGTGCTCTCTTCCCTGCAGAACTCACACAACTGCAATTGCACCAACCGCACGGTATGCATTTTGAAAGCATAGCAACGGCCATTTCTCTGCACGTATAAGGTTTGTTGTGTGCTACATGATTGGACAGTAAAGCTGCAATATGAGCAGCAAGGATTGTGTGATGACCACATTGTGCATGATGCAAAGAAAGTTCACCTACGGCCCACCAGCAAGGATGGGACACTGGCAGTCTCAAGGACGTAGGGGGCATAGCTGGTGACATCAAAGTATAGCCAGTTGAATCGAGCTGCCATTTGCTTGTCCCACAGCAAGGGGGTGTTAACATGATCCATGCTTGCAATCAGAGAGATGTTGGGCATAGATGATAGTTCTGCCAGCAGACCCTGTGCTTCTGAGCTGCGCAATGCTGCACAAGCATGATCAAACTTGGTTTGCAGCTTGATGCAGATGCTGTCATAGCTTCAAAGCGGCAAGACGCACCTGAGCCTTCTATGTTGTGCAGAATGATGTACAGGTGACCCTGTGCTTTGGCAATGCGTTGCAACACAACCTCAGCACTACAGCCCCTGGAGACAAGGCATGTCATGTGGATGGACCAAGCTGATGGTCAGCACAAACAAATCATACCTCCTGTTGCTTGCTTACTTGAGCTCTGTAGGGGATAACCTCTGCAGCATGCTAGCAGCCTTGATGATAATTTGCTTGGCTGTCAAGCTTGGGGACGTGCCAGTTACTGCTAGCACTCCAGCATCAGAAAGGGTTGTCATGGCAAATGAGTGCAATAGGTGCCTCTTTGAGCCAAAACCATACAGCAGCAAGCTGAAGCCATGCCTGGAGATCAGGAGCAGCTGTCAAACTTGCAGGTGAGTGTTCTGTACATAAGAAGATCGAGATTTCTTTTTTCGAAAGCAGAGTCAGGTACCATAAATTTTCAAAGAGTCTTCTATGTGAGTTACAGGTACCCAAATATGAGCAGGTACTAAACTCTTACCTTTTATGGCAAGACTGGCAAAAAGCGTAACGGAAATGTGCGAAGGTAAGCTCAACCTTTCAACTCTGTTTACCTGAGATGGAACAGCCATTTGGGGAATTGGTCCGTGCTGTGCAATCTGAGCTGCTCTTTCTCATTGAAGTTCAGGATGGGCAGCTCTGCTAGCAGTCTCCTGGGTTCATGGTCATCGTCCAAGCTGAATTTGAGGTCGTTCAGTCTGAGTGCAGCTTTCTTGGCTCTGCCCGTCTTTGAACCAAGGTATGTCTGGCCCTGCATTCTGTCCTGGGCTCAGAAGAAGCTAGCCTCCGGTCAATACAACTTACGAATACCGAGCAGGCTGCTGCTGGTGGCAGCTGTGACAGCACTGATCACTATCTGATCATACTAGCAGACTGCTGGCGGATATGAAGCTTTCTGGTCACACACTGTTCTCAAACGGACTCGGGGACCCGTCAGTGTGGCGAAGCTTTGGCGTGAAGCAATCACGACAGCTCCGTGCACTCTGCGGGCACGCATCCATAGAGGAGGGGAGTGGCGAATGTGCAAGCTGCATTGTGCAAAATTGGCCCTGTTAAGTTTGTTAGGTCAAGGTCAAAGCTTCGGAATGAGGGCAGAGGACAGCTCTGCGCCTGCGCAAAGTCGTTTCACTTGTGGCAGCTGCTTTTGTTCCTGCCACTGCGCATTTGTGGCAACCACAGCAATTCCGAACAAAGCGACGCCTGTAGGCCGACCATCAACACAGGTTGATCTAGGACAACACACTGCGTCCTATGCTGGCAGGGTCGCTGGATCCGATGCTATGAAGTGCCGCGGTTCTGAAGCGCAAACTCGAATGATCTCTGCGGCACCAGCGCAAGCGCAAGGTCCTTGGGGCCACTGACACTGTTGTACCTAGCAATCGCTCTTGCGTATGACCCGAGCCTCTCGAAAGCGTAAGCTCGAGACTATAGTCTTGTCTGACTCAGAAGAGGAGCGGACAGAAACAAGCCTTTCACAGGTGAGGAAGCACCTGTCAGGAAGAAAATGGTTGCCTGCTGCCAGCAGGGCTCACTCCTGACGTGCGCAGTCTGCAGTCAACAGCTCTCCGACAACCCTTACAGTTCTCTCAGTCCACCCGCCTGCTGTCAGTGCCTAGAGACAACACAGCCCAACCAGCCACATGTCAAACCTCCCTGCAGCAGGGTGAGTTTAGCTTCTTGTCCATTTAAAAGAGCCACGTTGCATTTTTTGTGTGTCTCATACTCTGTGCCACGCAGAGTCTAAGCTACTTGTGGGCAGTCATGTCCCAAATTCAAGTGCAAATCTTGCTGTCCAGAAAAAGAAAGTTGGGGAAGTCAGAGACTGGCTTCTTGCAGAGCGTGGGCCATCCCTGCTGCTGTTGTCAGGTGCCAAAATAACCTGTCGCTTGAATTTGCACTGACCATAGCCTGTCTGATGCCGCATGCTGTATACAAAATTTGCCGTTTTGCTCACTGATATGTGCTCTCTACCAGAAGCTGTGCTCACACTGACGAATGGCAATTGGTAATGAGCTGCTGGCGCAACTATCAATACCCCTGTGCAAGCAGTTCCATCAAGTTTGTTTCATTGCAGGTCCAAGTGGTTGTGGCAAAACAAGCACAGTCAGGGTACTGGCAGCTGAGAATGGCGTTGAAGTCACAGAATGGACTACACCAACTCCAACGCTGTGGGCTGAACACATTCAGCAGGTGAGCATACAACTCTCATTTGCCTAGAACACAGTGTAAACAAGGGTTTGCACAAAGCTTGCTATGGCGACACTTCTTGAATAGATTGGCAGCTCATGTGAGGCATTGGCTGTGTAGCGTGCTGCAGGCATTTCTGGGACATATAGCTCCAAGCTTGATGATTTTGAGGACTTTGTTTCTCATGCCAAGCTTGGTGTGCTGCCTCTGCACACAGCAGATGCAACAGAGCCTGCTGGAAAGAAAGACCAGATCCACAGGGCTTCCCAGGCCCTTGATGGGGGCAAACAATATGGCGGCAGGCCTGTATCCAGTCTGCAACCTTATGTTCCTGCCAAGAAGCTACTGCTGATAGAAGACCTGCCAAATTTTTCAGATGCACAGCAGCGCCAGCGACTTGCAGATCTTTTGGGTGAGCTTTGGCGCTCCTTGTCAGTCTGTTAATGGTGTACGAGATATGCTGAGATGGTGTGACCAAGCTGTTTTTCTGTACACATGTGTGCTGCATTGACAAGCAAGTTGGCATCCAGGGGAAGTCTTTGCATGTGCTGAAAACATTTTTGTCCAGCACTTTTTACAACATCAGGTCTGGGGGCTCACTTCATGCTACACAACATGATAACCAACTCAAAGCAGACATGCCTGTGACAGGGTATGCATCACGTCATGTATCAAAGCATTACGCATGACACACCAAGCTATTTGTTCCAGCCTGCTTCACCTCTGTATTGCTAGAACCTGTTTATGTCTTCAGGAGCCTGTGCTGACAAGAGCTTGTCTCTGAGCATCACAGGTCATATTGAACCTCTTGGGCCTTAGAAGTGTGCTCAATCTGAGTGAGCCACTCAAATCTGACATTTGTTGCAGTGAGGTTGGCAACAGCCAGCGCTGCTACAACCACAGCGCATGCTTGCCTATTGCAGGTAGCATTGCTGGCGTGGCAAAGTGCCGTGTTGTCATCACAGCCACTGTATCAACATCACAGGGTGGGCAGGACAGGGCTTCTGCAGCATCTGCTAGTCAAGGCCTTCACAAGGTAGATCCATTCATGTAGCCACATATACATGCATAGCTTTTGGGGACTTTATCATTCATATCACAAAGAGTGCCTGCCTGTGTCATGATTGCTGCACAAAAGTCAGAACAGGTCCTTATCTACTTCATGCATTGTCCATGGGTTGGCTAGGATCATGCAGAGCTCGCCTAAATCAGTCAGATTCCGTGACAAATCAAGGAGCCTGCAACCGTCAATATCTACAATGTGGTGTATAAGGTCAACTGCTTGTGACTGCTGTGTTTCAACACAGTCTGGCTGCTTGGTGACTACAGCAGTTCACGTGGCTGCTGTGTAAATGTGTGTACCTGCTGGCTAACCCTCAAGAACATACTGTGCCTGCAAATACTTGTCACTGCTGTCTTACTGCACGTAGATGCTCATAATTTCAGACCTATTGCGGCTGCAGGAGCTGCTTGCAGCTATAAATGCTGCTGGAGCTGCCCACATCAGCTTCAACCCACTCACCAAGGCAAACATTGACAAGGCCTTGCAGCAAGCCAGCGCCGAGAGTGGCATCCAGTTGCCTGGTGAGGTGGTGACTAGCATTGCTGATAGCGCCAGTGGGGACTTGCGGAATGGCTTGCAGACTTTGCAGCTTGCAGCTGCGGGCTTGCCTCTGGAGGAACAAGGCACCAAGACCTCAAAAGCAAAGGCAAGGGCAAAGTATGCTTGCAATGTGCGTCTGTACCCAAAGCAAGCGCTGAGTGTCATGTCACCTCGTCACCATCTTTGCCTTGCATTGGGCATTCATTGTTTTGTTGCTGCGTACACACTGTAATTGCCCTTGAGTTGCATCCTGCTATGCTCCATATGTCATAGATCTTTGGATGTCAGTGAGCCTACAATCAATTCAATCTGCTTCAACACAGAGCAATAAAGTTGCTATGGAATACGTGCGCTGCAAGCAGGCTAAGCGAGGCAAGAAGAGCAAGGCAGAAGCTGCTGTTCCAGCGGCCACCGCCACAAGCAGCGGCAAAGTCAGCTTTGGCAAGGACACAGGGCTTGCTTTGTTTCATGCATTGGGCAAGATCCTGTACAACAAGCGCCCAGATGCTGCTGAAGGCAGTGCTGACGCTGACAGCGTGGCAGGAGCTGGTGTGGAGGACTGTCTTTTGCCAGTGTCAAGTGCGGCCTTGCAGATGCCCAGCAGCCGCAACAAGCCATGTGAGGTGGCTGACAGGTTGGCCATGTCGACTGGATGGCAGCATATCTGTATTTGCCATGTATGGTGTGCACCACCACAAGGCCTGTGATCCTTTCTATAGACCTTGTTGAAGCCTTGCGACCTGCCCCCAAATGCTTTGATTCTGTATCATATACATTGCTGGCCGCAGGAGACAAACTACATGAGTTCAAAGTTCAGTTCTCAGCAGGAAGCATAAAATGTTGCAAAGATGAGTCTGAAATTATCCGATTGCATTTGTGGTGCGCAAAACTGGAGACATGTGCAAGATCTGGTATGATGGCAACAGTGCCTTGCTGTGTGGTGTATACTACAGGCATAAACGGCCAAAGCTTGGTGTAGATCCTGAGGCTGTCATGCTCAAATCTGGCCTGGAAAGCAGCACAGCTGCAGCTTTTCTGCACGAGAACATGCTGGAGTTTGTGGATCATGATGCTGTGGAGGATGCAGCAGGGGCCTGCTCATACCTGAGCGATGCAGGTCCACTGACTTCCTTCTGTGATGCATGCCTTCTGCAGCTTGCATTAGCCCTGACATGCAACAGAAATTACCCTCAAAGGCTTTATACGCCCCGCAACTTCCATGTCATGACAAAATGTGAGTGCAGGCAGTGCTGTCAAGCCATCATTGCTTGCCTGTCAACAGCTGTGATTGACGTTTGGCTGCTTGCTGAAACAACCAAGTAGGATACTGGGCATCTTGCATGAATGAGCAGGGTCGGTTCAGTTGTTGGGCGATTGAAAACTGATGGTGCTCGCAGCCAGGATGCTGGACCACAGTTCAGGGCATCAGCCTGACTGGAATAACGATGACTCATTTGATGGCCATTCCTTGACAGAGGCTGCTGCTGGATCCACAGTGATGAGAGGGCTGCTGCATTCTTTGATGCATCCTGCTGCTAGGAGATTTCTGTCGTTAAAGTCTCCTGCCCTGTTCACTAACAACAAAGCAGCTGGTCTGAACAAGGAGCAGCTGCAAGCCATGTGCTGGTCAGCAAACAGGTCAGTTCCTTGTGTAGTTCAGTTCACAGCCAATGTTGCCATGCCATTTTGGAACTGCGTGTCTGGTGCTGGTCGGCGCAACCAACCAAGGCGCACAAGTTTCACAGCATGGATCTCTGCCGCAAAACCTGTTGCGTATGTGCATTCCTTTTGTCCCTTTGCTGTATAGCGTCAAGCTAACTGCTGTGTCTGTGTGCTTACAGCATGACAGGTAGTGCCAGGGTGGTTGCAACGGACAACTTGCCATTTCTCAGGTGCATGGCAGCCATCTCCAGCAACCCGGCCCTTAACGCAAGTCTTCCTAGAGTATGGACACATGTGCATAATGGAGATCTTGTCAGCCAGCGCATGCAGGGACATTCGTTTGCTGGTGGCCCTCCTTTGGATGTGACAGCAGGGGCAGCAGCCATGTCAGAATTGAATCTTGCCCATCATGAGTTGTCAGATGATGCCATTGAGAGTGAATAGGGATGTGTGGTAGCCATGGCCGAACAGCATTGTCAGGCTTCTGTATCGGCCTGTCTGACTACACGCGAATTGAGATTTCCTGCCATGCATAGGCAGAGCGCACTGCACAGACCAGCATAAGTGCATTGCCAATATCAGCCTGTGATAGCAGTACGAAATCGTCGGTAGTCGAATTTGCTCACGAGGAATACTGCATTCGCTGCAGACCAATGGACATGAATGTAGCTGGACATGAATGTAGCTGGACATGAACATATCACCTGGCATGCTGCTGCATCAATACACTGTGGTAGCAAGCAATGGGTGCCAGTTTTCCAAACGTCTGGTTGCAAAATTTGTTGGAAATGTTCCAAAATTTTGAGCTAGTTGACCTGATCATTAAAACCCACAGACCTGGACATATGAGGATTCAGTATCACGTGTTCCAAACAGTCTCACACTCGGAAGCTTTCCAGCGCCTGTCTCAAATGTTTTTCACCCTTTGGCCATTGCTTGTCACTAGCGCTGGACACAAACAAAAATGCACACTTGCCCTGCATAGCAGTATATCATATTTCTTGATGCTGGTCAGCAAAGGCATGATGCCACATGCAGCATTAGGCACACATAACTCAAAGCACCTAGCCAAGCTGCAAGATCACATTGCCCAGCATGGCAACACCCAAAAATTTGTATGCCAACAATAGCAACACCACCAGGACAGGATGAATGACAACAGGAGCATCTGCCCCAAATTTGAAACAGAAATTGAGCAACAAGCAAAACATAGTTGGATACATCCAGCATTGCAATGCTTTGCATGCTTAACATTACCTTGGTGGTGGCTCTGCTAAGCTGATGTGATCCATTGGTGCCATATGGGGCATAGCTCTCATATTCATAGTACTGCGCATGCAACCCAATGTTGTGACAACTGCTTGTGACCACGACTCAAGACTTGACATGGCCTTATGTTTTGATACCCTACAAAAGTTTCTTGCGTGTGTTCAAGCAAGAGAGAAATGTGAGCGAGGCAATATGCAACGTCCAGTAATGAATGCCATTCGGTTGGTCATACAAAGACTGTGAAAGGGCATCACCGTTCGCCCATTGATGTCCATCACGTTCTTTGCTAGCACGTCTTCATCCTCAAGATTGGTGCCTGTCCGCATACATGACTGCTCTGTCAGATGTCTGCAGCAGATGAGTCTCACGGCCGTGCCAGCAAAGAGATCTGCTACATTCCATGCAATACTCTTGCAAGAAACGCAATAGTGATGGCACATATGTCCAGAATGGCGTGCCTGTGATATATGGACCAAAGGATTGCACTAGACTTTCTATGGTGCCTACATCCCTGATGGTGGCGTTTGCCTTGGGTGTTAGCTTCTGCAGAGGGGCAACTAGCAGCTGCAGAGGAGACACCCACACCAGTCAGCATGCTGCGCGGGTCAATGGATACCTGTCATTATCACTGCATTTGCAGCTTCTTTGTGGCCTGCATGCTGAGACCAAGGTACATTGCAAAATGCTTATGGCCATGACCAGGGGTCAGATGGCAGCAGCCTTATGCATGTTGCACCTGAATCTTGCCCTCTTTGTCATCAGCAAACACAACCTCTGTCCAGGGCTCTGCACAGTTGGGCTGCACAGGCAGCAACACATCAGACAAAGCACAGATGCAAAGTAAGGCATTCTGCAGAAGCTGAAAGGTAGTAAGAGTGCTGACCATGCAGAAGTTGCCGCTTTGAATATTGGCCACTCCCACTTCTCTGTAATTTGATGGTACCTCAAAGCTATAAGAGTCACTACCATTGATGACCCCTGAGCGGAGCGCCTACAACCAACAGCAGAATGAGCAGTCAATATAAGCAAGCATCAAGAAGGGAAAACTGGAGTTGCCAATGTGCATTTTGGCCTTTGCAGTGGGTGTATAATACTGTCATGATCTTGTCATTGCACACAGTTTGGAAGCACAAGGCTCACAGGAGTTTTTGATTTGTCTGGCTTGAAGTCCGAAAACCCAGCGGTACCAGCAGCTGGAAGATAGCTGCAAGCAACACACTCCACGCTGGGGCTTGTGCGAGTCTGAAGATTGCTGCTGCAGGTTGAAGGGTAAGCAATTTCCTTTCAAGCCCTGATCACTCCGTTGTCTTGGTGGAGTTTCGTCTACTGACCTGCCAACTTCAGCAGACTTGCCAGCGGCCAAGGCTTGCTGCGGTATGGCGCCGCTCGCAGCCAGCATTGCCAGGCCTTGTAGGGCCTGTCGCCTACTTACAGGCTCGTCAACACTCTGAAGCTTGACAGCTTGGACAGTCAAAGACCTGGCTTTGCCGGACCGAAATGGTGTGCATTTTCTCAGTTTGTAGCATGCCGGGGCTTGTAAAGCCTCAATGCCGACTGTGCAAACCATATTGCTGTTGCACGCGAATGATGTCTGCTTGAAGTGGGCCAGGCTGTGTACAAGTCAGTCTTGTCGATCGTACTTCAGCCAGATAAAGAGAATATTAGTCAGTTTGATTGTCATGAGAGCAGTCATGACTCACACAGCCGTCTATTGCAGAACTATGCATAACAGGCAGGCTTCCTTGCTTACTGATACACAAATGGGGTTCTGCTAGTAGGCCGCCCAGATGCATGGCATGTCAGAAAGATAGATGCAGTAATACAACATGTTGTACGATTATTGGTTGATTGATTGATTTAGTGTCCTGGGGACCCAACAGACAAAAACTTCAGTTCAGTGAATTCATACAGTCCAAATTTGCTTCCTACATGCAAAGCATTCCCTTAGGAAACATCCACATGCATTTGGTTCACACAAAGACATAAAGTCTGCAGTGGTACAACAGTGCTGCAAGAGGTCCAAATGCTGTGATCTGATATGGCTGTACGCTGGGCAATCAAAAATAAAGTGCTGCTCGTCCTCCACACAATCCAATGACTTGCACACTAGACACAGCCTGTCTGTCCTATCTAGGTGAACACCCAGCCCAGCGGCCTGTGTCTACCCGCCGACCATGGCATCCAGTTCTAAACCTACTAATTAACCTTCTATTGGACACACACTTGACAACAGACAGATACTCTGCATATTTGTACTCAGGCTGCATTGTCCTATACAACACCAAGCTGCTGT
>JAABUP010010023.1_pt1 | contig 11360 bp, 13 predicted proteins | sample 5559201 | NCBI WGS metagenome assembly JAABUP01 (sample SAMN10711887, study PRJNA513373) | rock metagenome | isolation source: Antarctica rocks | place: Antarctica | reverse complement strand
AAGTTAGTCTGGGTTGATAGTAGTAGCAGTACAGCTGTTGCCCTTGTGCGCAATCTGGCGAGTGGACGAGTGTTCAGCATCAGTCCTCGCAACAGAGAGAGTATTCACCAAGTGAAGATCTCCGACTCGCTTGTTGCAGTGGTCAGCAACTTAGGGTAAGCAAACATGATCTAGGGTGCACATATATATAGTAATACGGGTCAGGGTATGCTACGTCCATGACCATCATACGGAGGAAGGTCACACTTTTCGGCTGCCCTCAATACGTAACACTCATCTATCGATTGCGGCAAGGCGAGTCGCTGTAGCCGGTATCACGTCTCAACCCGGAATGGTTTCGCTCGTTCTTTGGGACTTTGATACGCAAAAGACAAGCATTGTCGACGTCAGTAAGGACACTTGCCTTAACTCTGTACTGCTGCATCCTCACGAAGATGCCTTCCTTCTTTTTGGTGGAAAGCAAACTCCAGCCGCCGCGGCGGGAAGAGGTTTGTACCCTGAAACGGTCGACTACGTGAAATACAGTATCGATGGAGCCATGATATCTGCACAAGAGCTCTGGGTGAATGGTGGGTGGACTCAAGAAAATTGGCACTGGGGTATTTATCCATCAGGCGCTGAAGGTCTTAGTACCTGCTACTATGAAACGCACTTGATCTCAGATCGGGCAACACCCGATTCACAACTTGTCTACGAGGATCGCTATATCTCCTACGACATGCATTCAGACGTGCTTTTGGTCGATAAGTTGACTCGACCGATCCCAGCTACCTGCAAGATGTCAACCCTTCCTGAGTGGCCGGCGCTCCTGCGTCAAAACGTGCGTTGGAAAGATGTCGTGTACATGGCTGGCCGCAATGGATGGCGTCAGGAACCATTATTCATACGCAAGTTCAACGACATGACTTCAGCCCGGGAGACCGAGATGTCGGAGATCGACCACAGCGTTGCAAATCCTAGGACGCGCTTGGTCAGGTTTATGCGAGGATACAAAGACAATGAGAATTCGGGCTTCTGGATCTTGTGCGATGATAGATTCTTCATACTGATTGGCTATTTTCAAATCCAGGTATGGTGTTTCGAGAAGGATTTGGTCATGGCCGACGAGGAACCAGGGTACAGAAAAGAGCGGACGAGAAGGGCAGAGATTCGCGCAACGGAACGCAGGCGAGATGCCAAGGAGAAATGAGGGCCCTACTATGGCATTGGACACGATATACTCCAAGGACATGATACAACCCGAAGGATTCTACGTTCCGGATAGTACTGTGCACATTAAGGTGTGTCGTTGTCCTCTTAATACCACTGTCGTCTCCTTGTCATCTGAACGGGCATGGACTCACATCGCGCCATCGTCGTTCACGACTACGAGGGAGAGAACTATCACCAAGTCCACTGCCCGAGCATTCCGAGCCCCGTGCCGTATTACTTCCTCCTGGCCCGTTTACCAACCTGTGACTTAGATTCTCTAGTTGACTTCTGATATCGGCGGACTGTACCTAAATACGAGTCTAGAAAAGGAATGTTGATTGTGCTGCTAATCTTGGATGGAGTAAATACTAGTAGCTTAATAGAATATCGTTGAGAAAAGGTCTTTATGGCCTCTATGTAAGAATGTTAGCTACTGCTTCCTATGCTAACGTAACCTTGTAGCTAATCCGTAAGCTTGGAGGTGTCGATGTATCGAAGGCTCCGGACCAGCTATTGTGGATGTTTGCACTTTCGTTTGGAGATCTTAGGGTCGGCCCTCTTAGTTTCTCGTATGGGCACGGAGCTCAGCTCGGGAGTGAAAGAACAGTAAAAGGAACCGAAGGTGATAGAGCATTATCAACAGCAAGATTGCGTAGTTCAGAGTTTGCTCTGCGCTTTGCATAAGTGGAAGGAATTATTGTCAGTTATGGAACCTGCGTACAGTGATCTTTTGAGGCTGAATGGCCCAATCAATGAGTGGCCTAAAGGGGATTGATTCCTTTGCAGGGAATACCCCAAGCATGTAGCGGGTCTTTGTCATCCGAAGCTTGTTCGGTACGGAAGCTTACAAAGACGCAATCTGTCAAGCGCCTCATGTTTCAGGAGATGTATTGGCTAGGGTTTCCGCGTTTCAGTTCGTTGCATATCGCCAGCTTCTAGTTATACCCGACATGCCATCATCCCTCTTATCATGAAGACCGTTGCCGCTGCGGGAGAAGGATCGGTCTGGTGCGGCTCTTTTGGCTGAGCTGACCTTGGTGCAATAGCTCCGCTGGGCTATAACGTCACCCAAGGTTCGTTGCCCTCATCCACCGCAGCTTGACGGAAGGACCTGAAGCCAAAGAGTCGGACAGCAGACACATTTATCGCATCGAGGCGAGTGTCAACATTGCAGGTGGCGCAGTCAATCAACGAACTGTCAGGCGAGGAATGCCGCATTACAGGCACCTGGGATCTAACCAGTGATTGGTCAAGGCGCCTGTCATCTAGCCGTCTTTCGAGATCGTTCATGGTTCGTCACATGGAGGGAGGGACAGTCAATGATTCGCGCCGCAGTGCATGTACTCATACTTGTAATAAGAGTGTGCAGCCATGTGTTTCAGAAGCTGTTTCAAAGACAAAACTGTACCGGTTAAATCCGGGCCCATCCGACAGAGCCTCACTGCATCTTTTTCTATGCGCCCAGCTGAGGTAGGAGCAGACGCGACGCGGATCCGCGGCTATGGAGAGTGGACATCCTTCGATGGAAGCTATTCCATCACATACTCCGCACATGCACGTGGATTTATAGACTAAAGTACCAAGTACCTACGGTACCTACATACCTAGGTATGCGTACAGCTTGTTAGTGAGGTTGAAGTAACGTCCTTCCGGCTAGCTGGTCGCTAGATGTACGAAGCGAGTAGGTGAGTAGATCCCCAGGAATAGACGTCTGGTCTAGCCAATCCACTTCGACTCGTACAAGACTCTCTCTCGTCCTTCCATACCGACTACTTGATCTTCGCCCTTGACGACTATTCGGCGTTAACGAGCACTCTCTTGCTATACGTTACCTGCATCCGTACAATTGACCGCGGCATCTTATTAGTCTTTGATCGACAGTCCATCTCCCCTAAACCCTTGGCCTCGTCGTCGTCGCCAGCTCCAGCTCCAATTTCGAGCTTTGCCCTCTTCGTCCGCGACCTGCTCTTTCTACCTATGATCGCGCACCTACACCGGTTGCTCTATAGCTACCACGACGATGAGAACAACGCATCTAAATCAGCCTCGCTACGGTGTCTGACATTCAACGGCGCCGGGAAGCAGCAGCATTGCTAGCATACGTTTAAACAAAGGAGGGCTGTCGCTCGCTTTATGGCGCATTGATCTTTTTCTATTTGCTGGAGCGTTGGATTCATTCTTCAAGCCGCGCTTCTTGAATCTCTTGGACGCAAAGCTTTGGACTCGGCGCTCAAGTGCACCCAAGCACAACAGACAGTAAGCGCAACCGCTCCGCATTGGTCTTCGCATCATCTCGGATTGATTGGAAGTACCTGCGCTCCAACCAAGGGTCGTTACAGATCTGCGGCTTTGACCTTCCAACCCTTGGCACACTTCTTGCGTTCACAAAGGCGATTTCCCCGATAGACTCGCATCAGGTCTTCCTATAATCGAGGGTCTTCTTCGGAAGCTATGCGATATATATAATTAACGGAAACATTGATATCTACGAGCTTGTTACGAATCGTTCCGCCAGGCAATCGACATCATGAGCCTTTCCGGGGACGCTCGTGCCCGAAGTCCATTTTCCCGCGGATCAAATCAGATTGGCGGACACAGGAACATACCCATCTTACCGTCATCCACCAAATCGTCGGAGTCTCCTCAAGGTGATCCTATGGAGGTTGCGCTGCCGAGCCCAGCAATGATGGGTCCACCAATTCACAGCAGTCCGGATATGGATCATGGAGGGACGAACACCAGTAATGGACTCGGGGAAGCACACTCGAACAACATGATCTCCGGCTCTGGTCTTGGCGCCTCATCCGCTGCCGCGGCGCAACAACCCAAGGTAGTGCAGACAGCGTTCATCCACAAGCTTTACAAGTACGTTGTCAGGCGCCTTCCTGGTTGTATATGAGGTACTGATGTCCCGTTCAGCATGTTGGAGGATCCACACATTCAGCATCTTATTTCATGGTCCACCACGAATGAAAGTTTCGTCATGTCTCCGTCCAATGAGTTTTCCAAAGTCTTAGCGTACGTCCAGTGGTTCTTCTCTCTTCCGTCATCACGGCTAATACCAACAGTCAATACTTCAAACATACCAATATCTCATCTTTCGTACGGCAGCTCAATATGTATGGTTTTCACAAAGGTAAAACGGCTGCATATTCGCGTTGCCCGCTGTGGACCGGGCTGATGCTGAGTGCAGTGAGTGACGTCTTCCATACCGGTTCACCCGAGTCCCCATTGTGGGAGTTTAAGCATGGCAACGGCAATTTCAAAAGAGGCGATTTGGTAGGACTGAGAGAGATCAAGCGACGAGCATCACGCCATGCACTGATTCATCGCGACTCATTTGCATCGAATCATAAGCCAAGTGTATCCCAACCTGGCACGCCGGCCGAACCAACGCCTGATCACGGTGATGCACGCTTAGCAAATCTAGAACATAGCCTTTATGATATGCATACCCGACTTACGCGAACGGAAGAAAGTTACGCAATCGTAAGCTCAAGATGTCAAGCCCTCGCCGAAGGGCTGATCAAATGTCATCAGGTGCGCATCATTCTACAGAGTGGTTGGGTGGCACTGATGAATGTTTAGTGGAACTTTGACATTTCACACTTCTTACTCAACATGATACCGGAGCATGACAGTCAGATCCACCATGATGGTGAGCCGCCTTGGCTTATAGACCAACTTGGTTTCGAATACTAATTCCTGGCAGTCTCCATGATGCATAAAGAAATTGGCAGGCAGAACGAGATGATACGAGCGCTCGAAGACACGCAGGAGTCCCTACTTTCGGGACGTCAACCATACTTCTCCAATATAACGTTGGACCCAGCACCCTTGTCTCCTCGCCAAGTTGCTCAAGACGACCAGCGGAGACCCTCGCTACTTGGTGGCGCGCCGAGACCTAGCTTCTTCAGACCTCCTGTACCATCTTACCTCACCAGTTCTCCACGCAGATATGGCTCCATCGGCGCTGCGAATCCCTCCTCAAGTTATCAGCGAACTGCAGCACCCCCTCCACATCAACCATCACAGCATCCCCTTGCCTCCGCCTCATCACCTCCTGGGCCAAATCTCGGTCGCCGACACACCTCTGCTGACATCCGACTACCCGGCTGGCCTGGTCACGGCGCTGCATCGCCCTTGGCATCCGGCCAATCATCAGCCCACTGGCCCTCGTCACCGAACCAAACCCCAAGTCATGGTGATCAGCATGTCCGTGACGTTCTCGCACAGTACGAAATGGGGGGTTCGCGAGCCTCATATGCCTCACGCCAGCCTACGCCTCCCTTGACAAGTGACACCACGCCGTCGACGCTGAGCGCCGAGAGTGGCTGGTCGTTTGGAGGGTCCAAGATTCTGACAAAGGCCTTGGACATTTCTGCCCCTGCGACCCGCCGGTCGAGCATGGCCAGCAACGTGCACTCGTTGCTCAATCCTGCCGAAACCGCTGAGAGAGTCGACGTGGACGAGTCGATGGGTGAGGATAGGAAGCGGAAGAGGGTGCAATGACACCGTCGCTCTGACCAACACTCACGATCGTTCTGATATATGATAAAAGCCTTTGTTTGTGTATTATCTGTTCCTCTGCAGGATATATATCTCTTGGTCGAACGTTCTGACTTCTGTACCTATATATGACATTAAAGATGGGAAACGGAGCGTGCATTGGGAGGCACTCTCTTCGGTTAGGACAAGAGAAAAGTTATTCTACACGACAGTCATGATAGGCTTTCGCAGATAGTAATGCAACTTTCTCACCGTCATCAACATATTAAGTGACCCTTGCATTACGATGGGCTTCATGGAGTATTGATGATCTCTCTGTGAAGAGATTTAGGGCTTCGGCAATTTCCTGGCGAGAAGCTCGCTACCATAGCGCCGTTATCCCCAATCTCTCGTCTAATCCAACACTCGTCACCATGCTTCATAATGGCAGCTGCAAAACGTAGAAGTGAGGAGTTGGAAGGGACAGAGTACTTTGACCTGTTGGTTAGGGAAGCTGAGAGTGAGCAGACAGGTCTCGAGATATATCTTCCAAGTTCGCGTACATTACTCGGCGACGATGCAGACGAGGCCTGCAAGACGATGTCCCAAGCAGTAGAGATGGATATTGCAGCTCTGGTGGAGATCTCCTCTGAAAGCGATTCAGCCTCGAGCCATGACACCTCAGAGACCGCAAGGGAGGCCGAAGATCAGCTGAGGGAGGACAGGGTGCTTTCACAGTAAGCCTACGGCTCGCTCCTGGCTTGTTAATGTGCTAAAACGGAAGTTAGTGACGTCTATGAATCGATCATCATCGTCGAAGTTAGCCCGAAGGCAAAGCAGTTCCCTGTGTATAAACATCAACTGTGCAAAGAGTCGAAGTACTTCCGGGATCTCTCACATTGCCCGAGTAATGGCACGGGCTGGCTTGCTGGCATCATCAGACTCCCAGACTTGGATTCAAGGATCTTTCACTTCTTCCTCTACTGGCTCTACAACGATGTCTTCACAACCTACGAAGACGCTGACCTCGTGAGCTATCCTGAGCTCATCGAGTTATACGTCCTTGGCGAGAAGTTGCATGTTTCGGTCCTGAAGAACGTCGTCATCGACTGCCTTGCGAGCGAGTGCCTCGTCCAGGAAAAGTCAATACCGACTGGTTTCACTCGGCGTATCTACCACGAGACGCCTGAGAAATCACCCCTGCGTCGGCTCTGGGTTGACCTGTACGCTTGGAAACTGGAGCGTATAGATTTCGAGAAGGAAGAGGCGGCCGGTAAGGTGGACAACAGATTTCTGCGGGACCTTGCGAAGGTCCAAATGCGGATGATCAGGGAAGAAGAACTTTTCGGTAGAGACGCAGAACCTCCCTTCGAGTCGGACATCCAAGACTATCATGAGGCAGATCCTCGAGACGGCAGATGTTGCGCTAGGGAAGAATTCGAGGGTGATGAGCGCATGCACAGGGTCGGCTCTGCTTTCGAAAGTGCTTTGTTGAAGATTAAGCTGGCCAGAGCAGAGGAGGAGATGCGTGAGCTACGCAGGCAACTACTGGAAGCTTTAGAGCCACCTAAGAGGAGAAAGCTTATTGATGGTCTGAGGCCTGCATAGGACGTTGCGTGAGAACTATCAGGCAGGAGCATGAGCTTGAGAAGATATCGGTTGTATTGCTACAGGGGCTCAAGCTTTGCGCTTTCTTTCTTGCGCTTCTTGTTCCTCCTCCTTTTCTGTGACTTTTCAGCCAGCACTTCGTCAAGATAATTGCTTGCCGACTTCCGTCCTCCATCATTTCCTGTGGGAATAGCTTTCACATTGCTCGAGGGCCTTGCGTCATCATCAACCTCATCTCCTCCATCAGGACTTCCAACCTTCACCATTTGCCGCTTTGATTTGCCCAGCGACGATCTACCACCCTCCTCCTCCTCCTCCTCCTCCTCTAACTGCCGCTTCACCGGTGTTGTCCGAGGCCTCGCAAAGACCTGACGTCCTCCAGAGCCCACCTTGCTCTTCTCCAATACCCTAGCCTGTAGTTTCGGGAAGCCCTTCCCAAGCAATTGCTTCCGTAACTTATCATTCGAGCTAAGCTCCTGCCTTCGTCGGTCCCCATCCGGAATATCCTTAGGTAGAGGCGCACCAAGTCCCAGTCTGTCTCGTATCAGCACAACCTCAAGGCCAGAGCACCACAGTGATCCTACAGCTCTGGCACCGGCGTGAACATCTCCCGCTCTTCCTTCTCAATCTCCTCCTCTGACTTCGTGTTCGCAAACTCCTCCGCTGTTCGAGGTGGGAGCCATGATGCGATCAGATGTTGACTCCTAGCTAATGCGACATTGGCTTTGTTGAAGATGATGTCCGCCTCGGTCGTGTTCGTAGGCATGTTGCGGCTTGAAACGTAGCTTCGTCCTGCAGAGTGAAGTTGCTATGATGGGTCTCGGCAGATCCCGGTGGATGTCCCAGCATGAATCCACCGCACCCATTTCCTACGATCACAACTTTCACCTAGGCATTTGATTTGCGATTGCTTGCTCACAATGTTCAAGCTCGCCCGCAGCCGGCCAATTGCCGCTACATTGAAAGCAGTCAAGGTAAGCCCAGTACAAGCTCACGCAAAGCCAAGCTTCCAAGCTGCGGAGCTGATCAGAGAACTGTAGGACACCCCGGTGAGGAGCTCCGGCATACAGCAACGACGAGGCCTTGCCATTCATGAGTATCTGTCCGCGAAACTGCTGGATTCAGTAAGCAGCTAGGCACAGTCATATGAATCCCGGCACACTGATGATTGTTAGTATGGCGTCGGCGTCCCCAAAGGTGAAGTTGCACGATCGGCGGCAGAAGCGGAGTCTATTGCGAAACACATAGGTAAAGAGATTATGGTTTACGGTCTTGGGCAGCAGAACACTGACTGGTTATTCGCAGGTGGAGATGATATGGTGATCAAGGCACAGGTGCTCGCAGGTGGTCGAGGAAAGGGTACATTCGACAATGGTTTGAAGGGCGGAGTGCGGGTCATCTACTCGTAAGGAAGTTCTAGCGATGACGATGCGATATGAGGGCGAATCTGATACTGTCTCACAGGCCCACTGAAGCCAAGATGTTTGCAGACCAGATGATCGGCCACAAGCTCGTAACGAAGCAAACCGGTGCTGCAGGACGTCTTTGCAACACTGTCTATATCTGCGAGCGGAAGTTCGCCCGAAGAGAATTTTATCTCGCCATCCTCATGGACCGACAGTCCCAAGGCCCTGTCATCGTTTCTTCATCGCAAGGAGGCATGGACATTGAGACCGTTGCCAAGGAAAGCCCGGATGCAATCATCACGACTTACATCAACATTCACAAAGGAGTCACCGACGACATTGCACGAAATATCGCGACTGAGTTGGGCTTCTCGGAGCAGTGTATTGAAGATGCAAAAGACACGATTCAGAAACTATATAAGATCTTCATGGACAAGGATGCTACCCAAATAGAAATCAATCCTCTTTCGGAGACTTCGGATCATCAGGTTATGGCTATGGATGCGAAGCTGAACTTTGACGATAATGCGGAGTTCAGACAGAAAGAGATTTTCTCATGGAGAGACAGAACCCAAGAGGATCCGGATGAGGTGAAGGCTGCAGAGTATGCCGGTTGTTCCTGTCCGAAGGAGTGGGGAGCTGATTGTTATAGGCACGGTTTGAACTTCATCAAGCTCGATGGTGACATTGGATGTTTGGGTACGCATATTTGCATGCTCGAAGTGATATTCTGCTGATGCGCAGCAGTCAATGGTGCCGGTCTTGCCATGGCCACAATGGACATCATCAAGCTCAATGGTGGTCAGCCGGCCAATTTCCTGGACGTTGGAGGCGGTGCAACACCTTCAGCCATCAAACAAGCGTTTGACCTGATCACGAGCGACCCCAAGGTCACGGCAATCTTTGTCAACATCTTTGGTGGAATCGTGCAGTGTGATGCCATTGCCAAGGGTCTCATCTCTGTTGTTAAGAGCATGAATCTCAGGACGCCCATTGTGGCTCGTCTGCAAGGAACAAACATGGAACAAGCCAATAAGCTGGTGGGTGACTAAGTGCTTCTTCTAAAGTGCAGGACGTGACTGACATGCTCTCTTCTATTAGATCAATGAGTCCGACTTGAAGATCTTCTCTATTGAAGATTTGCAAACCGCCGCCGAGAAATCTGTGCAATTCTCGAAGGTGGTGAAGATGGGTAAGCCCAATCACTCTGCAATTGGACTCTAGGCAAATGGCATTGCTAACGTGGCTGTAGCTCGTGATATTGACGTTGATGTTGAGTTTTCGCTCGGCATTTGAGATTTCCCTTTCCGCCGTTGTTTCATCATCAACCATGTTTTCCCGTGTTTGTGCGAGTCGCTGAAGCATGATGACTCTGTCTATACCGGGATTGCCTGTTTTGTTATACCTAAAGCAATACTCATGGCGCGCCACGATACCTGGTACAGGTTGCCTCTGCCACAGCCCCTGAAATCGGTGGCGAACAGCTGCCTTGGCAGATGTATGTTAAACGGCTAATTCTCACACTACTCTGTAGCTGAGGGTCCAATAAATATCAGCGGACCACAGAATCTCCTTTCCAGAATTCCAGAAGCACCGAAGCCCTTCTTTATCAGGGAGCTGCATGTCCACATCTCAACCCTTTTACAACCGCAAAGGCTGCACCCAAGGTGAGCTCGTCGAAAGGCAGAGCATCAGCTGACGAGCTTCACTTGCCCTCAACCGACCGAGCATCACTACAACTTCCTTCCCCATCTTCTGTCACGTCTTGCATAATAACCGTGCAGACCATTTCGTCGACGTGATCAATGTCATCCTTGACACACCCATCACCATCCAAGGCTCACAGAACCAAGTCCAGCAATGCTTTCAAGCACGCCAATATTGGCAACCCACCTAGTAAATCCCCACCTTACGAATCGAACGGAACGGCCCCTCAGGCGCCATCGCAGTTCCCCTTCCCCCCACCGTGCTAGACGCCCATGACCCCCAACCCGCCCTAGCCCTAATGAGGCCGAGGCACGGCACGGCCTCCCTGATCGTCGACGTAGCAAAGCCGCAGAGCCCCGTCGACGAGTCCCGCAGTCCCGATCAAAAGTCCCCTTCCTGCCCAGAGGCCCCTGCAGAAAGGCCAACCTCCGAACAACAAGACGAGTGTGAATGCCGCGCCTTTCTCACCTCCGTCTCCGTCTCAAGCCGTGCGCGACGAAAAAACAATCAGCAGACGCTCACGCACCCCTGGATGCCTGGATGTTGACATGACGATCGATCGATCGGAGCGATTGCGCCGAGTTACCGAACTCCAGCGCTCGCGCCACATCTCGGAGCCCGGAAGTGAAGTGAAGTGAAGTGCAACAGGTAGAGTACGGAAAGTTGTAACTTTCATGTCCATGTCCATGTCCATATCTACTATCGTCAACGTCGACGTCAACGGTCGCGAATCGCGAATCGAGAATCGAAGCGACACAGCAGGGAAACGTCATGCGTAGGTATGAATGAGTACGGGTACGGGTACGGGTACGGGTATAATCGGACCGTTGGTTGAGAGTGGGGAGGCGCGTGTGTTTGAGCGGAGTTGGGAGGTGGGTGTGCGGATAGGGATGAGTTTTGAGAAGGGGATGGTGGGGGTGTGGTATGTGGTATGTGGGGTTTTGAGAGGGAGCGGGGTGG
>JAABUP010010022.1_pt1 | contig 11362 bp, 8 predicted proteins | sample 5559201 | NCBI WGS metagenome assembly JAABUP01 (sample SAMN10711887, study PRJNA513373) | rock metagenome | isolation source: Antarctica rocks | place: Antarctica | reverse complement strand
ATGGAGATCAGCTGGCTACCTAACCAGTCTGATTTTGTGCGCACTGAAGTCCTAGAAAGGCTTGGGGGTATATACCTTGACGATGATGCCTACATCCTCAGAGACCTTAGACCTTTATACCGTCTAGGCTTTGAAAATATCGTCGGAATACAGTCCGATGGGCAAGTATGTCCGGCAGTCATCATGTCCACGCCTCACAACAACATGATGATCGCATATCGCGCTCTGCAAGACAGCGCTTTCGACGGCACTTGGGCGCATCACGCGACCTACTTATTGTCAGCTCTGGTGAGGGCATTCCAGTTTCCGGCCTATCAGGTCTTGGTCCTCTCTCAAGCAACCTTCTTCCCTTTGTCATGGGACGTCGATGCCTTGAAGGATATCTATCAAGTCCATGAGGGCGATGGCGATCCTTCACCTGCTGTCAATGATAAGCCTACCCAGAACGTGACCGATATCATCAAGAATTTCTCATTCGATCACCCAGCATCATGGAGGCGAGATTGGCGGTTATCGTATGTTCTGCATGGTTGGAATACAGGTCTCCAAACCAACTTCCACGACGAAAGCTACGCTCAACTGTTCGGACAATCCGAGGGCATCACACTGGAGTATGTTCTTACTGGCAACAGTAATTTCGCAAGGGCTGTTCTCCCAGCAGTCAAGCACGCCGTGGACAGTGGGGTCTTGGCCCAAAACTCTTCAATCCCGGAACAAAAGTCGCCCTGAGATTTATAGCAGCGAAGCTTCGTCATTCGGGCAGCGTATACAGCGAAGGCAAAGACCCCGAGCAACACGCACCTATCACCGTTGATGAAGAAATCACTAGACTGGCCATCTTACAATCACGCATACCCTCACATTCACCGTCGTCAAAGCAACCACTGTGACCGACATGCTACTGCCAGCAAAACCAACCAGTCTTGTTTCCCTGGAGCGCTCAAATACTCATCTGTAGGTAGTCTAGCCGATGACATTACTTCGCAATAAATCGTACCCGGACTATGCTTACTCCTCTCTCAGGTTGGACTAGCAGCTATCGAGCGGGAACGAGACAGGTGAAGGCGGGCGAGGGTCTGGCTCATCTGTTTCGATTATTGTTCGAAGGCGAACAAGTGTTTCTAATTACGGGATCGTGATCTCTACCCGCGAAGAACAATCGATCACTGAGGAGCCTTCCACGCAATGAAGCCCCCCCCTCTCTCTGTGACATCGTCTCCGTGCGAGAAGACCATGTCCACTAGCCGAAAACTTAGACAGAGATCCGAGCGATTTATAAGCTCTGATGCATTCAGCCTCAAGTGATTAAGAAGCTTATGCGAGGGTTTTTCTATTGCATCCTCCGCCATCAGCATCAACAGAAGAACCAAACCTGTTCTTGGATGACATGACATGCGCCCAAATGGTGCTATACATCTCAGGTACTTGCGGTGCATTTCACATGAGAATGGAACAGGGGTCATACATGCAGACGATTCGTAGAGCCGAGGACGTGGCACGTGATAGATAAGGGCTCGCCGAGAAGCAAATATATTTCTAACAGGGATGAACCTGAGCGAGATATCATTTGCAGGAGGTGTTTATCAAGTCGTAGAATCTTTACCTTATGTAAGGAGTATTGACCCGTAAAACAATTCTCTGCAAAGTTCGGAAGTATCCACGACTCGCTAGGCATGGACAAAACGACTTCAAGCCCAGAGTTCACGACGTGCTCAATGGTTACGGCTCAGACCGCAGTGGATGGTACAAAAACTCTGTTCAGAGTGCTGAGCAAGCCCGCTTGCTAGTGGGGTAGCAAAAGTAACGCTGCTTAAAGCTAGCAATTGATCGGTAGAAGGTACTTTGTCTGAAACATAGAAAGTTCCAAAACTGCGCGTTCAGGCAGCACTCTAGGCAATGGCCTTATTAGCACAGGCAAACGCCCGGAGGCACCGTTCTACATCTATATTGTATTGGAACATCCTGCCAAGCTTTTCCAAATACAGAAGATTGCGAAACCATTGAGTAAATTTCCTCTGAAAAGTTTCTGTCAACCCAACGTCCTCATGCGATAGCGAAAGTGGTTACCCCTATTTAACTAATGATAACCAAATCCAAAAACCCAAAAATCACCTATTCAGACTACAACGTCACAACCACGTATCGAAAAACTTTTAAATTTCTAAGAATCATTATTTAGATATAGCTCTAATACACTCTCAATTTTTAGATAATTAAGATTAATGGTCGTTTAGATATATACGGTTTCGTTGATTTTGTAAGAAATCCCAGCTTAGCAGGCTTAGGCACAGAATTTTCGCCGACGTTTCGCCGACCTCCGCCAAGGCTTCGTATAAAATCAACGAAACCCTATAAACTCCAGCAACAATAGATTCTAATTATCTAAAAATTGAGGGTGTATTGAAGCTATATCTAAATAATAATTCCTAGAAATTTAAAAGTTTTTCGATAGGTGGTTGTGACGTGGTACTCGGAATAGGTGATTTCTATATTCTGGATTTGGTGGGGTTCCTAAAATTTCCAAAATGGCTTATCATTACCTTACCTTAGTTACCTAAGGGAAATAGGGGTAGACCAAATACGTTTAGCGTCCTAGAAAGCAAGTGCTAGTATGAACCAATTTAAAATAGTTCCTGATATCTTCAAGCTACCAAGCATATACCTAGCATATGCTGGAGAAATGGCGGTGTCACAAACTCGTACTACAAGCGGGGACGCCCCCTCCACTCTTTGCTCTCTGCAACCTTCACGAAAGCTGCTTAGAGAGTTCAGTGCTTTACTATACTTGCCAGCCTGATCTTTACTTTACTCTCTTTAGCTGAAAGTACCCGGTTCCCTTGCATTAACATCTGATCCAAGATGTCCGAAGAAGGAATCAATGCCTGTGCTGTCTGCCAGAAGGAGGCGAGCGCAGACATAAAGCTACAGCTATGTGCGCGGTGCAAGAATCGTCACTATTGTGGTGCGCTGCCTGCTTATCCTTTACTCCAACGCGATACTGATCCTTGTTTAGGGAAGGAATGTCAAGCCTCCGACTGGCCAATCCATAAAAACCGCTGTAAACGCGAGAATTACCTCCTACGCGTCCATCTCTGCCCCGACGCCATTACCAACCCACCCGTCCACCGCACGCTCTCATGCCCCGCCGATGCAACATTCGAAGACTTCCACGAGGCTCTCCAGATCGCCTTCGGTTGGGCTACCACCCATTGCTATGACTTCAAGATCAAGGATCCGGCCGAAGAAGAAAGGAGGCTCGCCATGGAAGCGGAAGAAGCAACGCTCACCGAAGAAGAGTCCATGAGAAGGCTTATGCAGTGCTTGAACGCGACCGGTAAGCCAGGTCCAACAGAGCGATACCTCCTTCGAATCGTGGAAGGAGATCATCCTGGCTTGGCTGGATTCCCAATGACCGGACAGGGTGTGGATTTTATGCATAATGGCATGCGCCAGCATCCTCAGACGCCGGAGGAGAATAGCGATATGGTGAAGCTACATGAAGTGCTTGACAAGCCCAAGTACAAGGACAAGCCTTTTGAGTATGAGTATGATTTTGGCGACTGTTGGACTCATGATATCACGGTTGTGGGTAGGAAGCCTGCTACGGATTTCTTCATGTGTATGGATGGCGAGGGTCATGGGGTGGCGGAGGATGTGGGTCATACGCCGGGGTGGGAGAGGCTGAAGGCGGCTTATAGAGCGCAGAGACCGAATAAAGCGCAAAGGGAGAGGATGAAGTGGTTCGAGGAGCAAGCTAGTAACAGAGATGAGAGGGGTTTAGGAGCTGGAGGCGAGAGGAGGTGGGCGAAAGGACAGGTGAATAGAAGGCTGGGAGAGCTGGCGGGCAAGGTCCAAGGTTTCACTTGAAGGTACTTAGACAGTGAGGGTAGTCTCTTGTTGGTCCAATTACGTTCCAATTCGCTTCAAGTCAGACTTGGATTAGTATGCTAAGATCAGAAAGCGCCAGCGATCGCATTTGGCCTACAAGTTCAGAGTCATCTCTTGGCGAAATCCTCTTGGTTCAATCCGTAGCTAAGGGGAAGGTCATCTCGCAAGTGACCGTATCATTTACACACATTCCACTTTGTAAGATCAATGATGCGACAGCTCGCGCGAAGCAAATGTGCGAGAGCTCGAACTGAAAGGCATTGCTTATTTATTATCTGATGATCACCGTTTTCAAATCAAGTCTAGCAAGCGTCAACCCCCATGCTCCATCAGCTCCATCACGCCTTTGAAGAGTTTTGCTGCTGGTTGATTTCCTTGCGAGTAGGCGCGTCATAATCCTCTTTCCCCCGCTTGCGCTTCTTGTTCTTGTTGTCTCCTTTTCGATCCGTCTTATCCTGCTTCTTCTGCTAACCCAGTCTAGCCTTCACAAGCTTCGTGATATATGAGATAGGTAGGAACGTGGTTTACTTTTTCTCCACCTTGTCTCATAGAAGTTCAAGAATGTGGGCTGGGAATTCTTTAAGTACATCGCGCAAGCGAAAAGTTCTTCAATGAAAACTCGATTTGTTGAGTGTTTGAGGGCGTAATTGCTTTGTTCTCCGGCCACGCAAGCTAACGCATAAAGGGATCAGCGAACATTCCTCTACAGTCCACCTGGGCCATAGCCACCTACCCCTCTTTCGTAGAACTTGGTCTCCTTGGGGGTTTCAGGATCACGCAGAATAATTTCGAAATATAGCTCGACGTTTCGGTACTTTTCGCGAGATCCCTTTTCCTCAAGATTGAAGATGACCAATACCGATGGTCGTGGGCTGTCTGCTTCAATGAGATGACGCTTTGCCACATTCATAGCGTCCTCCAATTTCTGGAGTAAGCAACCTCGATGACAAATCCGCCAACTGCAGTCTCCTCGTTCAGAATGGTCGAGAATTGTAGGTCAGCGGCCACTCTCAATTTGCTAGCCTTGCACCGTCCAGTCTTGTAAGTTACATCATCATCTGCTCAATACTTCGGGGTCAGCAACCTCTTTGATGGTCAACAGTGGGTTCGTGAAAAATTTTTAGGGGGTAAGTTGTAGGGCAAGAATCCCAACTTCCTGACAAAACACATCTCGTAACACATATCTCGGTAGCTCCAGCGACGGAAACCAAAAGGCAGGGGTGACTCCGGAAAGACAAACCTGTGGATTACGCGACAAGTAAGTCCAAGCGTGGTGAAAATGTTTTCACGTTTTGTAGCTCAGGATGACCTGGATTATTTCGAAACCAGTATACGTGCCTGAACCTTCCGATCGCATTATGTACAATCGTGGAGGCATAGACGGTGAATTCTGCATAACACTTCGTGCTGCGGATTTTGCGGCCTATTATCTCGTCGCAGAAAGTGTCGTAGCCGCAAGGTAGCCGGTATGTTTGCGAAACAGCCTCCCAATTTCCTGGTATTCATCGACTTTGGCTAGAACAAGAGGCTTCCAGTCGGCGATAGTCGTATTGATGACAGTCTCATTCGGGGGGTTTCCAACATCAGCCTAGAAAGGAGAGACATTTAGCCTCTCATCGATGATATGGCAAGGGAACCTTACCATGAGTAGGACTTTATGCAAAACGTCCTGAGTGTGGATCCCGCTCTCAGTGTAGCTGCTTCTCCTGTAACCAGGAGAGACTGGCCCTTTTTCTGTGAGGAGACTTCAGAAGAAGTGATTGATGAAGCGGCTGTTGCCCTAGATTCCGAGTCTTTCGAATCTTTGGAGTCTTTCGAGTCGTTGCTGGAGTCACAAACGCTGCGAGGGGCATCCCGCTGGGCCAAGTCAGCTGCAAAGTGATGGTCGACGACCACGGTAAAATTCACCTTCTCGGGCCTCTGGCCCTCGTCTCCGAACCTCTGGTACGGCATGCTCCCTGAAACGACGAAGAAAAAAAGAAGTGTTACAGATTGGCGGCGGCGTCACGACGTGGAGGTAAGGGTAAGGTACCCAGTAAGGAGCTGCTTCAAGAAGAATACTTCCCTTTTGGCAAGGCAATCCGATACTCATAAGTTCAAAGATATCAAAAACACGAGGGAGAAAAATTTAAGCCGTAGGTAGACCTATATATGTTCAAGTGCTGTTATACCATCTTCCAAACACGACTCTTCAAGACGCCCACCCTAGCAGAGCCAGGAACACCTTCAACGCCTTACGCTGTTCGTCAATGTCGTGGTTTCATACCTTCGTTTGCAACTCGCTGAATGTCCTACATCCTCACCACCTCCACTATTCTCCCGTAGTTACTAGGAAAAAGGCCCTTGCGACCACAGTAGATGCCCCAAAACCAGTCACCATTGATATCTTCACATTCCCTAATCTCCGCTCCTTTTGGGAACGCAAGCTCATCATGGGCACCATCCTGGGGCCACCAAGCCCATAGTGCCAAAATATGCATACCAACGCCGCCGTTTGGTGGATACCTCTTCAATAATGGAGGAGCACTGTCTGTAGCGGAAGGACCTACTGAGGCTACCGTTCTTGCGGAGGCTGCCTTCGAAACGATTTTCGCCTGTCTCTGCCCTTCTTCGCGCCAGCTCCATTCCAGACTGCCGTCGCCGTCCACATCATCTTTGAGAGCATGACCGCCAACAAGGTCATCGACCACTATACGTCTCTGACCCGCGTTAGAGTCCTCGAAGCCGATAACAATCATCCTATGACCATTTGGGCAACGTCGCCATCCTCTGGGGCCGTTCTCAACGCTGATCTTACCAGTGTGTACAAGTCTATGGTAGCAAGTAGTGTCGATGTCGTAGTCACCGTCGTGGCATTGCGGACAGTGAAAGCGAGTATTTGATGGTGGAATTGGGTAAGTGCAGATGTCACATTTAGTACTGAAGGTGAGAGGAACAAAAGGTGCTGGTGAGGAGTCAACAGTAGATTCAGACCTTGGAGACCGGTCAATGGCAGTCATTGTAGAGTGCTGCCCTTGCTTCGATAGTGGGGACATTGGCCTATCATCTGTGGCAGTATAGGTGACAGGTAGTAGAGCATGTGTGCAGCATTTGCCTTGATTTACGCAGGCGTTGCAATAGCCCCACTCGGACTCATTACAGACGTCGCACTTCCAGTAGCATTTGGGGGTGAAGTTTGAACAATTGGAGCAGAATGGCCCGCATTGAAATCGATGGTTGGGATTGGATGATGTGTTCAGGACAGAGCCTGTCATCGACACATTGCGGGTCTCTGCAGGCGGTGGAAGGTATCGGTGACCCTCAAGACGATGAGGAAGTGGATAAGTAGGAGGGTAGCCATGTGCGGTTTCCTGTTGCCGATACCGCTGCATAGCTGCATGACCGAAGCCATACCAGTGGAAGCAGCCGCGGCCAGTACGGTAGCATCGTAAACAAAGATTACATTCTCCATTTTTACATATGGCGCAATTCTCGTGTAACTCGTATTCTAGATTTGGCTTGCCGCATCTATCACATGGAATGGAGGGTTCTGGGTAGGATGGTAACGGCCCCGATGCCACCGCAGACTGCTCAGACGTGGTTTCATGTGTGCCTCTTGGGCTGCTGGTTTGCTGGGGACCATGGTGAGTAATGATTGGGCTCGGTCTTAAGGCTGCACTAGGCATGTCTGGGCCCGATGATCGTGGAGACGCTCGGGGCGATGATCGCGGCGGAGAGACAATAGCAGCGTTTGCCTGCGAGGAGGAAAACTCACGAGGACGAGTGCGTGGGCTTCGGGGAGCTTGGGCAGTGCGAGACCCACGGTCCCGCGATTCACCTCTCGGACGAAGACTATCCGAATCGGTCGTTTGTCTACCTGCGCTCGTAGAGTCCGTCGAACGCGTCCTTTGGTTGGACGAGCTTTGCGGCCGACTCGAGAGATCAGTCGCTGAGCGAGCTGCTTGCCTTTGCGTCTCGGATGATGTTCCTCTGTCAGTTGAAGAGGCATTGGGTGAAGTTTGCCGCCTAGTCTCACTAGAAGTCCTTCGCCTATGGCCTTGACCCGTAGGGTATGCCTCCAGCAAGTGCGGTCGAGACAGCGGAGGATGGGACGAATGCGTGGTTTGTTCAGAAGGATTTGCATTTGAGGGCCTACCTGGCCGACGCTGTTGTCTTCGCTCTCGAGATTCTGATCTCTGATCATGGGTAGTAGATGCAGTAGAAGTTTCTGCACGGTTACTTTGAGATCTCGACCTTTGGCGATGCCGCCGTCGGTAGGCATCTGCAATCTTCTCGCTGAGTTCGTCTTCTTGGGAAACATCCATGTTATTGAGATCTATGCCATCGAGTATGCCTTCTTCCATTATTTGTCTCAAGATTTCCTCCTCCATCCCTGATGGATCGAGATCCGAAGCGCTCACTAACGATCGTAGACTTGATTGGTGCTCAATTTGCCTTGCTTGCGACGCTGAACTCGCTCTGCCCGAAGGTCCGGCTCCTTCGCTTCCACCACTAAAGTCCCTTACTTGCCTGTTTCTCTGGCGGGTATCATTTTCTCTTGAAGACGTGGTCGTCTCTCTCACTCGATGCCTCGTACCCCTTTCGTAAGCCCCAGACCCCCTGATTCCCAGCTCTCGCAGGCTCATGTCCCTTACCTCCTCCACCATCCGTCTATCTTCGGCATCATCACGAATCTCTCTTGACCTGTTGATTTTCGGTATGACATTATCTCCGGGCTTATAACTCTGCGCCATCTCCTGCTTCTCCTGCGCAATCCTTGCCCTACTAGGATTAGCCTGGAGGTACATGTCCAGCAACGTTGTAACCATGGCATTGGGTCGGGTGTCCCGTACAGAAGTACGGCACGATGGGCAGCTGAACGGATTTGGGGTCGAAGGGGTTGCCCTCGACCCCTGCAAAGAGAACCATGCCTTCAGGCAAGAGCCACAGAAGGTGTGGAGGCAGTCAAGAAGGTTGAGGGGCTGGTAGAGAACTTCGGTGCAGATCTGGGAACATAAAAAGTTAGCCCTTCCTCTTACAAAAAGCAGAGTATCCCAATAGAAGAATAACAAAGTCGGCGCAGTCTAGGACTTATCGTAGAAGACTTACAGCGCATGTCAGCTCCTTCTCAAGGTCGAGTAGCCCAGTCTTTGCGGCTTCCGCCATGGCTCATTCTTGGTTTTTAACACTGCTTGCTATGAAGCATCTTCAACCCCCAGGAGCCATTCTTGAGAGTGACTAAGCGATCAACTTTTCTCTCGCTCAATGTATCTCCAATCAGGGCTAATTCAGGCCTTGCATGAGGAGAGCGCTAGCGCATCCTGTTGATCGGCAAAAAGTCGGCAAATCCAGAGCTTGGCGAACCTCCACGCGTTTCGCGCGTGAAGCACTTTATCATAACTGACTTACCTTCACCTTGACGAGCCCACGGACCAACGCAGTATGAAATCTCGGTAAAGTGAGGTCATTGGTCCTGCTACCTTGCGCCCACGGAAAGTGCATAGATACAGGCGTGAAGCAACATTAAAGTCAAGATGTATATCAAACAGATCATCATACAGGGTTTCAAAAGGTATGCCCACCATGCGCCGGCCTCTACAACAATACCAAACTGACATGCAATCTAGCTACAAGGAGCAGACTGTCATCGAGCCATTTTCGCCTAAGCATAATGTCATTGTCGGACGCAATGGTTCGGGGAAGAGCAACTTCTTCGCGGCAATCCGGTTCGTCCTCAGCGATGCATACACTCAAATGGGCAGAGAAGAGCGGAACGCCTTGCTACATGTATGTGACCATCCTAAACGACTCATCAGATTGGAATCGCTAACAGCGCTTTCAGGAAGGCACTGGCGCTGCAGTCATGTCCGCATTCGTAGAGATTATCTTCGACAACAGCGATGACCGATTTCCTACCGGCAAGCCAGAGCTGGTCTTGAGGCGAACAATTGGTATGAAGAAAGATGAATATTCCCTCGACCGGAAGAACGCTACGAAATCAGATGTTATGAATCTGCTGGAATCTGCTGGATTCTCTCGCTCGAACCCATACTACATTGTGCCCCAGGGGCGTGTCACGGCTCTGACGAATATGAAGGATGGAGAACGACTGAATCTCCTGAAAGAGGTGGCTGGCACCCAGGTCTACGAAGCCAGAAGAACGGAATCGCTCAAGATCATGAATGAAACGAATAACAAAAGGGAAAAGATTGATGAGTTGCTGGAGTACATCAAAGAGCGATTAGCTGAACTGGAAGAGGAGAAAGAGGAGTTGAGAGACTACCAGGACAAAGACAAGGAGCGAAGATGCCTGCAGTACACCATTGACCACCGGGAGCAGGTCGCGATTGCAAGCGAGCTAGAAAACCTCGACGAGCAACGGCAGACTGGCGTAGATGATACGGATGACAGCTCAGAGCGCTTCATACAAGGCGAAAAGGATCTCGCGGAAATTGATGCACAGATCAGTCAATTAAGACAGCAGGTTGAACTTCTCAAGGTTGACAAGAGACAACTCGAAGACGAGCGAAAAGAAAAAGCTAAAGCTAAAGCGAAGATTGAAGTGGAAGTCAAGAGCCTCAGTGATGGCCAATCCGCAGCGCAACAAGCCAAATCGCACTATGAGTCCGAGATGGCTAAGGTTCAGACGTCAATACAAAGCCATGAAGAAGAGCTAGAAGAGATCACCCCAGAGTATTCTGCGAAGCTGCAACAAGAAGCCGCAACCAAATCAGAGCTGGACAATGCTGAAGGCACTCGACAGCGATTGTATGCCAAGCAGGGTCGAAATGCTCAATTTCGTAACAGGAAAGAACGAGATGAGTGGTTGAGAAAGGCGATCAATGACAGCTATCCTGACCTAGCAAAGGTCAAAGCTGTTCGAGTGCAGACGGTGGAGGACATTACACAATTAGAGGCCGATATTGCTAGCACGGAAGCTGAGATCAAGCAACTACGAGAACAACTAGACAGGCGTGGTGACAGCAACGACGCAATGCTAAAGCAAGTGCAAGAAGCAAAGGCGCTCCGAGATAGGCTTATGGACGAGCGAAAGGAGCTGTGGCGAGAAGACGCAAAGCTTGATTCAGTCATGCACAATGCCCAGACCGAGCTTCGCCATGCGGAACGGGAGCTCTCACAGACAATGGACCAAAATACCAGTCGAGGCTTGGCAGCCGTGCGAGACATCAAGCGTCAAAATAACCTGGACGGATGTAACGGGACACTAGCCGAGCTGATGGAAGTTGACGAACGCTTCCGAAGAGCGGTAGAGGTCACGGCAGGGCAGAGTCTCTTCCATTATGTTGTCGACAATGATGACACGGCCACTAAATTAATAGAGATCTTACAGAGGAAGAAGCTGGGCCGAGTAACCTTCGTCCCACTCAATAGAATAAAGCCAAAAACGTCCAACGTTCCAAAGACAAACGATTCTCTTCCCATGCTCGAAAAGATCAAATTCGATTCAAAGTATGAGAAGGCTTTCCAGCAAGTT
>JAABUP010010021.1_pt1 | contig 11362 bp, 12 predicted proteins | sample 5559201 | NCBI WGS metagenome assembly JAABUP01 (sample SAMN10711887, study PRJNA513373) | rock metagenome | isolation source: Antarctica rocks | place: Antarctica | reverse complement strand
TTTCGATGCTTGAGGCTTGTGTGAAGGCGGCGGAACCGGCGACGTTGGATGCGACGATGGCTTCTTGCGAGGCGGCGGAGGAGGCGGCGGATGCTATTGATGCTGGTTCTGTTGCTGCGCTGGAGGCTATGGCGGGGGTTGGAGGGATGATGTTGACTGGGGCGATGGTGAAGGGGCCGGTCGGGATCGAGGCGCTGGCGGGGAGTTGGAGGGATGTTGTGTAACCGTGAATAGCGATCGGGATGATGGGCCCCGGGGACTCAGACGCGCCTTGCACGCGTGCGGCCGAAGGGATGTTGGCTGCGATTGAGGTGATTTCGGGGGCTGGGCCGGTTACGGTGAAGATGGAGGTTTGGATGCGAAGGGCTGGGGTGACTGTTGTTGTGGCGCCCGGGTGGGTTTGGTATTCGGTTACGGTTGTCACGAGGGGGGTGGGGAGGATGATGTTTTGGATTGAGCCGCTGATGGTGAGGGAGTATGTGGTTAGGGATTGGGCGATGATGAGGGCTGGGGCGCTGAGTGCCAAGCCGAGGCGGGAGATTGTGAAGAACATTTTTTGTGAGAGAACTATGATAGTTTTTGTTTGAGACAAGTGAGCTTAGCTAGAGATGAATGCGCAAAAGGAATGTTGAGCGTTTAAAGAGAGAGTGTGGTGAAATATGTGTGGTGAAATATCTGTGGTGTTGATATTGTGGCTGGGATCACCAACCTCGTTTTTCGGAGCCACGTCCTGTGTGGCGGGAAAAACCCAAGCATCAACCAAAAACCATAGCAAATAAACAAATAAGCACGTCGCTAAGAGCGGAAACTAGGCGGGGGCATGGTTCATTTCAAGGCCTCTGCGTATAATTTCCGGCTTTCCTTGCTTGTTCAGCATCCCTAGGTGGTTGGTGAGGGCGAATACCATGCTTCCTGCAGCTGTTTCCTGGACTTTGCTCGGCTGCAGGTACCTCTTGCTGGCGACCAACGTGATCGCAATGAGGGGGGGCTTCTGGGACTCAGCATTCGGTTGGTTGGCATCGACCAATCGCTGTTTGACGTCGTGAAGTGTTGTTGAGATCTTGATTGACATGCGGATATCTTGGCATAGGGCTGAGGCTGGGGAAGCGTAGATCCTGATCACGTGAGATGAGTTGTGTCTTGCTACTTTGATATGACTCACCTCTGCACTTGCTATCAATAACCCTCATGCTCGCCCACATTGATTCTATGTCTTGTAGGAGACCCGTTGGAAGGCGACGACTTCGCTCCTGTCACACTCGAAGATGCCCAAGAGATTATCAATCTCGGATCTGACGTCACACCTCTCGTCAATTTCAAAGCGCCAAAGTTTCCTCGCTGGTGTGCCTCCAGCGGTACGAGCGGCGCCAGTGCGGCTTTGGCCTGTGCTGACTTTCTCGAACGAAATCCGAATAGGAATCCGTTCGGAAACATTCTTCCCTCTGCAATTGGCACCCCGATTACGCTGGACGATCCTAGTGCAACTCCCTGGCAGGATTCAATTCTGCCTTTTACGCACTCACGGGAAGTTTGTCAGAGATCCTCTAAACCGGCATTTGAGAGATGGTATTGGCCTGGGCGAGATATCCTATGCGGAAGAAGCGAAGTCAGCAACTTTGACAATGTCGGTGCTACGAGACTGCGAATTTTTGACCTTGATCTTTGGTACAGAAGGGGCGGCGTGTGCTTTGGGCACGTTTTTCGGCCGGTTCATGCTGCAATAGAGCAATCTTGTTGAAGCATGAATTTTACCAACCGTGCGACCTGCTCGGTTTGCCTTCAGATTTGGTGTCGACAGCGCTCTGAGTACATAAATCCATGACCTGGAGTTCGGATCTTTCAACTCCCTAAGCTATTGATGTTGCGTAATGTCTGAATCTACAGGTTGAGTTCATCATGGAAACACAATGTGGACTGGTTAAGCAAGCACTGTGATGAAGGTTCATTTGCAGATTTAGAATCGGGTGACTATCACTGTTCAGTATTAAATTATGAAAGAACAGAGAAGGGTCATTTCAGTGGCACCGGAGGCGCACTTTATATAGGAATGAAGGTCCCGTTCGGCTAAGATTTCCGCAAACACCTCCCCGGATGCCAGATGGATAAAAGCAATACTGAGACAGAAATTGGAGCGAACTGCAGCGTCCCAAAGAGAGCTTCATGCGAGCTCAGATACCCAAATACACCCTGGCCTGTCTCAGCAAGCCGGAAGATCGTGCGCAGAAGGACCAAGATGCTCGCAGCCCCGGGTGCGTGAATGAACGGCAATTTCTTGTAAATGAGATCGTTTCCGAGCAAACCGACGATGAATTTCAGATAGAGGCCGAGAAAGATGATGAATGCGACCGACTGGAGCGCCAGACCAGCGATGAGGACATTATTGGCAGTCGTCGGATCTTTGTGTTTGGAGGTCCTGTTATGAATCATTGCGGCGCCTGTGATATGAACAATTGATGTGACAACATCGGCAGTAATGAAAACCCATCATAGCACCTCTGGATTGATGTAACCATTTTTGCTCCTATTTGGCTCATGGGTATCAGCCCAGCGGATCAGGTGTGTCAGGCAGCCGTATGTGCCAGCGGAAATCAGGACCGGCACTGTGATGATGAAGAAGTAAGCAACGACGAAGTAGATGATGTGGTATGGATCTTGCTGCGAGGATAGGGGACAGAAAGTATAGCCGATGACCTCCGTTGCGCAGGCGATGCAGATGACAGTGAAGGACCAGAAACGATGGTATGTGGCTTGTATGGCGTGGAATATTAGGGCAGTCGTGATATTGAAAATACCGATAATTCAGAGGGCGCGGTTTGGGATGTAGCCGTTGATTGTGATTTGTGCGTCGTGAGAACCGTGTGGATTTGGGAAGCCGGGATCGACATAGCCTCCAGTTTCCGGACTAGACATGACGGGAGAGGAAGCGTGAGTTCTATCTGCAGGCAAGTGGAATGTAAAACGACTAAGAGTATCCTCTAAGATCTGATGTATGTTGACGAAACGATGTTTTTGAGTGATAACTACCGACAAGGCCATGATATCGCAGAGCGTCTTCCACCATATAAGACGAGAAGTTTAGTCCACCCAGCGAACAGCATCAGAGAAAGATCCGTGACATGATACAAGCTGGGGAATTCAATGGTGATGCTGAGCATGAAGTCCTGAGTTGGCAGATCAGACCGCAGTGTTCCCTCTTCGGGCTCGCTCGTTGGGTCCAAATGGCCATCTTGGGTTCTGTCGCGGGTCAAAAGGCCTCTCAACGCCTGGATTTCCCGTTACACATTCTCGACCAAGAATTTTACATCTTCCACACGGGCCCTCTCTCTTTGAGGTGTCGATCATGCAGCAAGTCTTGTCCGCACGGCATGGTTGGCACGATTTGAAGGATGGTTTATTATTCTCGTGCATTCTGAGATTAGCCACTGTTGATGTGTCTGTAGGACTATTGCGAAGAGCCCTTTGAGTATTTAAGTAAAAAATTGTTGCAAAGTAGAGTATTGTTGAAAAAATAGAAAATTATTAGAAAAGTATAATATGGTTGAGAAAGACTGAAAAGGGGGCCAAGTCATCGTCCCCACAATAACTATGTAATGGCGTGCTTGATAACCGAGCCTTAGCACTTCAGCGAGTGGCTGAGAGAGAAGACACTGCTTCTGTCGTAAGCTATGTGGAGAATTATGTCACCTTAAAGCATCCGGCCCGGTTGCGCTGCTTCTAGGACGGCTCGTAAATTAGTTTTCGTCGAGCAGGTCTCAAGATATGTAGCAAAGGCCGTGTCATTAATCGAATTAAGCCTAACGGAAGAGATTAGTATCATCATCTAAAATCTATGGCTGCCCTGGCTAATGTGTACATCAAACGGCAATCTTTGTCCCAAGAGCGATACCGTTAGAATAGCCAAATCCCCTCTCACCAGATCAGCGGTATTAAGGTGTATCTCTTCTTCTGGTACTTATTACCAAAATCTTTCCTGTACCTCATTTCCCTTTTCTTCGCCCAGACGGCCATCTGCGCTATGGCCACTGCAGCGAAGAGCAGCGTACTCAAACTCCAAGTGACCATGGCGATGCCGGTCCAAGCGATCGTCTCGAACATATAATTGGGGCAAGTTACCCAATTGAAGCCCAGTCCCTGCGGTATACCTCTTTCCGACCCACCGGACGACCGTAGATTGCGAAGTGTGAAGTGGGTGGAGAGGTTCCCCAGTTCGCCAATCGCAAACAACGCCAACGCCGGGTAAGTGATGTAGGGGTTGCTCTCTTGCGCAGCAGAAGCTGATGGCAGATATATCCAATATGCCATATTCAAGCCTGAAAGTATCCAGTAGTGTCCGCTATTCTTGATGATGTTGAAGGCGGGCATCGTTGCTGCAGAGAATCGGTGGATGAAGAGGGTTTCGACCTCGCGTTTGACGAAGTGGATGCAGACGAGCGCGAGGGAAAGAGTCTGTAAATAAGATGCTTGTGGCGATGGCAGAAATGCGTAGAGCAGAGGGTGGATAAGGAGAGGACCGGCATATTCAACGACGAAGACGGTGCGCCATGCTATTTGAGGTCCTACGAAGAGTTCAAAGTCAGCCGCGGTCTGGCTGTGCTTTGGATGGAATAGACAATGAAGCAAGGATTATCATGCAGGCTTGACGTACCAAGGTCTTTGACATAGACGGTGCTTTGCTCTCGCAGTCCTGTTGTCTCGAGCTGGAGATCCCTGCTGTTGGGCACGAGAGCCCCATCGCTGCCCTTAGTGATTCGAAGTCGGTGCTCAGACGTTCCTGCTGCCAAGGCTAATGACTGGTATAACTCGCTTGCTGTACCGCCGACTGAAGTTGAGATCTCTTCTGGCAGTTTCTTGACTGGTTTGCCTATCCCAATGATAAGTCTGAAGCTTACGACTAATTGGAAGTTGAGCTGTTACCTCTAGGTCGAACAGATAGCGTCAACTTCTGTTCCGCCATTTTCTTCAACAGAGCTTGTAGCTCTTTTGCAGTAACTCAGGAAGTTGAAATCGTTCGGCTGTCAATGATAAAAGAGAAGTGGTGCTTATCAAAATGCATGCATCAAGAATAATGTGGCTTGCTCGCAGGGCTGGGTGTCTTGGCATCCAAGCTCAGTCAGTACGACAAACATCACTACTATGAATCTGAAATACGGTCATACATGGTTTTCTAGGAGCCCATCTTTGTTCATGTCGTAGCCGAACTCGTTCCGCTTGCCTTCTTCCCTTAATGAATTCTATCTGAGCGAGGGTGAGCCTAACAAATGGACCACCAATGCACGGCTACGTCATTGTACAGCTTCGCCCCAGGAGCACACCAAGGCTGAAGGATGCTCACATCTACAAGACTGGGACAATGAAGAGGCTTCCTCTACTAGCAGGCCGGGAATCTACTCATAGATGGAAGGTCTAGGCCTCTCGACTGGGGCAGCAGGTCTCATCTCTCTGGGGATTACGATTTGTCAGGGGCTGTTGGACTATTATGACTCTTGGAAGAATGCCGAGAGCCATGTCTCACAGATGTATCTTTCCATTGAAACCTTGACAAAGACACTGCAACTTCTCGAAAGGGCTACTCAGCATGAATATTTTGATCCCGATATTGTGTCAAGAGTGGAAGAATCCATCAAATGTCTTGAAAAGGGTCTTCGAAGCCTTAAGAAGAAGTTGGACAAAGTCCGTCTTATTCCCTTACAGGAGGGATTGAAAGCCAAAGCAAAGACACAGCTTCGCAGAACGCTGTTTCCTTTCAAAGAGAGTACCTTGGCGAGGCTGAAAGAGTTAGGCAATGAATTAAGGGATGATTTGTCTCTAGCTTTGAATCTGCTGCACATTGATTCCTCCATTACTACCTTACACAAACTGGACCTGGTCGATCAGAAGTTGACCGGTATCTCGATTGATGTTGGTGTCATGAGCGAGCGGTCGATCTCCGTAACGGAAAACATCAGAGATATGCAACTTTCTGCTGCAGCAACTTCAGGATCAGTCGACAGCCTAATCATAAACCAGAATCAGAGTCTTACACGAAAAATATGCAATTGGCTTTCGCCTCTTTCATCGAAATTTCAGAGGAAACAAGTGGACACGTTCAACATACCAAACCGGCAAGACGGTACAGCCCAATGGTTCTTCCAAGCTCTTCGATTCAAGAGCTGGCTGAATGATACTGGAGCAACCCTCTGGTGTCCCGGTATACGTAAGTATACAACGACAATCAAATTCTCATGATCCTCGGAGAATCTTCCCGAGATAGAATATTATAGAACCTTGCTGACCTAGACAGCTGGTACTGGAAAGACAGTGCTTGCGTAAGAACCGAGTCTCGTAGTTGCTTAGGCTCCGCTGACATGAGAGACAGGTCCTGCGTCATCAACCATTTTCGAAGCATTCTCGATGGGAAAGATAATCGCCTTGCCTATATTTATTTCGATTACAAAGATGCAGAAACACAGATGGTGCCGAATTTGTTGTTGAGTCTAGTCTGCCAGTTAGCATCCGCAGAGTCGCCTTTGCCGGATGAATTGATAGCTTGCTATGAAGCCCATGACTCTGGAGCAAGCAATCCTTCACAGCAGGAGAGCACGCAAATGCTTCGATTTCTTGTCAATCGCTGTGCAAAGGTTTTTCTAATCATAGACGCACTTGACGAATGCTCTGAAGACAGTAGGGATCTTCTATGGATGGAATTGCACCATGTGCAGTCTAGCATGAACATGCTGATTACCTCAAGAGATCTCCCTAACGTAGAAAACCGGCTTGTAAACGCTGTCCGATTGGGAATTCAACCCAAAAATGATGAGATTGTGCGGTATGCACGAGAGCGGATTACTAACTCGGAGAGATTACAATCTTATGTCAGAAGAGACTCGGGATTGTGTGAATCTATAACGGAAACAGTAGCTGCCAGAGCGGAAGGACTGTAGGATTGCCTGATACATTCCCTAAGACTGAAGAATGCTAGACTAATTATTTCGACAAGGTTTCTGCAAGCACGCCTTTACTTGGATTCCTTAGCGACAAAGACTACTTTGCGAAAACTAAAGGAAGCCCTGCTGTCATTGCCAGAAGGGCTAAGTGAGACGTATGACGAGACCTTGAGGAGGGTTGATGCTCAATCTTCTGATCAGGCTAGACTGGCAAGGAAAGCGCTATATTGGGTATTTTACGCGTCTAGACCTCTGACGATGGTAGAATTACAACATGCACTCGCCGTCGAAGTCGGAGAGCGAATCTTTGACGAAGACAACATACCAGATGAGGGATTGGTCTTGTCCGTATGCAATGGTCTTCTAACATATCAAAAAGAGGGCGGCTTCTTGAGTTTAGTCCACTACACTTTCCAAGAATACCTCGAGCTCAAAGCCAAAAGCTTGTTTCCGGAAGCTGAGTTGGAGATAGTCCGGACTGGGCTTACCTACCTTTCCTTTAATGAATTTGAAAAAGGGCCGTGCAGTCAGGACCACGAGTTCAAAGCTCGCTTACGACAATGGCCCTTGCTACAGTACGTAGTCTTCGAATGGGGTCAGCACGCACGGGGCTCGGTAGAAGAGCACTGCAAAGACCTGATTATGTCGTTTCTGTCCCACAGCGAGAAGCTCTCAGCTTCAATACAAGTCCTATGCGTTCGCGAAGCAAAGGGTCTCGGTTATTCATTGGCTTATCCGAAGCAGGCTACCGCTCTGTGGCTCGCTTCATTCCATGGGCTAGAAGCCATTGCAGCATTCCTAATTTCAGGAGATAAAGATGCCGTACTTGCAAAAACGAATTGGGGAGACACCGCGCTGCACCGGGCAGCGGGGTGCGGTCATGCCAGAGTCGTCGAAATACTATTGGAGCACGGTGCTGATCCTGGCGCCAAAGACAAGGCTGGAAATACTCCACTGCATCTAGCAACTCTATTTCGGGGCGCACATGCCATCTCCACCCAAGACATATTTAGTTCGACTCTTCTAGAAAATCGAGGTCGCATGGTGCAGCGGGTCCGAACTCTGATATACTCTCTAGAAGTGAAGCAGCTACTCTTGAATCATGGTGCTGATGCGAATGCCACCAACCTCAAAGGCAATTCTGCACTTCATTTGGCTGTTTGCGACGGACATCAAGCCTTGTCACGACTGCTATTGGATGGCGGTGCTGATGTAACACTGAGAGACCGCATTGGACTGGCGCCTTTGTCCATAGCCTCAGAATGTGGCTTATACGAAGTCACAGGAGTTCTGTTAGAGTACGACCTAGAAAGCCAGATTGGGCTAGATATTGTCGATGACGCTTTGCGACGAGCTGTCCTCAAAGACAAACTTTCGCTACTCCAACTCCTTATTTCCAAGGTCGGAAAGCAATCACCAGTGGACGATCAAGGTAGGACTTTACTTCACATGGCTTCTTTCAGAAGTAGTATTAGGTGTCTGGAATTACTCACGGAACTTGGGTATGACCTGCATGCACCCGACAAGCAAGGGCGTACGTGTCTACATCATGCGGCAGCAGGCCAGGGAGGTGCAATCAAGTTCCTACTGAACCATGGGCTCGATCCGAACCATCCCGACATTGATGGCTGGACACCTCTTTTCTGGGCAGCAAAGGGAGGTTGCATTCGTGATATACAATTGCTCTCCGACGCGACGGGCATTCAAGATGGCGGCAATGAATGGATACCCTTTACAATCGCGATGTTTCATGAAGTTCCCGATTTAGCAGCGTTACTGAGACCCCCCAATCAAGATCTGCCCAAATGTCTTGACGGCGACCATCTTACGATCAGTTTACGTCAACCACGTGTAATTTGTGATGGATGTGAACTAGTGAGTGATACATGCGCCGTGATCTCTTCGAGCAGAGCAAGACTGACCTTCTTGAAGTACATCTTTGGCACTCGGCACAAATGTTTAGTCTGTCCGGATTTCGATTACTGCTTCAAATGTGTCCGATCAGCCAGTGCAACACATCTGTCTCATGGTTTCGAGGTGATCTATCGGTCTCGCCGTGGTCGAGGAATTCCGAAAGAGGTTGATCTAGAGCGCATTGAAAAAATCAAATCCAGAGAGGCAATGATCACGACGGGAGTGGTCTCGGTGCCCCATTTTGTGTCACACTAGTGGCCAAGATCAGAGGCAAGAATTCTAATCCATTCATGCATTGTCATTGAGGTCATAAAACCCCATCAGTCCTCTTTAATGAACGCCGGGTGATCCCCGCCATCAAGGAGTCTACCTCTCATCTGGCTCGCAATTCTATCTAGCTCCTGGGTATTCACAATCCCTCGCTCTGGTATCTCCCATCCGTCTAGCTTATAGAATAACATCGCCAAAGCAGAGCTCTTCCAAGCAACGGCCCCACGTCTCTGCGTCTCCACAATCACGGCAACAAGCAAGATGAGCGTCAGGAATATAAGTGCAATGGGAAATGCCAGCCAACCCCATCGCACCTCAATGAACGTCTTCTCAATGTAAGACTTGCCGACTTGAGAGGTGCTGTTCGGACTCGTGCGAATGTACTCGGTCATACTATCGGCAATTGCGCCAATGGTTTGGTTCAGGTCCTGGGCGTTTGCAAGCTCGCGACCAACGTCTGGTGCTGTAGGGGTGACAGGGGTGCCATCATTGCTGAGAGCTCTAGTCGATCCACCAATGTCATCCCAGCCGGTAGAGAACATCTCCTGGAGATAAGCTTGGATGTTTGCGTAATCTGCTATGTTAACGCTAAACTTTGATTGATTGGTGCCACCAGTGGCAGAAGAATTGCGAATCATGTCTTGGAATATTTCGATGCCACAAGTAGGACAAATCGAGCGGTTGGAGGAATGGTCAAGAAGCAGACCATCCTCTTCAGGAACAGACATGCTGGGGATTCCATTTGTGACATTGGCTTCGGCATAGGTCTTTTTGCAAAAAAAGAGTGTGCACCTTGAGCCTTTCGGCGGAGGAAGGCCGTCCGTCTCAGATGCCTGTAGCTGAATAGCTTCGAAAACTTCCAAAAGTGCAGGGCTACCGGGCGGTGTATCTGACCCCAGTATGCCAAGATCTGCCGCCGATGAATTCCATCTGGTCTGGGAGAAAATCCCGCTTCCACCATATGAGTGAATGTAGCCTTTTAGGGTTTGATTTAGAGGTAGGGCATAGTCGCACTCATATTGTCCATTGTTCTCGAGTGTCCGCCCAGGGCAATTTGTCTTGATCTGGGGTGTGATATCGTCACATGAACCGCAAACACCAAGTGTGGTGAGATCGGTCCAAGTACAGTTCCCGGTAGGACAAGACAGAAGAGGCTGGCCGGTACCGTTGTACAGACCTTCCAAAATTGCTGCTTGCATGCTGGTGCTGACGGATCCAGCTACGAGTCAGTGTCAGCATCATGTCTTGTACTGTGGCGTGCACCCAGAACATACCTGTGGCTGCCGTGTCGTGCCCATCAAGTAGGTATTGATTGGGATCGTAAAGCTGTGCAGTTTGAAAAGATGCACTTTCCGTTGTTGCTAATGTCCCGCGCGATGGGAAAGACAGTACAAGCTGAACGAACGGATCTACAAACAAGGCTGCTAGCATGATTCCCGCGGCGCAGGATGCGAGCAGCGTGACCTTGTGCCCAGCGATCAGGAGTTTGAGAGATCCAAATGGGCCACGGCTCGCCTCATCGAACAATTTAAGATGGCTCAACTTGTGTGACTTATCGTGGTAATGCAACCACTTGAGCTGACTGATTATCTCCGTGATGGCTAGTAAGAAAGAAGACTTGGCCAGCGTCACAATGAACGAGATGACGGCGTTGGGGGAGATTTTGAGTCCCCATCGATCCAGCCGCTTGCCGTCCTCATAAAGCAAGACTCCGATGACAGCACCCATGCAGGCAAGACTGAAGCAATATGCTAAGATCTCCCATAGCCAGAACTTACCAATGATGTCTCGAAGCTTCTCTGTTCTACTCAATAAAGCGTCATCGCTTCGAAATATGGGGTGATGGGTCTCAGACTCGACGTCAGTCGCGTGTATGACTGTATTGTACTTATTTGGGAGCGCTGGAAGGGAACGATCAGTCCCCAAAACATTTGGGTTAGTTGCATGTCGTTCCGCCGGGGTCGAGTGGTGTTGTTCAGTCATTTCAATCTCACGGTCTCGCTGCGGAACGTATGGGACTCGATGGTAGCCATCTTGAGCATCGTTGCGATACCCAGAATGGGATCGAGACACTGTGCTGACTGGGGAAACTGAACGAGATATAGAGGGCCGCTCTGGGGGAGAGGAAAAAGACATGACGACCAAATAGTATCATGTAGGGGAAGCTGTATCCACTCCGCTCGATCACAAGGGGAAGGGCGGGACTGCATCTTAAAGTGCTCCTTAAAGCGCTACCAACATGGACCAGACAGCGG
>JAABUP010010019.1_pt1 | contig 11365 bp, 11 predicted proteins | sample 5559201 | NCBI WGS metagenome assembly JAABUP01 (sample SAMN10711887, study PRJNA513373) | rock metagenome | isolation source: Antarctica rocks | place: Antarctica | reverse complement strand
GGTTAGGGGTTTGCGAGGCAAGAAAGGCAATATCACGACGCCAAAGGAGCCTGAAGTGGCAGAGTCTCAGGAAATCTCCAATGTATGTCAATTGAAGGGACAATTGTCCCTAGTCACTGATTCATTTAAAAAGATTGCCTTGCGACCTCCACAACCCTTAGAAACTTCAAGCAATCTTTCGCTTGAAGGCCGCGGCTCAGACCAAGGACGACGTTCTCCGTCATCACGTTGTGAGGGCCACGGTAGATGACAATCCATCTACAGACTTGTGGGAGGATGCGCACATAATTTTCAGAGTTCGGGAACCGGAATTAGTCGCAACTTATGAGCACGAGCTAGCCTCTACCGTTCTCAAGTCCGCAAACCCTTACTCGAATCCTGAGCTTATCGAAAATGTCGTCAGAATGAAATTAGAAGACCGCGAAGCTGATCAGATGGTCATCCGTCTCGGTGGACATTCAGTCAAGGTGCGGGAGCAGGGTGAGAGGGTCATTAAATTCATCCTTTGGTGGAAAGACATTGTTGCTCAAGCTTCAAGCGCCCAGCCGTACGCGGCGTTGGCAAGGTCGGGCGTATCAACCATTCTTCCGGTTGCTATCACTTGATGTAAAGCTTGGTCAACATTTGCTGAATCGAGTTGCAGTTGATGGTAAACTCATCTCAAGAGAGTCGTGCTATGATCGAAGGCCTCAATTCCATTTCAGATTTCTTACGTTTGTACAAAATATAAGAAATACTCTATCTAGGAGATTCTTACTGATCTGTCAATTCACAGTTCGTGCACGCCCTTGTGAGTTTCTATTCCGAAATCTTCGAATATCAAGCTCGGATGATATGCCATCTTTAACAAGGTCCATTACACCGGGCTATTCGGGGTACTTTGAAGCTAGATGATTGGGAAGGCATGCTCAAAACAATTCAAGCCTCTGACGCCTATGTGCGCAATACGCCACGCTTTCACTCACTGAGAGAGAATAGGAAATGTTTGCCCGAAAATAGTCTCAAATGCTCCAATCTATCGATATACAGCCAACGCTTTTGATGGTTGAAACGGTTCAGTCCGAAGGCCCAACCAGTCCATTCTAGTGGTCCAAACCCTGGACCAGTTGGTTTGAAACCTGGACTGGTCCAACTGATAGTTGAACCAGTTGGTTAGTGGTCCGAGCGTTCTGATTGGTCAAAAATTGCTAAGACTCGCTAAGACTTATGCTTCTCTGTTGCTCTATCCCTTAGGGGTCGACGACGACGTTAGCACGACACCTATAATATCATAAACCACCTTCGGAAGACCTTATAGTATATATCTCGTAGCCCACGTAGCAACAGAGAAGAAAAGTGGAGCGTTGGTGGAGCATTAAGGGTCTGAGTGTTGGATTTCCGAAAAGTGGTAAATGTCATCAAGTGGTTAAAAGGTGAAAAACACACCTATTGCATAGGCGGGATTCAGTTATTTCACCGTAGGGCTGGGTAACCGAGAGCCGCTAAGCCTCTTTAGTCAGAGTATCCGGATTTTGTATAGTGGAGTTGCTACTTTTCTATATAGGGCTTAAACCTATAGGGCTGCGCTAAACCTATCTCGTCAGACTCTATAGACCGTTTCAACTAACAGTCCAAACAGTCGGTCCAGATGTTGAACCAGTCCGTCCAAATCCCAAACCAACTGCTTAGTCATCTGGACGGACTGGTCCAAACCGATAGTCCGTGGTTGGACCGGTCCACCATCAAAAGCGTTGTATACAGCGACACATTCTGGAGAAATTTGAAGACTACCAATCAAGCAGACGACGAGACCGCCAAGAGGACCAAGAAGCCGAGTTGCTTCAGACATTGGCGTCGGACTACAAGAGCGATAAAGATTTCGTTTCTGCAACGGTGCCTGGTACATGTGAATGGTTTTTCAACAATGAAAGATTTCTGGAGTGGCGGGACAGCAAGGAGTCGAGAATTCTTTGAGTTTCTGCGGGACCTAGGTGTGGAAAATCTGTCTTGTCGCGATCTCTTATTGATGAGAAGAGACTCTGGAGACACGTTCAGCGAGCTGTGGGACATTTTAGTCAAGTCCGCCTCGGACGCGGAAGCAGGCCAGATCGTGTGTGTCCTTGATGCGTTGGACGAATGTGAAGAAAACTCGAGACATCAATTGATCGATGAGCTGGTCGGCTTTTTTTCTCGGGCAAATGCAGAGAGACCTCCTTCGATTGCTCTAAAGTTCCTCGTTACCAGCCGTCCTTATGACGATGTGGAGAGACGGTTTCAAAGACTATCAAAAGCCAGCACATATCTGCGCTTTGACGGCGACGACAAGCCCTATGAGATTGGTCAAGAAATCAATCTAGTCATTGACCCCCTGATACCGTCTATTGCGGCCGATTTTGGTGACGCTGATCGTAAGCGTATCTCGGCTCGCTTAAAGTCGATGAATAACCGTACCTACCTTTGGCTTTTCCTTACAATTGATGTCATCACGAGATCGCCAAGCAAGTTTGGGAAGGCATCGACTTTAGATTCACTCTTGTCCAATCTTCCGTCCGATGTCTCCAACGCCTACGAAAGGATATTATCGAGGAGCTCGGATGAGGATCAAGCTCGTATCCTGCTTCAAATCGTCTTGGCTGCGACAAGGCCACTCGGGCTGAGGGAAGCAAATATTGCGTTGACTTTGGCAAATCAGGAAGGGAGCTTGACAGCCTACAATACGCTTGATCTATGGCCACAACGGTCTCTTAGATCGACAATTAAGAACTTGTGCGGACTCTTCGTTAGCGTTTGCGACGGAAAGGTATCATTGATCCATCAGACTGCTCGAGAATTTCTGATTGATGCAAACATATCGCGCGCTTCTCCCTCAGCGAAGTGGCAAGGATCCTTGAGCTTGGTAACCGCCCATTGCACAATAGCTAGAGTCTGTGTTCTCTATCTTAGCTTCGACGATTTTGCTATTGTGTCAGAGGCTGGACTCGAGAGTGACGGGAATTGCCGTGCTTGGAGAGACACTTCACATTCGGACGCTCGTTATGACTTCCTCGGGTATGCATCTTTGAACTGGGCTATTCATTACAGTTCCCAGCCGAGCAATATTGCCGAAGATATAAGGAAAGCTGCTCAGGATCTATGCAATCTATCATTACCGTACCAGAGCTACTGGTTCAGGATTTATGAAAACGAGAATAGTCTCCCATTCAAAAACTGGACGAGCTTGGGGATAGCGTCCTTATTCGGTTTGCCAGATGTAGTTCAAAGTTTCCTTGACGATTGCGCTGATGCCAATACTGAAAATGAATCACTTAGCAGCGCTCTAGAAATTGCTTCGAGTAAAGGCCACCTACATGTGGCACACATGCTTCTAGACAAAGGGGCCGATGTCAACGTCTCTGAAGGGGCTGCTCTAATGGCAGCTTCGAACTCTGGCCACGACCAAATAGTAGAGTTATTACTGGATGAAGGAGCAGATGCGAATTCCGGGAATGGCTGGTCGAACGCTTTAGGAGTAGCCTCATCAAGGGGCCACCAGAAAATCGTACAACGATTACTAGAAAGAGGAGCCAATGTTAACGCTCGAAATAAGTTTATTGGAAGCGCTTTACACGCAGTATCTGCGCGTGGCGATCAGAATTTAGTTCGTTTATTACTCAAATTTGGAGCAGATGTCAACGCTAAAGGTGGAAGTCATGGGAATGCGCTACATGCAGCAGCAATTAAGGGCCACGAGACAGTAGTCCAGTTACTACTTGAGAATAAAGCCGACATTAATACCCAGTTTAAAGGTTATAGGAGCGCTTTACAAGCAGCATCAAGCCAGGGTAATCAGACAGTAGTAGAATTACTAGTCGAAAATGGAGCCAACGTCAACGCTCAGGGCGGATTCAATAGCAGCGCTATACAAGCAGCGATAGTAAAAGGTCATGCGAAAGTGATGCATTTTTTGCTAGATAAAGGAGCTTATGTAAGAGAGACTTTGGACGAAGCTACTAAGGCAAGTATGGACTTGTAGGGCAGTGATTAATCACCTGATCATATGGGAGACATGGTATTCATAAATTTCGGACTCTTGCGTCCCAATCTACACACACACCCGGGTAGCGCTACGTGCGCAATGTAGCGGCCCCCTTTTTTTGAGAAACAGAAAGGACATGAATCTCGCCAAGCGTAGTCCAGGAAGCAAAGAGTATCGCATGAATTGATATCTCGCTTTGATTGACGTCTGTGGCCGAAGAGTACGATTGTTGAGAGCCACGTGTCACTCGACTAGTCTTTGATCTATAGACCGCGTGAGATACATCCGATGCAAAAACTTTAGCAGCATTCGTCAATTGTGGCCTGGTTGGCAAAGTAACCCTGAGAGCTATGCATTGTGTCTTAGCGGACAACGCCTGACGGTTCCTAAGCATTGGAAACGAAGTGGGCATGATCAAAAAAGACAGATCGGGGCATTTCTAATACAAGGCCGCAGTGAAGGAGCGGAGAAGTCCTTTGGGTACTGACAATCCCCTTCAAACTTCAAATTTGTGGGGCAGGGAGCTATTTGAGGTGTCACCAGAGGTGTCAAACCCACTTGGCAGAATGTGGTCCACGCGGGCAGGATGCACGCATCATCGACCAATATCATTGACAAGATATATTACAGGTCATGGCTTCAAAAAACGAAACCTTCAGATCGATATACTCGGCGACTGTAAAGAGCTCAATGCTCAGGGTCAAGGGAAGCTGTTCAATGGAAAAGAAAGGCGGCCTTGAAAGACTGTGTGCAGACAAGGAAAGGGTCTTCGCGCAATAATACGAGAATACGCGACTTGATGGTAGAGCAGCAAAACCGAGCAGCCGCTGAGCGAGATATGTGTTTGCATCACACCTAGACACGAATACGAAAGGATTGGGCCGTGTGCCAGAGCGGTCAATATCCCAATGGAATCCTTCGGTTTTGTTGGGAGATTGTCTGGTTCTTCGGAGCTAGACCGCTTAGGCCTAAACATTTGGCGAAAGAGGATTTTGAATAGTGTACTTTTATCTGAGTGGATGGAGGGAAGGAGACTGGATAAGAGATGGGATTTTATGGGAGTTGTGTACAGCTTGAACGACCGCATCTATCCCCAGACGTTCAGGCACATGAATAATGAATCCAATACGAAATAGGGGTTTGAGAGATCATGAATTTGGTTTGGAAGGTGTCAGGGACGATAGTGCACTTTGCGATGATCGATCGAACGTGATCGATTGGGGTATGAACTAAGGGATAGTGTCTATGGAATTCTCCGCTCTATCTCTAGAGCGTTCTAAATGGATTCCTGTATCAGTGCAGACGCTCAACGATGTTCAATCAGAAGCATTTTAATCAACAGCATCGAGAGCTGATACGGCAAAGCAAACGTCGTTTGAGTCCATTGAAACAGAATCACACGCAGGATCGTGGCTGAAGGGACGAGCAGAGTCGTCGATATTTGAATGATTAGTATTCACGGGTGGTGAATTGTTGATATATAGCCAGCCGCGCCTTACCCAATCAGGCGCGCAGATCGTACGCCAATGAATCCTTTAGCCCCAACGGCAGCAATATGCCTCGGTATCTCAGTTGCTCACACTGATGTTGCTGCAGCCAACCCGACGTTGGGGCATCCCATTCTCTTGTTGCGCCAGGCAGCCAGATGTGTCAAAGATTATGGCCTCCTTTTTCTTCATGGAAACGATGGACATAAGGGCGGAGGACCCATAGTGGAGAGCCCCCCAGTTGCTACCGCCACCTTCAATCCTCGTCTTGCCTAATCTTACAATGGCGCCAAATCTCAATCTGGAGCCACTTCGCCAGTGGCTCGGTGTATTGACTGGAAGTGGTCCGTGGAAGCTCCTGGCTCTCCTCTTTGTCCTATTGAACCTTAAGAATTTGCCGTTTGTGTGGCATGTATGATGCTCCTATCCTTTACTGCCTCTCAGTGCTGAAAGCTCGACAGATTCGTCTTATCAAAGGCTTCTTCACCCATCTCCGCTCCTCTCGCGTCCGTCTCGCCTCTAAGGCTGGCCCCGCTGCCCTCTTCCAACCTATGATCACGTCCTCTCGCTCCGGACCCCTCGAATGCGATTACAACTTGCACAAGTCCAACAGCACATACTTCTCCGACTTTGACATCGGTCGTCTTGAGCTCATGGTGTCTTTGTGCTCGCGTGGCATGGCGGTGACGAGTAAAGAGCTCGCCAAAGAGGGCAAAGAGTCCTTCAACATCGTACTCGCGGGTGTGAGTTGCAATTTTAGAAGGGAGATCAAACCGTTCGAGGGGTTCGAGGTCTGGACGAGGGTCTTGTCATGGGATCACAAATGGTTCTATGTCATTGGGCATTTTGTGAAGAAGGGAGCTGTCAAGCCGAAAAGCTACACCTTGCAGCCATGGAGGAAGATGACAGAGAAGGAAGACAAGGCACACGCAACGAAAGGGACCGGGGACAAAGCAGCGCCGCATCCTGCGATATTCGCGTCAGCAATCTCCAAGTACGTGCTGAAGAAAGGAAGGCGCACCATACCACCTGAAAGGGTCTTGCGCGCATCGGAACTGCTGCCGCCCAAGCCAGCAGATCACGAAACACCTCCGATCAGTATGACGCCGAATCCCGAAGGAGACTCAATCAGTGCGGCGGTCGCGAAGGTAGGGGATAGCCTGACACCCGACAATGCGGATCAAATTCTGGCCGCATCTTTGACTGCGAATGGTTCTGCCACTGAGGAATGGACGTGGGAGAGAGTGGAGAAAGAGCGACAGAGGGGCATGAAGATTGCAGAACTGTACAACAGCTTGGAGATTCTCAATGAGGAATTCACTGCCGACGAACGTCCTGTTCTCGGGAGGTACTGATAGAAAGCATTGAGAGGGATTTTGGTGAGTTGGACGGTTGAAGGTGAGACATCTCATAGAATTTTCGTTCATCATAGACCGCTTTGTGTATTGAAAGAGATAGAATTCTTCTTGGCCTCTTGTTCTACGATCCATGTTTTCTATGTTTGCCTTACCGAAGCCGTTGCTCCAGGTGATAGCCTAATCAGCCACGTGCCTCAACTGCCGGATCATTGCCCGGCTGCAGGAGAATCTGCAGGAACATCACATCTTCACAGATGCATGACTTCATGCTTGAGCTTGCTTGGTTGAAAAGCCAATTGCTTCGAATCGAGCATGCTGGGTAAAGTATCCAAAGCGGTCTTCCCCTCATTGTTCTCGGACCCTTCGGGTCAGCCCCGCACCGGCAGAAGAGGGTTCTCCGCCTCTTAGCTGCCTCGAAGCTTTGAGCTTTCAAATCACTCTTGACGTAGTATCGCTTCGCGCTTTTCATGCTACACCTCTCCCTTAAGCCCGTAAGCCCATTACATAAGATGGAGTCTCTTCTTGCTGGTTGCACAACCAGCGTACTTTCTTGTCCTGCTCTAAGAAGTCATCAAGATGTTTCTTTCCGTCGCTGTCTGCACTGCTTTGGCAGCAATTGCCTCTGCTTCTCCTCGCTATAACAGCAGAGCTTTCGATGGCGTCCTCAGCAGACGCCAGAGCTCAGGGAGCTCCTCTTCCGTCGTCGTTGATTTGGGCTATGAGCAGTACAAGGGCGTCGCCAATGCCTCAGCCGGCCTGAATACTTGGAAGGGCATCCGCTATGCAGCTCCACCTACAGGATCATTGCGTTGGCAGCCTCCCCATACGCCAGCTGTAAACCGTGGACAGATCCTTCAAGCCGACACGCTGCCTCCGAGATGCCCTCAAAGTCCTGATGCGCCAATTCCTCCAGGCTACAACTTTACAGGAAATGAAGACTGCCTTTTCCTCAGCGTCTATGCACCTCAGAAGGCTACCAATCTACCTGTCCTTGTGTGGATCCATGGGGGAGGCTACGGGGCAGGGCAGGGCAATTACGATCTGAGCTCGATCATCAATACGAATCATAACGACTTCGTTGGGGTCGTCATACAATATCGAGTAAGCAATGGCAGAAATACACAAACTCCGCATGAGAAAAGAGCTGACAAGAGTCAAAGCTGGGCGCGTTCGGATTTTTATCTTCAGACGAAGTCATGCGGTACGGAGCCGTGAATGCTGGCCTACTCGACCAGACATTTGCGTTGCAATGGGTTCAGAGCTATATTGGTTTGTTTGGTGGGAATGCCTCACAAGTCACTATCAGCGGAGAAAGCGCTGGAGGTACGCACCATTGAGTTCAATGCAGTTTCTACCTCTTCAGACGCTAATGGGGGCCTTTACCAGGTGGGTCAGTCATGTTGCAGTCAATGGCTTTTGGTGGTTATCTCGGGGATTCGCTCTTTAGCAACGTAGGTCTCCGAGGAGGATTGTGGTTATTTGTAATATCTAAAATACAGCTTAGGTCATCGCAGCATCGCCATACCTACCGCAACAGTTCAATTACGGGGATTTTGTTCCTTCGCAATCTTACTACGCCTTCGCATCGGCCGTCGGCTGCTTTGGTCCGCCTGCCCTTCCTCAAGGTAACGTCAGCGCATCAATCTTCCAGTGCTTAGTAGGCAAAGACACAGAGACTCTGCAAAACGCAAGCGCAACCATCTCTGGGTCTTCACGTTACGGCACTTGGGGCTTCCTGCCTGTCACTGATGGGGTGTTCATTCAGCAACTTCCAAGCCAACAGCTGTTGAAGAAGCAGGTCAATGGTGTCAGAATGCTTGTTGGGGTAAGTCAAAATATTGCCAAATCAACGTTTTATCAGAGTTGACCCATGGCCGCAGAACAATGCAAACGAAGGCCCAGCGTTCACACCTCAAGATATCGTCACAGAAGATGACTTCGTCGGCTTTATTCGAAATACATTCCCGCTCTTTACAGAAGATGACATTTCTCGTGTACTACTTTATTACCCGTCCACCAACGCTTCTCTCTCCATGAGTGCGGCTGAATTCGCCACTACTGGCAACAGCACACCTACAGCTCTGAATGAAAGTACCTTTGGGACAGGCCAACAACAGCGTGCAGATGTAAGCTAAACTCAAATTCTTTCCGCTCATCTTCAGGGCTCATATCTCACTCTTAATCCTTTGTCGACAAGTACTGATTCCCCAATCAGAACCTCTACGGCGAATCTACATTCGTTTGCCCATCCTACTGGATGGCCGAAGCCTTCACCAGCAACGGTCGCGCCGCATACAAATACCAATACAGCGTAATAGGAGCCCAACACGGCGCCGATGTCTCAGCCTACCTCGGTCCCCCCACCCCAAACCAAAGCCCAGATTTCGTCCGCGCCTTCCAAACCATCTGGGGAAACTTCATCACGCAAAATAACCCCTCCATCTCCGCCCAGGTCGCCAACGGCGCGAATTCGACCGCCACAGCGAGTCCGGCGAGCGATTTTCCACTGTGGAGTTTAGCGGCACCGTATCAGTTGAATTTGAACGAGACGGGCGGGACGGGATTTTCGGCGGCGAGTTTTAGTAAGGTGGCGCCGAATATTACGGAGTCTGAGGAGCCGGGGCTTATGAATAGCTTTGAGGTTGTGAATGCTTATACGTGGGAAGGGGGGCGCGGACAGCGGTGCGACTTTTGGAGAAGTGTGGGGCCTATTGTGCCTGGGTAATGGGGCGGTGAATATGAAAGTGGTGAGGGAGGGGTGGTTGATGTAGGTGTATTGAATAGAAGCTTGTGGTTGAGTATACATTGGGTATATGATTTAGACATAATTTGTTGATCGAGGGATTTTGCATACAATTCTTTTAATCAAGGATAACTAACAGAGTGCAGATTCTAAGCGACTACAAGTAAGTGGGGATTTTCCTGGGGATTCCAATTAGCGACCTTTTATCAAACGCATACTCTACAACACTCTAGTGCCATCCTCTCCTAATCATCCTACGTTGCTTACACTCCAATACGATATCCTCCATGCGTAACACTTGAATTATATCACCTATTCGCCGGCGTCTGATCTCGCTTTCCCCCATTCTATCTCTCTCGTCGCTACTGCAATCAGCACGTCTATCTCGCTTCTTAGTCTCATTTACACTGTTTGCCAATGCATCGTTGCTGACGGTATGTGGGTTACTTGCAAGTTTGGGACTGGTGTGAAATAACGCGGTACCAGAAAGGAGAAAGCTGCTTAGCGAACATTGCTGAGGAGTCGCCGGAGGAGGGATAGGCACATTTTCGGGTATGTTCTGCGGGTGAGTGCATCGAGTGACTATGATGGGCTATGCGTTGGATACCATGTCCTAGCAGTCGGGTAGGTAAGGATCATGGCATTGTTCTGAACGCTTTGAGTGAACAAAGAAACTGAGACATAGGGCCCGGAAATTGGGTACCGCTTCCGCTCGGGATATCCTTGTGGGATTTTACCTTTGTCCACGGGGTAGGCAGCAGACATGAGTTCAACCCCCTTCCCGACATCTTATCCATGTGTCAATGCTTGGGTGGACTTTTAGGTAGGTAGGATGGGGACGATCAATGTTGTTTTTCCGAAGGCTCTGAACGAACAAAGAGCTGAGACCAAGATCTGGAAAATGGCTATTCCTCCGGATCGGAATATCCTTGTGAGACTGTTGTTTATTTATGGAGCATCCAGCAAAATTGAGCAGACTCTCCCCTTCTATATTTCTTCACTTCAGCTTTCATCTCCTGTATCTCTTCACACACATACACCACCAATCATAAGCATCACCTACTCGAACGACAGACCAGTCAACTCAAGACAAAAAACCAAAATCTCTTAGGCCTGCAACAGAATGACCTCGCGAACAAGGCAACCCCATCCCTTCACCCCAACCTCTCGTCTCAACTTCGCCAAACCTCTCGAATCTAACGACACGGCAATCGATCCCGGACTGCTTGGGCGACCAAAGCGCCAAAGATCCACGCTCGTTACTACGCTGGAGAGACCGCAAGATGCTAGGCTGAGTGCAGGGCCAATAAATTTACCACGTCACCGTCTTGCGGAACGTGCACGTGGTATTGACGCCGCGAGAGCCTGGGGGGAAAATAATCTAAGGAAAGTTGAGAGGGAGAGAGGGAGGGATAGTGCGGCGGGTTGGGCGCGTGATCGGATGCCAGAGAATGAGAGGGGAAGGGGGGGTAATGCTGCGAGATCTACACAGCGTGAATTTGAGAGGTGGAGGGGTGAGGAGAGTATTAGGATTTGGGGAGATGGGAAGAGAGAGGATGAGAGGAGAGAGAGGGTAAGGACTGTGGCGGAGTGGGAGGGGAGCAATGGGGAAGCGGCGAGGATGCCGAGGATGAGGAATGGTGATAGGATGGTTGGTGTTGGTGATCGCGCTGTTGAGGATGATGGGAGGGTTGTGTTGTGGAAGGGTGAATCTGCGAGGGAGGTCTGATTTGTTGAATGATGGATCCTTCATGTTATAAGTTCAGAGGTATAGAAAAAGGGG
>JAABUP010010018.1_pt1 | contig 11367 bp, 10 predicted proteins | sample 5559201 | NCBI WGS metagenome assembly JAABUP01 (sample SAMN10711887, study PRJNA513373) | rock metagenome | isolation source: Antarctica rocks | place: Antarctica | reverse complement strand
GCTGTGCTCCCTGGTGCGCCCTGGCCGGGCGGCACCTAGGCTCGGGCTCCACCAAGGAGCCCTTTCGGCCTGAAATGATCCCTGGCGCGGCGTTCACGTCACTGCTCGCCGAGGGTCTGGGCGTCGCGAGGCTGCTCAGCCGATTGCGCTCTCTGCTGGGGCTTTTGCAGACATCACAGGTCGCGCTTGTCTGTGGACCTGAGCGCAGACCTCTGCCTGGTGACGCAGCACTACCCCCGCTCGCACGGCCGGCTGCGCTCACGTCAGCGCAGGCTCGAGAGCATCCAACGTCTGGGGCTGCAGCGCTGGTGACTCGGTGGCTGACGCCCCTCTATCCAGTATTGCATGGGTTGGGGGCATCCAGCGGCGTGCGCAGCCACTTGCTGACGCCCAACAGACGCGGGGTGCGGTTGTCCTGCTGGAGGCCCGTCTATACGCATGAGCGCAGCTGCTGAGCGCGCCGCAGCGACACGCGCGTGCGGCGGCGCGGCAACAGCGGCGGGGTCGCGCGCAGGTGGCGCGCGTGGGCGCGGCGGCGGACACCTTCGGCGGCATGCACAGCGACCTGCCGGAGCCGGAGCGGCCGGACCGCGGCCGCCTGGCTGAGGACCTGTGCGACGTGCTGATCCAGATGGTGCGCCGTGGGAGTTGGCCCGGGTGGTGTGTGGGGGGGGTGGGGGGGTGTGCGCGGGAGCCCGGCAGAGGCATGTAGGGCCGCAGGCCGCCGCAGCGCGCATGCGCACGGGGATTCGCTGATCACCAGCGCAGGAGCCAGGGGTTACAGCTGATGAGCTCCCGTGAGTTCAGAGCGCCGCGCGCCCCGCCCGCGCGGCCGCGCGCTGATTCTGCGCGACCTAAGTAGGCTTGGGTGCGCAGCTGCGCCTGGCGGACGCGTGCGGCGCGGACCTGGGCGCCAAGTGGGACCGGCGCGTCGCGGCCTACACGGCCAGGCCGGCCGAGCCGCCCGCCGAGCCCAGGTGAGCCGCAGCCGCTTTCCGCAGTCCCCGCTATTTCCAGCAGAGCCCCCCGCCTCGGAGCCCAGATGAGCCGCAGCTGTTTCCAGGACCGCCCCGCTGTATCCAACTGCGCGTCCTGCCGCAAACGCGCTCAAAAGCCTGCGGCGGCACTGCCGCGGTGAGGGCTCCCTGTCGGGCGAAAGGCAACAAAGGGGCCCCCGGGTTGCACCCTTCCTGTCGCGGCACACCTCGTCGGCTGCTCTGGTGCCATGGCCTGACCGCGCTGGCCTGCACCGGCGCCACGGCTCCGTCATGCATGGCGTGATGCTGCACGGGCACAGGTTGCTGTTGGCTGACGGCCCCCGCTCGCTGGGCAGCGCGCTGTGCAGCGCGTCGGATGCATGCGCCTGCCAAGATAGGGTGTTATAACTCTATCATGCACTCCACCCCCACCCAACGCGCCGAGCCGGCAGCGCGCGCGCGCCCCCGCAGGGCGGAGCCCGAGGCGGAGGAGTCGCGGCCGCCCAAGCGCGCGCGCTTCAGCGACGTGCAGCGCGCGGCGCTGGAGGCGCTGGCCGAGCGCGCGCAGTGGGCGCTGCCCAGCCTGTCGCGCGAGGAGAAGGAGGCCTTCTGCGAGCAGCACGGCATGACCAAGGCGCGCGCGGGGCGCGGCCCTGCTGCTGGGCGAGGGTGGAGTCGTGGATCCTTAGGGTAAGGGTGCGGTTAGGGTTAGACTGCGGCGCGTGCGGCCGAGGGCACAGCACAGGCTCTGGAGGCTGTACCACGCGATGCTTCCCTGCGGCAGCCGCACAAGCCGGCTTGCCCAGGGCTGCATGTCGAGCGCTGTCAAAAGTGGCGAGCCGAGGCTGGCCAGCACTGGAATACCCACTCGCGCCGCGCAACGTCACCTGCAGGCAGTGATCCCAGTGGCACAGCGCTGGCACATGTCCACACACGCAAGGGTGTTGTGAGGCCCGCCGTCCGCGCGCGCTGACGGCGGCGGCGGCCCGGCGCGCGCAGGACCGCCTGCAGAACTTCTTCAACAACCACAAGCCCAAGTCATTCCGGCGCGCGCGCGCGCCGCGCGGCGCCGGCGGCGCGGCCGCCGGCAGCGGGTCCGACGGCGGCGCGGCCGCCGCGCCGCCGGCGGGCGGCGCCGCGCCTGCGCAGAGCCCTGGTGACGACCATGCTGCCGGCGACGACGCCGCGCCTGCCATGAACGGCGGCGGCGGCCGCGCGGCGGCCGCCGATGCGCCGAGCGCTGCAGGCGGGGCGTAGGGGTGGGTTTTCAGGCGCGCTTGGTGGGGTGGCTGAGCCTGATATGTGTGTGATTCGGCTGTTGTGGCGACATGGGCGTGCCGAGGCGTTGCTTCTGGGCAGCGCCTCATCGTCGCCCTTTGGTTAATGAAGGGCGGTGCCAGGGCCAGGCCACGGGGGGCGGGCGCGCCTGGAGCAGGCGCCCTGTCCATTGGAGTAAAGATCCATGTGGTCTTTGTACGCTACGTGCAGTCGATACTTACCTGTCTGCTGCCGCCACTGCTCCCCTGTGGGAGGCGTTCTGGCCGTCTGTTTTGTGTGCTGGTGTGCAGCAGAGCACTAGCAAAGCAGCCATAACGACAACCAGTCCACTCTGCATATGTGTACCCCTGCATTTGCCTGGCCTGCTGCTGCCTGTGGTTGCTGTGCATGGCTTGCGCATAAATGCTTTCCGCGGCACATGCAGATGTCAGCTTGTTGGAAGCGAACTGACGCAGCATGGACCGTGCGTGCTTTGCATGGTTTATGGGACATGCGGGCGCCCCCACTCTTGAGGCGTGTGCCTGAGGCGAGCATGGGTTGTCGGTTTCAGGCTCAGCCGCGTGCAGTGCAAGCGGAGGCCGCGGCAAGGCAAGGCCCCTGACATACTATACACGTACACAGGCTGGGGCGTTCCCGCAGCTAGCAGAGCGACTCCCACACACAGATCGCCTAGAATTCTCTAGCTGCCAGTTCTGGTGAGCGCTTGTGCAGCATCCTCTTTGGGTGCGCTAATGCCCCGCCAGGCCCTGATGTACAAGATAACCTAGTGAGCGCAGGTTGTGCATGCAGGAACAAGTGCTTGGGTCAGCAGAACGAAGGGTGCAAGCATCAGCCTGACACAGGAGCGGCAGAGGCAGCTCCTGACACAGGGGCGGCCCGGAGCGCGGCGCGGCGCCATGGTCTCAGCGCGGGCCATGGAGGCGCCACCGCGCTGGAAGCAGGCTCGCAGCAGCGGGGCCCAGGCAATGAAATGCAGACAAGTTTTGCTGGGCCATTAGGGGCCCCAGTTCAAATTTCACACATGCATTTTGCTGGCCGTACAGGGTGTTGTGAGCGGTGCGAAGCTCAACCTGATGTTGGTGGACTGCAAGCCGATCAGGACGAGAGGGAGCATGGCGTCGCAGCGCATATCTTCACGGATGCGAGCGTGTGCAGGTCCGCAGCTGCGGCAAAACGTGGCGGACGATCGGGGCATCCAGCAGCCCGGCCCGGCCCGCAGGCAGGCGCGCGCGCTCACAGGATGCGCGGCTCGGGGTAGCCCAGCGCGAGGTGGTACGCGACGTGGTCGCCCGCGCAGCCGGCGGGCATAGGGTTGGGCCCCGGCGCCTCGGGGTCGTAGTCCAGGATGCTGCCGGGGTTTTTTGCCGTGAATCGCCCCGCGCCGACCACCCGACGCACGGCCTCGATGCCTGCACAGCGAGGTGCGTCAGGAACATGTCACGATCGCAACGGCAGGAAACGCCTGCCGCAGTGCAGCAGCGGCGGCCTGCGCATGCCCGCCCTCCACGCCAGGAGCACGCCACCACAAAGGGCCTAGAAGGCGACTGCATTTCGGGAGTGTTGCGCCGCGGCATGCTGGCACCATTGCAGCCTGGCCCGCGCAGGGAGGGTTAGGTTGACACAGGCAGGGTGGTCCGGGAACAGCAAGCGTGGGCGCCACTGGCCAGCCGGACCCTCGTCCCAGCCCGCACCGGGGGTGGGGCAGGTGCTGGCCGCAGGCCCAGGCTGCTCGGGCACAGGCCGCACCGATGGCCGCATTGATCAAGGGCCATGCGCGGCCGTTGTGCAGGCGTAGGGTAGGTTAGGTTAGGTTCAAGGGTTAAAAAACCACAGGCCGCACCGACGGCCACGTTGATCAGCGGCCAGGTGAGGCCGTCGTACAGGCGCGCGAGCGCCGGCGGCCACTCGTCGGGCTCGATGCGCGCGGCGTCCAGCAGCCGCTCCGTCGCCTCCTCCCACGTCAGCCGCCGCCGGTCCGCCGCGCTCAGCGGCGCCGGATCGCAACTCTGCCGCGCGGGCGCTCCGGGGACTTCCGACCATCTCGTTTGCTGGGCTGAGGGCTCGCGGGTGTGGGGCGCTCACAGGCTCACGGCAGCGCGCAGGAGCCGCCCATATAGCAACTCGGCACGGAAATGTCCGCAGCATGGCAGCGCAAACGCTCTGGCAGCACACCGCCGCCCTGCAGCAGGGGGCCCCAACGCGGCCACTTGGCGCTGCGGCCGAGGCAGCGGCGCAAGGCGCGGGCGCGTCTGCCCCTATCTTATGACCCTGCCTTACCCTACACCGCGGGCGCGCCTCAGCCAGGCGCAGCTGCGCGGCGAACTCGGCCGGCGAGCGGTAGACGAGGCAGTTGGTGAACGTTGCGAAAAACGCGTTGCTGGCGTGCGCCGGGCAGAGCAGCCACTTGCCCATCGCCAGCGCCTCGGCGGACGTCGTGGCGACCACGTCGCTGGTGCTGGGGTTCAGGAACACCCTGCGGCAACGAGGGTCTTTCTCAGCGCCTCGGCCGATGTGCTCGCGAGCACGTCGCTGGTGCTGGGGAAGAGGAAGACCCTGCGGCGGCGCGCGTTTGCCTCTCTGCTGCGCTGACCGACCGGTGTTTCACGCGGCGGGGCGGGTGGGCTGCATGGTGCTTTGAGCTCCTCGCGCGCGGGTGCCTGGGGCTGCGTCGGGCGGAGGCATGCACGCTCAAAAGATGCCCGCAAGCAGCGTGGGGCAGCAACCAGACCCCAGCGGGCCCGGCGAGCGCGACGCGCTGCCGAGGCAGCCTCGCAGGCCGGCGCTGACCGCGCCCACGGCATGCCAGGACCCAGCGGGCGCCCACCATGGGCACTTCGCCGCTTACGCAAATGGCGGCCACCTGTGGTCAGCAATGCATGGGTTACTCTGCAGGGATCCTCGGACTCTCGGAAAGTCCCAGGGGCATGTGGCGCGCCACGTCACAGGTGGTCACAGAGCAGCGCGCGCCTGTAAGGCCGCAGGTGCGCGTCCAGGTGGTCCACGCCGCTGTGCATCGCAAAGTCGAGCCCGGCGTCCGCCGCGGCCGCGCGGATGTCGTCCGCGTCCTCGCCGGAGCCGTACGCGTCCACGCGCAGCAGCGCGCCGGTGGCCGCCTTGTGCGCTGCCAGCAGCGCCTGCAGTCCAGGAGGGGAGCTCAGGCGCGCTCGGTGCAAAGCGTTCCCGTACCCTACACCCGCACTCCACCGCGATGTAACAAGCAAAGTCTGCCAGAACTGCATCGCCTGTTCCCTGAGGCACCGTACAGGTCGTGAAGCCGTGCTGTCTATGTCAGGTAATGGCCACATCACAAAGGTGCACATCAACTTGTCCGCGAGCGGGCAAGCCTGCACTGCACACCCTGGCGCCGCCTGCGCGTCAAGCATCGGGTGGCGAGGTGCGCAGGCGCTGCTTGCGCACCAGCAGCTCGGTATAACCCTTGCCCCAGATGGCCTTGCCGATGAAGTAGGCGCCCCTAGCAAAGCGCGCCGGCGCGCCGCTGGCAGGCGCGGCCCCGCTGGGGTCCGTCGCAGACCCTGGCGTCGACGCGCTGGCATCCCCGCCCTGGCCCGCTTTGCGCAAGGCCCCGTGCCCGTCCTCTGCATCGCCCGGCGCCGCTGCAGCTCCGCCGTCGCCGGCGCCTGCCACGCTGCCAGCCGCATGCGCGGCCGCGCCGCCGGCCCCGCCTGCGCGACAGCCGGCGGCCTCCGGCGCGGCGCCATTGCCCGCGGCGGTCTTCCCCTTGCCGCCGTCGTCTGCAGTGCTACACGGCCTGGGCTCTGCTTTCGACCCAGCTTCCAACCCTGCGCCGTCCGTGCAGCCGCCTGCTGATGCGGGCTCCGACGCCTCGCCATTTGGGACAGCGCTGCCCGCACCAACCGCCTCACACGCGGCGCGGCCGCCGCCGCCGCCCGGCCAGCCAGCAACACCACTGCATGCGGCTGCGCCGCCTCCGTCTGCTGCGGCCTGACCGCTGCCCCTGCAGCCTGCCGCATGGAGAGGCGCCCCGTTTTGCGCAGCATCCAATGGTGGACGGCGGCCCGAGCTGCACCCCCGGTTCGAAGCCCCATGGTCTGACGCGCCACTCCCTCCACCCCCTGGCTTTCCGCCCGATGCCGCGCCGCTGCGGGCGCGCCCCGCTGCGCCAGCGGGGCCGCCAGGGTCTGCGCCGGGGTCCGCGCGCTCCGCGGCGGCCGGGCCGGCGCCGCCGCCCGGCCCGTCAGCTGCCGGGGCCTCCTGCGCGTCGCCGGGGCCGCGCGCGGCGCCCGCGCCGGCGGCGGCCCGGTCGCCGACCGCCAGGAAGACGGGCGAGACGCCGTGCACGAAGCACGTCCGCTGCCGCGGCAGGCTCTGCACCGCGTCCGACAGCTTGATCACCTGCGCGCGCCCTGCCCTAGCTCTGCACCGCGTCCGACAGCTTGATCACCTGCGCGCGCCCTACCCTAGCTCTGCACCGCGTCCGACAGCTTGATCACCTGCGCGCGCCCCACCCTAGCTCTGTTTACCGCATCGCATTGCTTGATCACCTGAGCGCGCCCCGCCCTGGCTATGCGCGCCGATCGCCGCGCCCGGCGCGCTGCTGCGTCACCGGGCACGGTAGGCGCCAGCACTGCACGTCTGCCGCTGCGTCTGCTGCAGCGCACGTCCCTGCACCACCACCTGCTACATCACGTGTCAAGACAGGCGCCTGCACTGCACAGCTGTCGCTCCATCTGCTGCACTGCCGCGCCGCCGGACATGACAGGCGGCTGCACCGCACGCCTGTCGCTGCGCCGGCTGCGCCGCCACATCATGTGACATGATGTGCGTCTGTCGCTGCGTCCGCTGCACCGCCCCGTTACTAAATTGGGTCAGAAAGGCGGCAGCGGCTTGACGCGGCCTGCACAGCTTAGGGTTAGGATAGGGTCAGGCCGCCGCGCCTTGTGGCAGTGCACGCTGCACAGCTTGCGGTTGGCGGCGTACACCAGCCGCGCGGCCGCGGGCCCGCCGGGCGTCCCGCCGCCGCCGCGCCGGATGTAGTCAATGTAGCTGCGCGCGCGGCCATGGAACTGGTCACGGCCGCAGTCTGAACCTCCGGATCTGCTTCCCCTGCTGCAACCACTGCTGCAAGGTGCGTGTGAGCAGACTCCTTGTGCACTGGCAAACATTAAGACGATCTGCCTACGCCACACGCACTGCAGGATCATCGGGCTAGCGCCCCATGAGCAAGCCCCACGCACGCCGTGCATGCATGCTACCTCGGCATGCGTCCGCCTGCGGGCTCACCCAGCACGCGCGGCGCCTGCTGCGGGCTGGACGGGGTGGGCAACGTGGCGGGGCGCGCTTGGTGTGCAGGACGCCGATGACGTGGTTGAACTTGGCGGTCATGCGGCGGCCGTGGTGGAACCAGGTCAGGTGCTCCGGCTCCTCCAGGATCGCCGCATCCGCCTGCGCCGCGCCCCAGCCGTAGGGTACCGGACCCTGCCCTACCCTACCGTGGTGACACCAGGTCATGTGCTCCAGCTCCTCCAGGATCCTCGCATCTGCCTGCGCCCCGCCCCGGCGCTCCCGTTTGGACTGCCCCTGCGGTGTCCTTGCTTATAATGGAGGCCGGCACGGTTGGGCCTGCCTGCGCGGGAGCGCGCGGGGCGGCCGACGTGGCGGGCGAGGTCCTGCGCTGCTTTGGAACAGCGCGCGGGGCGGCCGACGTGGCTGGCGAGGCCCTGCGCTGCTTTGGAACATTGCATCGGCGCGCCCCCACGCTCTGCACTCCCGTTCAGCTGTTATGACGATGTGCAGGTCTGTGCATGCAGGCTCTGTGCGCGACACAGCCTAGCAAAGCAAGGAGAGACATTGCAGCATCATGCCATGCACCATGGCACCCCTGACCACGCATGCGCCTGACTCCAGTGCGCGGTTATTCCCCGCTCGTTGTCCACCCATTTTGAATGCGCTTGTGCGCAGCCAGCGGCGGCGCACCTCGCAGTCCGGCACGTACTGCGTGACATCGCCGACCGAAAAGATGGATCGGAACGCTGCGTCGTAGCGCCCCGGGTACCACGTGAGCCGGAAGGCCGCGTCGAAGCCGGCGCGCTCGCGCACCCACGCCCGCACCTGCGCGCCCCCCCGAGCGTCGCCGCGGCCTGCACTCTGGAGCCGCATGCTGCGAGCATGCTACAAGCAGGCTGCAGGCGCAGGGCATGCATGGAGCTCGCAGGCCGCCCTGGCTTCCTGTGTCGAGCTTCGCGCCCAGGCAGCAGCCGCTCCGCGTGCACTGCTGGCGGCGCACTGCTCGCCTCCCCTGGCGAGCAGCGCGCGCGCTGTGTCCACGCATGCAGGCCGAGCCCCGGTGACACGTGCGGCTGGGGCGCGAGCGGGGCAGCTGCGCACCCACGCCTCCTGCGCTTCGGGCATGGCGAAGTCCAGGCCGTCCGGGAAGAGGCGCCGCTGGTCGGACGGCGCCAGCCACGGCACCAGCAGCGTCACCTGAGACAACCAGGTATGTCTGCTTATGTATATATGCTTACCTACTTGTTCAAACGGCTTTCCACTTCAAGTGGTGGTCAAACGGTGAGCGCAGGCAGCCTGCGGTCTGGCTCGTCGCCAGACTGCACCAGCAGACGGCGCCAGCCTCAGCCGGCAGCGTCGCCTGTTACAGAGGCTTCGCACACACTGTGCTGCACACGCCAGGAAGGGCAGCGTTGAGGACGGGACGCTCAAAGCAAGGCAATCAACTCCCTTGCAAGCAAACGGGTCAGTGTATACCATCTGCAGTAGACTGTGAGCGCAACCGTGCTCACAGCCAGTGTTGTGACACTGGATACGACAGCCATGCTCCCGCAGGTCATAAGCGCAAAGTTCGCCTGCCAAGCAGTTCAACAGCAACCTCAAGCGTCGTGACGAGCGCTGAAAGGCTCAGCTGCCTCACGCCTGGCACGGAGCAGGCGTCCTGCCAGCCAGACATACACAGCTTGAAAACTTGCAAGATGGTGCCCAGTGCTTGCTGGTTTTGCAGACCTCCAGCTGCGGGTAGAGGTGAGCAAGGTAGGCGGCTCGCAGTGTGGGGTTGACTGCCGTCCCGGTGCGCCAGGGCAGCGCCGCAGTTGTGATTATGGCAATGCGTCGCCCGGGCTCGCGCAGGTCGCTGCGCCCTCGCGGCCTCATCTCAGCCCCGCGCGTGCCGCGCAGGACGCCCTGCACAAAGGCCACCTCGTCTGCGCACTATTGTCCCTGAACGCATCCGTGTTGGCTCATGCATGGAGACCCAAGGCCACACCCCATGGAGTCCATCAGTTGCCACATGCGGCATGCGAGCAGGCCTGCATCAGGATGTGTACGTCCAAATAGTCTCAGTGCTAGCTGTTACCACCTGAGCGCAGTGGCCTGGTGCAGCCGCTGTGCAGCGCGTCGCGGCACGCAGATGGGTATGGCTGCAATCCCGGCCGGCGTGCCGCCCGACGCAGGCAGGCTGGCAGCGCGCCTGGAGCTCGATCAGGGCGAATTGGCCGAGACCGTGCGCCGGCTCAAGAGCGCCGTCCAGGCGCTGCTGAGCAGCGATGCCAGGTGGGCACATCTTACCAGTGTGAAGGCACGCGGTGGCATCAGGACACAGGGCATGATGGAGGACTTTCTGTGTGCTCACTGTAGAACGCAATAAGGGAAGCAAGAGCGGGAACGCAGTGTCTCATCATTTGGCCGTGAAAGGACAAGCATTGCACCGTATTGCTGTAGTGTGTGTTTATGTTACAGTTAGTCCTATCTGGCAGCTTTGCAGCTGGGTCTAGCACATGCGCTGTCACGTGAAGCTCTTGGCACAGTGGCAGAGTCGCTGTGCCTCACCGTGCACAGATCAGCAGCAGTGGTTCTCAAGCTTGTGTTTTGCGGCGGTGCGGGCCGGGGTTGTTTAGAACACGGCTGAGCTGCACACGGAGCGCCTGTGAGGCTGTGCGTGGGTCGCCCGCCCTCCTGCGCCAGGCCTGGCGCCGCCTGCGCCCGCCAGCTGCTGGGTGCCCACGTTAGCTGTTGGGCCGGGTGGAGCATACCAACAGCTCATGTCACAGCCTGCAGCTTTCTCCACCGAAGCACCCCTTTACAACTTTCCGATACAGCTTGACGTGCGGCCTGCAGGCCCGGCCCGCCGGCGGTGCCCGTCCTCGAGCGCGCCAACGGGGCGCTGCCCGGCCCGCTCGCCAACGGCTACGCGCCCGCGCTGGACGTGCACGCGCCCGCCGCGGCGCTGCCCGCTGCACCTGCCGATGCCATGCAGGCCAGTCCTCCGGCGCCGGCCACGCCCGCCGCGGCGCCGCCTGCAGACGGCGCCTCCGCCCGCGCTGCCGGCCCGCATGCCGGGCCCCCGGTGCCGGCGACGCCGGTCGCGCAGCGGATGCCGCCGCCGGCGCAGCCGCCGCCGCCGGCGCACCCCCAGCGGGCGCCGCAGGCCGCGCCCGCCGCGCCCGCCACGCCTGCCGCGCAGCGCATGCCGGCGCCCGTGCAGCCGCCGCCGCCCGCGCGCCCCCCGCTGGCAGAGGCGCGGCCCGCTGCTAGGCCGGCCATGAGAGCTGGGCAGCCCCGGACCTCCAACTGCTCCCACCTTGTATTGTGTGGACCAAGTTGGAGCAGGATTCCTCAAGTGTCGGGTCTGGTCTGGGTGTCTCCAACCACTTCAGTGTTGAGGGGCAGTGTATGGCAAGCGGCGCTGAGTGAGGGATGTCGTGTGCAGCGTGACCAAAGCGAGACGAGGCCTGTCCCAGTTGTCTGCCTGTGGGACCCGAGCAGCACTCACCAAGGTGAACGCGTGCGCGCGCCAGGCCTCGCAGCTGCCGATGCAGCCGCCGCAGCGGCCGCAGCGGCCGGCCGCGCCGCCGCCGCCGCCGCAGCAAAAGCCCGCTCTGGCGGCAGCGCCGCCTGTCGGCCAGCCCCGCGGCCTGGCTGCCGCGCCTGGCTGGTGCGCACCCATGCGCTGACACGCCGGCCGCTGCATGGCCACGCATCGAATTGTGAGATGGCATGTAGCGCGTGCCGGGCGGCCGACTGCATGCAGGCCGGGCTGCTGTGGCGGTGTGTGCGCACGGCCTTGAGAGCGGTCGCGCGGCGGAGCCGGCCATGGACATGCGCTCGACACGCAGGGGCGCTGCGT
>JAABUP010010017.1_pt1 | contig 11367 bp, 13 predicted proteins | sample 5559201 | NCBI WGS metagenome assembly JAABUP01 (sample SAMN10711887, study PRJNA513373) | rock metagenome | isolation source: Antarctica rocks | place: Antarctica | reverse complement strand
TCCGTCGCCGTGTGGTGCCTGCGGCCACGCGTCGAGCACGCGTGGCCCCGGATCGTGCGCCTTACCGGACTGCGGCACTCCGTCGCGCAGGCCATCGCGTCGTTCTCTCCGACAGACTGCTAGGCGTGTCGCTACGCCTGCGTCTCGGTCTGAGCTACGGCGGGTTGACCGGGCTGGTGGTCCTGGTGGTGAGTATCGTCAGCTACGCCGTGCATACCCGCGCCCACTACGACGAGTTGGATCGCGCCCTGGCCGGGGCGGCGGACCACCTGGCCGCCGAGTACGCGGTCATGCCGCCGACGATGGCGCACACGCCGGCGGTGCCCGTCGCCCCCGAGGTGGCGGTGCGCGTGTATGGCCCGACCGGCCGGGTGATCGCGGAGGCCGCGACGGCCGCCAGGGAGGCACCGGCCGTCGACCCCCGCGCCGTCCTGACCCGCCCCTCCCAGAGGCCGTTCGATCCCCTGGTCGGCCTGGCCCCGTCGATTGTCGCCGCCGACCCCGGCCGCGGCGCGTTCGGTCTGGCGACCGGGCGCGACGGCCACCAGTGGCGGGTCTACGTCCTGCCGATCGCGCGGACGGGGCGGACGCTCGCCATCGTCGCCTCCTTGCGGTACATCGATGCGGCCATCGCCGGCTACCGGCGGCTGGTCGTCGTGTGCGCGCTGGGCGGCGCCCTGGTCACGCTCACGGCCGGCTGGCTGCTGGCCGGCCGCGCGCTGCGGCCGGTTGCCACGCTGACGGAGACGGCGCGGGCGATCGCGCGGTCGCGCGGCTTCGGCCGGCGGGTCCTGGTGGGCACCCCGCGCGACGAGTTGGGCCGGCTCGCCGCCACGTTCAACGAGATGCTCGACAGCCTCGAGCACGCCTATCAGGCCGAGCAGCGTTTCGTGGCCGACGCCTCCCATGAGTTGCGCGCGCCGCTGACAGCCATCCAGGCCAACCTGGAGTTGCTCCAGCGCCAGCCGGACATGACGCCGGCCGATCGGCGGGAAGCGGTGGGCGAGGCCGGCCGGGAGACCCATCGCCTCGCCCGCCTGGTCGCCGATCTGCTCGCGCTGGCCCGCGCCGACGCGGGCGTATCGCTGCGGCGCCAGCCCGTGGAGCTGGATCGCGTCGTGCTGGATGCGTTCGGTGAAGCGCGCCACCTCGCGCAGGGCCAGCGGATCGTGTTGGACGGGCTGGAACCGGCGCTGGTGCAGGGCGACCCGGACCGGCTCAAGCAACTCGTCCTGATCTTGCTCGATAATGCCGTCAAATACACCCCGCCGGACGGGCGCGTGACATTGGGGCTGCGACGGAACGGGTCGCGCGCGCAGGTGCGCGTGTGCGACACGGGGATTGGCATCCCGCCGGAGGATCTACCCCGCGTCTTCGACCGTTTCTACCGCGCCGACCCGGCGCGGACCCGCGATCCCGGGGGGAGCGGATTGGGGCTCCCGATCGCGCGATGGATCGCCGCGCAACATGGGGGGACCGTCATGCTGTCCAGCGCGGTGGGCCGCGGCACGACGGCGACCGTCGATCTACCAGCTCTCGGGTGACCCGTTCCCCGCGCGACCCGGGGGCGGGTTCGCCGCGCCCGCTGTGCCCGCCAATCATCCGAGCCCGCTGTGCCTGCCAATCATCCCGACGCGTGACCCTCAAACGCCTGGACGTGGGCCGAGGTTAAGGAACGCATCAGGTCTGCTTCAGGCTGCCCTCAGGTTCGCGTGTGATAGTGGAGAGACGGAAGGTGCGGCGGCCGCCACGGCGGAGTCAACACAGAGAGGTAGACACGATGATGACGCGAGACAGACGCTGTGCTGTGGGGTCTGTTCGAGGAGAGGTCGCCTTGCGTCTCTTCTGGCCTGGGGCCGTGCTGCTGATGCTCTGGGCGCTGCATGCCCTAACGTCTCCCCTGGGCAGGCGTGAGCCTGTCGATACCGCGGTCATGGGTGAGGGTGAGGAGGTGGAGCGCCTCGATACGTTCCTGAATCATCTCAACGAGGAACGACGCCCTCCCCCGGAGCGCCTGAGCGTGCATGAGCTGAAAGAGCGCATCGTGGCCGTCCACCTGCGTGGCGCGTGGCGCGACGTGGCCGAGCCGACGCCGCCATTCCTGCATGCATTGGAGCGGCGTGTCGCGCACGCCATGTCCGGGATCGCGCGCTAGCGCCCGACGCCCGCGAGACGTCCACGCGTTCAGCCGCGCCGGCGGCCACAGTGTCGATGGTGGCGCCGTCCGACGCGTCCACCGGGTCCGGGGGGACGGGAGGGGCGGGGGGGACGGAAGGGGCGGGGGGGACGGAACCCTGGTCGCCTCGGCCCCCGCGCGCTGTAGCGGATGAGTCACGATCCCGCTCCCGGCTGGCCGGGAGAACGTGGGCATGGCGGCTTCCTCCGGGGTATGTCCCTACCCGGTCTTGCACCCACCCGTCACCCGCTCACGGGCGCGTGAGGCCGATGTCGGGATAGATGTACTCCTGCCCCTCACCGCGATCGTCCGGGACAGTGGCGATGGGAGCGGCACGGTCATGGCACGAGACACGGGCGATGGGGCGACGAGCTGATGATCGGCGCGCAGGTGTGCCTGTGCGCCATAGGAGAGGTCGCACAAGAGGTGGAGGGCACGACGATGTGGGAAACGGTCCATGCGCTTCTCGACACCTACGGGAGCTGGCTGATCCTTGGCGCGCTGTTCGTCGTCATGATGGGCCGTTTCGACAGGCACGGCTATGACGATAGGGGCACGGCGCGCGTGGGCCGCGGTCGCGTTCGCGAACAGGCGGAAGACGCCGCCACCAGCCGCTGCATGTCCCGCCCTGATGCCCCCGCGACGCCACGTCCCGACAGCGGCGCCACGCCTTGAGGAGGACAACCATGGGCAGCATGCGCCTCACGTTCGCGATCCACGACGTGGACTGTCAAGGACGCGTCGTTCTCGTGGTCCAGCGCACCCTGGCCACCGTTCCCGGCGTCCGCCACGCCTACGTCAACCCTGTCACGGAGATGGCCTACGTCGTGTACGATCCCGCGCTGACCGATCTGGCCCAGCTCGTGGCCACCGTTGCACGGGCGGGTGTCCGGGTCGGCGAGATTCGCGTGCGTTGAGGTCACGGGGTGATGACCAGGCCGGCTCCTCGCCCCACTCGCCGAGCGCGCGGGGTGCGCCACCGGGGCCTATCGGGCGCATGATCAGCGCCAGGGCCGCCCGCCAGCTCCTGCCATCCTGAGCGAGCGCCTCGGCGCGGTCTACCCGACGCCGGTCCTCAGGATTGTCTCAGGTCGCGCTCAGGTTGGCCTCAGCACCATGGACGAGACTATGTGTGAGAGGATGCCGGACGAACACGCGTGGGGCGCCACGTCCTCCGGCCCGACCGGCCGCTCCGGTTCTGGCGCTATCGGACGCACAATCGACGGGAGAGGCCCGCCACACACGACGGATAAGGGAGAAATCACATGATCGACGAGACGCACGGGACGACTGATACCGTCCATCCACCGGTCGCGCCCGCCCCGGAGGCGGGCTCCCCCACGGGATATCGCTTCCGCACGGGGGCCTGGCTGCGTTCGCGCGGCGGGGTCGTGCTGGCCGTCTTCCTGGCCATCGCCCTCTTCTTCCTGGCCACCGAGCACACCGCGCACCTGCTCGGCGTGCTACCGTTCGCCATTTTCCTCGTCTGTCCCTTGATGATGCTGTTCATGATGGGCGGCATGGGCGGCATGGGCGGCATGGGCGGCATGGGCGGGGGGAACGGGGGCCACACGCCCGACGGAGGGCGGCGGTGAACGCGCCGGCCTACGGCCTCTGGCCGCTCGTCGCGATCAACGCGGGGCTGTTCATCATCTTCGCGTTTAGCTTCACCCACCCCCGCACGGCGCGCGACTGGCGCTCCTTCGGGGCCTTCTCCGCCTTCCTGGTGGCGCTGTTCACCGAAATGTACGGGTTCCCGCTCACGATCTACCTGCTCTCGGGTTGGCTGCAGAGCCGGTTCCCGGGCGTGAGCCTGTTCGCGCACGACGCCGGCCACCTCCCCGAATTGTTCCTGGGGTGGAAGGGCGACCCGCACCTGAGCCCGCTGCACCTGCTCAGCTACGCCTTGATCGGCGGGGGCTTCATCCTGCTCTCGGCCGCCTGGGATGTCCTGTATAAGGCGCAGCGGGCGCACACCCTGGCGACGACCGGCCCCTACGCCCGGGTGCGGCACCCACAGTACGTGGGCTTCGTGTTGATCATGCTGGGTTTCCTGGCGCAGTGGCCGACGCTGCTGACGCTGCTGCTGTTCCCGATCCTGGTGACCATGTACGCCAAATTGGCGCGGCGGGAGGAGCGCGAGGCGCGGGCCGCGTTCGGCCGGTCGTACGCGGACTACGCCGCCGCGGTGCCGGCTTTTGTCCCGCGCCTGGGCGCGGCGCACGCCCACGGGAGGCAGCGGGGCGACGCCACGGTCGATGCGCGCCGCGAGGTGGGCCGGTAGGCAGAGGCCGGGGGAGCGCCAGAGAGAGACCAGTACACACACGCCGATGGAAACGTGACGGCGCGCACCAAGGGCAGCGCGAGGGCCACGGGCGACCGCGACGGCGGCTCTGCGACGGTGGCGTTTGACGATGAGTAGAGAGGCCGTCGGAGCCGGGAGAGCGGCTCCGTAGGTAGAGGGACGGGGGGACGGAGGGCACGACGATGCAGACAGCGACTATCACACGCGGTAAGGACATGGATGGGGACAGCGGCGCCGGCGTCAGGCCGGGCATGGCCGCGTGGCGCCTGCACGGTATCGGCGTCCTGCGCATCATCTTCGGCGTCGTGTGGGCGATCGACGCCTGGTTCAAATGGCAGCCCGCGTTCATCGACAACTATGTGAGCTACGTCACGGGCGCCCTGGACGGCCAGCCGGGCGTGGTCAAGGGCTACATCCACTTCTGGCACCGGGTCATCGCCATCGACCCCCGCGTCTTCGCCTACGCCACGGCGGTCGCCGAGACGGCCATCGCCCTCGCGCTGATCCTGGGCGCCTTCACCACGCTGACCGCCGTCGCCGGCATGGCCATAAGCACCGTGATCTGGTCCACGGCCGAGGGGTTCGGCGGGCCGTACAAGGCCGGTTCCACGGACATCGGCGCGGCGATCATGTACGCGTTGATCTTCGCCGGCCTGTTCCTCGCCCAGGCCGGGCTGTATCTCGGCGTGGATCGCCGCCTGACCCCCACGCTCGGACGATGGGGCTTCCTCGCGTCCGGCGCCCTACCCGCCCTAGTCACCGCGCGAGATAGACCCCGTCGCGGCGTGGCGAGTCCCGGCGGCGCACGGTGAGCGTGGCGCGCCGGTGCTGCCGGGCCGGCCTTGGGCACCGCCGGACCACCGGAAGGGGAAGGGGTCACGGCGATTGCTATCGGCACGGGCCACAGGGGCTGCAGGGGCCACATCCTGAGGCAGCGGCCTGTCTCCTGGACAGCCGGGACATCCTGCACGCGACGCCCTGGCGCCTCCATGACACGAGCCGCGGGGTGGCCGCCCCGCCGCGGGCGCCGCCCCTGCCTGTGTCCTCAGCGGTCGAGCCGCCTATGGCGTTCGTTCAGTCGGGCAGTATGCAGTAGAGGGAGGATAGTATGACGCCGGTATCGGTTCACGACCAGGACATGGTCGTCGGGACATTCGACACCCAGGACCAGGCGGAGCGGGCGGTGCGCCGCCTCCTCGACGCGGGCACCCCCGCCGCGCAGCTCTCCATCGTGACGCAAGGGTTGGAGGCGCACAAGGAAGTGCAGGGCTACGTGACCACGGGCGAGGTAGCCGCCAAGGGCGCGGGCACCGGCGCCTGGGTCGGCGGGTTCGTCGGCCTGTTCGCGGGCGCGGCGTTCGTCTGGGTGCCGGTGATCGGCCCGCTGGTCGTGCTGGGCGCGCTGGCGAGCACGGTGGCCGGCGCATTGGAAGGAGGCGCCGCGGGCGGGCTGCTCGGGGCGATCTGGGGGCGGCACATGCAGCAGGATCACGTGCTCAAGTATCAGGAGGCGCTGCAAGGGGGCAAGCTGGTGGTGACCGTCCACGGCACGCCGCGGGAGCTGGAGGCGGCCCGGCGCGTGTTGGGCGAGACCAGTGGCCGCGACGTCACGAGCTACACGTACACCGCCTCCTGAGGCGGGGACTGTCCTCCCGGGGCCTGGCCCCTGCCACGCCGATCGACGATCGGCGCGCGTGGCATCTGGCCGCGGGGTGACGGTCGTGACGAGACAGGCGGCGGGACACGGCGCGGCCCACACACGAGTATGACGTGGGGGCATCCCATGACCGCGGAAGAGAACGAGGCGCTCTCACGCCGCGGCATCGAGGAGGTGGGGAACACGGGGAACCTGGACCTCATCGACGAGGTCTTCGCCCCCGACATCGTGATCCACGATCCGGGCAGCCCCGGCGGGGAGACGCGCGGCATTGAGGCCGCTAAACAGTACCGCACCATGGTCCGCACGGCCTTCCCCAACCTCCACCTCACCATCGACGACATGATGGCCGAAAGGGACCGGGTGATGGTGCGCTTTACCATGCGAGGCACCCATCGGGATGTGTTGCACGGCATCCAGCCGACGGGGAAGCGGATCGTGATGACGGGGATTGCCATTGATCGCTATGTGGGGGGCCGAAAGGACTGGCATCACCCCTAGCCCGTGGGGGCGCACCCGTTCCTCGGGCGCGCCCCCACCGTTTTTGCCAGGGCACAGCGAACGGCTGCGTCACCGATCATCTGGCGAGGCGTGATCCGCCGACCCGCGCGGGCGCCAACTGTCGCCGCGGGCCGGAGGAGGGGCGACAGCGGCCCCGCGCGCCCGCGGTGCCCGCCGGTCGGCCTCTAGCCGGAGTCGGGTGAGGTACGCCCTGCCGTGCCGTATCCCCCCCGCCATCCCTCCAGACGCCGCATCGCGCCGTCACATCCCCCGCAGTGCGTGCAGCAGGGCGCTGTTGAGCGCTATATGGCCGAGCGCGAGGGCGACGATGCCGACCATGCCCCAAACATGCCACCGTCGGACCAACGGGCGTCGCCGCAGGCTCGGTTCGCGCAGGAGGAGCCCCACGAAGACCTGGACGATCACCAGGAGCAACGCGCCCGTCGCCAGGGTGACCCCCGACGGATCGACGCGCAGTGCCAGGCCCCCGCCCGTCGAAACGGCGGCATGGGCCAGGGTGAGGGCCGCGACGCCGTAACCCATCCAGTAGTGGGGGCGCAGGCGCCCGTCCGCGGTGGCGGACGGGCGCCGTCGCAGCACGAACGGCAGGGCGATGGTCACGGGGAGGAGCAGGACGAGCGCCCAGCCGCTCACGCCGGTCACGACGACCGTCATCCGCGGATTCTCCCCGGACCGCACCGATAAGCGCCACCCCTCGCGCGGTCGACGCCCGGGTCCGACGGCACGACGGACCCTCGCCTCCTCACGGCGCGTGGCCGCCACACGCCGGCCGCGCGCCCCAGGCGCTCCAGGACGGCCCGCCCGCGTGCGCTGGAGCGGTGGTGAGTCGTGCGCCGCGATTGGCGATCAGCGCGGCGAGCAGGGCGCCGGCCAAGAAGGCGTTGACCAGAGGGATCACGGATCGACGGCGAATAGATATGCACATACCCCCGACCTGATGGCGCATGACAAGCCGGGGCCGCATCGCATCGGCGCGGACCCCTACCCCAATACATCAGATCACGATACTATGCCCGCCGGTTGCCCGGGGGCGCGACCGAGATGCATCTCGGTCGCGCCCCGTACACATGCGCGGGGGCCAACGCCGACGCCCTCCGGCGTGCGGCGTGTCGCCACGGTCCCCTGTGAGGACGGCGGCGACCCGCCGCGATTACCGGATGCCCCCGCCACGATCGATCTCGAAGACGGTGTGGCGGTTGAGCGACTCGTGCGCCACTCCGGTTATCGGTCGCCGGTTGCCCCCTTTTACGGGGCGACCGGATAGCCCTCCTCGTCCAGCGTCGCCTCGATCTGCTCGCGCGAGACCCGCGCCGAGTCGTAGCTGACTTGCACGGTCTTGGTCGGGATCTCCACGTGGACCCGGTCGACGCCGCGGAGCGCGCCGACCGCACTCTCGACGGTGTGCTGGCAGTGCTCGCACGAGATGGCGGGCGCGGTCACGGTCATGGTTTCGGTGGTCATCGGTTTCTCCTTCGGGTGATGCGACACACTGTACTATGGGTATGGTCCGTTACAAGCGGACGCGGTTCAGGCGCAGGCTGTTGCTGACGACGGTGACGGAGCTGAGGGCCATGGCGGCGGCGGCCCAGATCGGGTTGAGCAGGCCGAACGCGGCGGCGGGGATCAGCACCACGTTGTAGGCGAAGGCCCAGAACAGGTTCTGTTTGATCACCCGCATCACGGCCCGCGAGAGGGCGAACGCGCGGGGCAGGGCGCGCAGGTCCCCGCCGACGAGCGTGATATCGGCGGCGGCCATCGCGGCGTCGGTCCCGCTCCCCATCGCCACGCCGACGTCGGCGCGGGCCAGCGCCGGCGCGTCGTTGACGCCGTCCCCGACCATCGCCACGCGGCGGCCGGTCGCCTGGAGCCGCGCCACCTCGGCGTCCTTCTCGTCGGGGCGCACCTCCGCGATCGCGCGGTCGATCCCGACCTGGCGGGCGACGGCCTCGGCCGTGCGCCGGTTGTCGCCCGTGAGCAGCGCCGGCTCCAGCCGCAGCCGCCGCAGGGCCGCCACCGCCTCGGCCGCGCCGTCCTTGACCGCGTCGGCCACGGCGACGACACCCACCACCCGGCCGTCCACGACGACCGGCAGCGCGGTCTTGCCCTCCGCCTCCAGGCGATCCAGGGTCGGGGCGACCCCCTCGACCGCGACGCCTCGCTCGACGAGCAGGCGCCGGCTGCCCACCAGCACGGCGCGACCCTCGACCACGCCCTCGACGCCGCCCCCCGCTGTCGAGTGGAAGCCGGACGGTAGCGCTGCGGGGGCCAGGCCGCGCCCGTCCGCCGCGCGGACGACGGCCTGGCCCAGCGGGTGCTCGCTGGCGCGCTCCACGCCTGCTGCCAGGCGCAGGACATCGTCCGCGGACCACCCAGCCAGGGGGGCGATGTCGGTGACGGTGGGCTTGCCCGTCGTCACCGTGCCGGTCTTGTCCAGCACCACGTCGGTCAGCCGGCCGATGCGTTCCAGGCTCTCGCCCCCTTTGATGAGGATGCCCAGGCGCGCGCCGCGCCCGCTGCCCACCATGATCGCCGTCGGCGTGGCCAGGCCCAGGGCGCAGGGGCAGGCGATGACCAGCACCGCCACCGCCGCGACCATGGCCGCCGTCGCGGCGTGGCCGGTGAGCAGCCAGCCGCCGAAGGTGAGCAGGGCGAGGCCCAACACGACGGGCACGAACACGGACGAGATAGCATCGGCCAGGCGCTGCACGGGGGCCTTGGAGCCCTGCGCCTGCTCGACCAGGCGGATGATGCCGGCGAGCGCCGTGTCGCGCCCGACGCGCGCCGCGCGCAGGTGGAGCAGGCCCGCGCCGTTGAGCGTGCCGCCGGTGACCGGATCGCCCGGCGCCTTGTCGACGGGCAGGCTCTCGCCGGTCAGCATCGCCTCGTCGGCCGTCGAGTTGCCGTCCGTGACGACACCGTCCACCGGGATCGTCTCGCCGGGACGGACCAGGAGGATGTCGCCGACGACGACCTGCTCCACCGGCAGGTCGCGCTCGGCCCCGTTGCGGACCACGCGCGCCGTGCGCGGTCGCAGGCCGGCCAGGGCCGTGATGGCTGCGGTGGCGCGGCCCTTGGCCGCCGCCTCCAGGTACTTGCCGACGTAGATCAGGGTGACGATCAGCGCCGCCGTGTCGAAGTAGGTGGCCTGCCCGGGCAGGGCGACGGTGGCGACCAGGCTGTAGAGGTAGGCGACGGACGAGCCGAGCGAGACAAGCGTGTCCATGTTGGCGGACAGGTGGCGCGCGTTGCGCAGCGCGCCGCGGTGGAAGGTCCAGCCCACGCCGAGCCAGACCGGCAGGGTCAGGGCGGCGAGCAGGTAGTTGTGGCTCTGCATGGTCGGCCAGTCCATCAGGCCGGGGGCCATGGCCAGGGCGAGGACGAGCGCGGAGAGGACGGCACCGGCCGCGAGGGTGAGGCGGCGGCGGCGCAGGTCGGCGCGCCGCGCGGCCGCGTCGTCCGCCGCCTCGGCGATGCTTTCCTCGGCGACGGGTGCGGCGCCGTAGCCGGCGGCCTCCACGGCCGCGATCAACGCGGCCGGGGTGGTCACGACCGGGTCATACGTCACGGACGCGCGCTCGGTGGCCAAGTTGACCGATGCCTCACCGACACCAGGGACCCGCGCGAGCTTGCGCTCGACCCGGGCCACACATGAGGCGCAGGTCATGCCCGTGATGGCCAACTCCTGCCGCGTGGCGCCCGATTCCGTCAACGCGACGGCCGCGGGAGCCGCAGCGAGAGGGCGGGCTGTGTAGCCGGCCGCCGCGATCGCGCCCACTAACTGGGGCGGCGCGACGGCCGCCGGGTCGTAGCGCACATGGGCCCTCTCCGTCGCCAGATTGACGCTCGCCTCGGCGACGCCGGGGACTTTCGTGAGCGTGCGCTCGACGCGCGCGACGCACGAGGCGCAGGTCATGCCCGCGACAGCGAAATCGGCGGAGGCGGTTGTGATGGGCGCCCCGGCGCCGCGATCCGCGCGATCAACGGTCGGGGCTGACACGTGTCTGGTCTCTTCTGTGATCATAGTTCTGTCCTACTCGCGCTCGCGCACTGTCGTCGGCGTGACGGGTGCGACGGCCGTGGCGGGCCGGCAGCACACGGATCCGGCCGCCGCAGTGTCGCTCTCCCCGACCGCGAGCGCCTGCACGGTCTCGCCGACTGGGACACCATTGCGTCCGTCGGTGAGGCTCTTGTTGAACTTGAGCGCACCCATCAACTCGTCGATGATCTCCTCGCCCATGCCGTCCTTAATGGCATCGGACACGCACGTCGAGAGATGGTTGCGCAGAAACACCTGCTGGACCTTCTCCAGACTAGACTGCACGGCGGAGAGCTGCTTCATTAGATCGACGCAGTAGGTCTCGTCGTCCACCATGCGGCGCACGCTCTCCAGGTGCCCCGCCGCGATCTTGAGGCGCAACGCCGCCTCCCGCTTGTACTCCGGTTTCATCGTTCCATTCCGCTAGAAGCTCTATACTCCCATAGACTATACGACCCGCCCATACTATAGCACCCCACGGGGGGTGGAGTCAAGAAGAGGCTGGATGGGGACATGACTGATGGGTCTTGACCCCACCAAGGGGTCTAAGGGACGCCGAAAAACCAAGCTATCCCGCGAGGAGTATACTTCCCACACGCGGCGAGGGCTGAGGGTACATCGTTCGGCGCGTCATAGTGATGGGGGGAAAGCGATGGAACTGACCGACGAAC
>JAABUP010010016.1_pt1 | contig 11368 bp, 14 predicted proteins | sample 5559201 | NCBI WGS metagenome assembly JAABUP01 (sample SAMN10711887, study PRJNA513373) | rock metagenome | isolation source: Antarctica rocks | place: Antarctica | reverse complement strand
AGGCGGCCCTGCCTGTCTGGGCCCGGCTGGGAGGTGCTGGTCAAGTGGTGTGACCTGGGCTATGAACATGCCACCTGGGAGGTAAGCCTCACTGTCTGTCTGTCTGTCTGTCTGTCTGTCTGTCTGTTAGCCTGTTGTGTTCCTGCATCGCTTGCTCTGCAAGTTTAAGCTTGTGTGTGTATGTACATGCTGGGCTCCATGCACCATCCAGAATCTTGGTACTGCAGACATGTTGCATCTGTCAACAAGTAGTGGTCAGACTCATGTTGTCAGTTGCATACTTGCCTGTCCTGTACAGCATGCCTGATTGGCACTGTTTTGCCACAAGCGCAATCCTCAAGCATGCTGTGTTGCTGTTACAAATAATATTTAAGAGCTTGCTGACACGCATACAGCAAACCTCTAAAGGTTTTCCTCCACTGCAAGCTAGAGTTTGACATCTGAGCTGTAGGGTTGCCCTGTTGCAGATTGAAGGGGAAGGTGAGCTGGTGCAAGCACAGAATCAGAAGCTGCACCGCGAGCTGTGGCAGCGCCAGCGGGAAGCTCTGCTGCGAAGCCAGCCTGAGGCAGCAGAAGCTGCTGCAGCAGCCAAGGAGGCTGCCATGACACACATGCCCAGCATGACAGATCACCCCGCATGGATCCAGCGGGGACAGCTGTATCCCCATCAGCTCCAGGTTTGCTGCTGCTGACTTCTCAGAGAGAATTTTGCACTGTTGCCACCAATTGATGCACATGCCAGTACCAAAGATGCTGGGTGGTATTTACTGAGCAGGGTTCAGAACAATGTCAGGTCACTGCCAATGCTGGCTGCCACACGTTCAATGGCTACATCGAAAGGGGTGCGTCATGTGTGAGCTCCACGCCATTCAGTCTGGGGGGCTTGAGTTGCACATTCCGGCACTTAATTTGACAGCGGTCTTGCCAATGAATGCACGACTGTTGCATGGCGTGTGCATTGAGCAGTACTCTGTGATGTGTAATACACATACGCAGCACTCAGTGCATGCCTGCATGCAATGCTGCAGGCAGTGGGCTGGATGCGGGAGCAGTGGGTGCAAGGTCTGAATGCGGTACTAGCAGATGAGAAGGGCCTGGGCAGGACTGCAACAGTCATCACCTTCTTACAATGCCTCAGGTGAACACTGCCACGTGTCCCTCCTGTCGCTGTTGCTTCCCTTACTTCCTGATTCAAGTATGCATTGTCTGTATTGTCTGTTATGCAACGGCTAAATTCCCAGTGGACACCTGTCTTGTAGAGCGGCCTGACTGCCTGACACAACACAGCTAGTCAGCTGTGGGTCAGCTCCATGCACGCTGTCAGATTGGCGGTGCATGTGCTCAGAGAGAGCTTGCTCTGACAAATGGCTTGGCTGTAGGAACGAGTTCCACTGCCCAGGCCCAGTGCTGATAGCAATGCAAGCCAGCGAGCTGAAGATGTGGGAGGGTGAGTGGGAGTTCTGGGGAGGGCAGGGCTTGCACGTGGTGTCCTTCAGTGGCAGTGCCGCTGCAAGGACTGTCATCCATGAGCATGAGCTGTGGCTGTCCCCAGGCTGCTTGGATGGCAAGGCTCCCAAGCGTCTCAAGGGGGACCTGGCAAACAAGGTAGGCAGATCACCTGCTGCAGCCATGATGAGTAAACTGCTTTGCTTGCTCTGTGTGTGGCGAGGAGGTGATCATACTTGATGCTACACCAATATGGCTAGTTTGTTCACAAGTGTCTTTCACAGTTTGAGGCTCTATGGTCCTGCAATATCTCAGTGTGTATCAGCTCTGACTCCTCTGCACCTTTGAGAATATTTGTGAGATTATTTGTGGTGCAAGGCCAAGTGCCTAGCAGTACACTGTACAATGACTTGCTGCCATGTACATATCTGCTCATGCATGTCATACAGACTGTATGCTCACTTGAGTACAACATTTAATACACCCTGATGACATTAAAAAAAATAGAACTTCCAGCTTATAGCACCAATCTTATCAGCCTGTGCTGAGACTGGCATCTGTCCATGCACCAGGCTTGCGTGAAAGAACTGTAAGCAATTTGAGTCCCTTGTATGCTTGAGCCGTGCAATATAACGGTAATAGTCAATGTATTCAAATGAAATCTCATCTGTACTTGATCTATGTTCTTGACCTCTTGAGTGAGCTCAGTCTTCTGACCAGAGAGTTCATTCAGAAGGTGTAGAGCATAGATCCAAAGAAAGAGTAGACACTACTTGATTGTGACCGTTATATTGTATGGCCTAGGCATGCAATGTATTGTGATGCTATAGGCAGAAGATTTGCGGGCAGGTCACAGTACCTACCACGCAACGTTTCACCACTTGATATTGCATATCTAACATTGTATGTTGACCAGTATGTTGATCAGTATGTTGATTGTATGTTGATTGTATGTTGATTGTATGTTGATCAGTATGTTGATTGTGTGTTGATCACATCACCAGCCTCAACACCTACCAAAGTGATAGAGAGGACTTCGAGTTACTTGTCCAAGTCTGCCTATGCATTCTGTGCATTTGCGTGCAGCACTGCACATTACTGCTTGCCAAATGCATGTTTTGACAGGATCAGTCACTGTGCATACAGAAAAGGTGTCACATGTTTGAGGCAATTGCGCAAGCCTGGTTGCTCTGCTCATGCAGGTGGTTCAGCCAGATGTAGTCCTGGTCACGTATGATGCCCTGACCAGCGACATCAGCCAGCTGCAGCCCATTGAATGGGAAGCCATTGTTGTGGATGAGCGCAACCGCATTCAACCCAGCCTGTCTAAGGCTCACCAGGCTCTGAGAGAGCTGGATGCCACTTTCAGGCTGTTACTGGCCTCTGGCAATCCCACCAAGGTATGCTCTGCACATTGGTGACGTGAGCTGAGCTGCTGCAATTCAGTGATGGTACAACACCAAGCAGAAGCGGTCTGCTGGCAGTCCATCAAGCTGCTTTGCCCATGCTGGTTGAGACAAAAACCATGGGATAAACACATAAATGGTGGGCAGACAAGCCAAGGTATGGTATCAAATGCTATCCACAGCTCTATGAGACGATTAGCCACAGGGAAGCCCAGTATACCCCACCCTTGGGCTTATTTTTCTATTGTCTTCTGAGACCGTGAACCTGCATGAGCTCAGGGCACTCATACTGCTGCTGATATTACAGGCATCATACGAGACCTTGGCACAGAGCTTGTATTTTGTGGACCCAGAAGCCGTGCCTGATCAAGACCTGGACTCAGCAGCTCAGCAGCAGCATCAGGATGAGATGTCCAAGGCTCTGCACGCACACATGCTCAGACGGACACGCTCCGAGGTGTCTAGCTTCGTTCCACCTAGATCTGAGGTGGTGCTGCCGGTCATGATGACGCAGAGGCAGCGTGAGTGCTACAAAGCTCACCTGGCTCGTGCCTATGAGGTGCTGACTGACCCCAAGACACCCCGCCAGAACAGTCACAGGGGTGGCCAGCTGAGGGCTGTCTGTGCCTCCCTCAAGAAGGTATGCATCTCGTTGCTGATGATCCAAAGAAAAAGCAGGCAGAGCAATACAGACAGAAATCTGGTGTCTGTACAGTCTTATACAGTCTGTCTTACACACACGAGCCAAAAGTTCAGATACCAGATTGGTCACCCTCATCCAAAGTGGATGCATCAGTGACCGTAGCACCACAGAAATCTCCAACTTTGAATGGGTACCAACAATCCGCAATCTGTGAGTGTCTGACGCGACAGCTGTCCTGCTCCAGCACTGGCATTCTGCTCGGCTCCAAGGCATGGTTTGTGTTTTGACCACTGGATCATTGAAGATGTGACGTCACATGTCAAACCCCAAAGTGCTTTATCGCCCCAAAACAGTGATTCACTGTGTTCATACAAAACATCTTGTGGTTTTGTGTTGTGTGATGTCTCTCAGCTGCTGCCTGATTGCAAGTGCAGTCCTTCTCATGCTGAGATCACACTTTGCAACTTTTTATGAAGCAGTTGCTGCAAACACAGAACATGCGACATGTATGCAGGTGTGCGATCACCCCTTCCTGCTGGCAGACTCTGACCAGACGGGATCTGGTACCGCAGACGCTCTGTCAGGCAAGCTTGTGGTCCTGGACAAACTGCTGCGCCATCTACACAGCAACAACCACAAAGTCCTGCTGCTGTCACATCACCCCAAGGTACCTCATCTTAAGTGATCATTGCCCGGCAGTCGTTTTTTGGTGTTATATCATCGTCATGCAGTTGTGACTCACAGCAGGCATATCATTTTAAGGTGTCTCAACTCATGCCCATAGTTTCTGGTTACCCTCATAGTCATGCAATTGTGCTACCTGGCGCGGCTTTCGGGATCTTGTTGTGCAGCACATGCTGGCATAAATTCTGCCTGACATCTTCTCTTCAGGACCGCAATGGGTCACATTGCACACTCTAGCTGAGCTCAGGTCAATGGAATTAGTGCCATTGTTGCTTGTTTGGGCTCAGGTGTTGGGGATAGTTGCAGCTCACTGCAGGCAGCAGCTGCCATCCTACCCTCTAGAGCATATTGAAGCCTCTGCTTCAACTGCATCATGCCATGCAGCCATTGAGCGGTACAATGCTGACAGGTGCGCTCAACTGGCAGCTTGTTCTCTATCTGCGATGGTGTTATTTGAGCTTTGCTCACTGCAATCTTGCTGCATGAGCCACACGCTGACCAATCAGGACAAAGACACTTGCTGGTGCATGACTGTGTAGGCGTCCTCGGTCAAATTGCTGTGCAAAAGGAAGAGCTTTTGCAGTTGAGCCCATGTTCTATATGATCCAGGGCAATCAGTACGACGACTCAACCCCTCATCGCTTGTGTGTCGGCTGCAGCATGGGAGTGTTGCTGATGAATATCAGGTCATGTGGCTTGGGCACCAACCTGCCATCTGTGGACACCATTATTCTCTATGACTCCGATTGGAATCCTAGGTAACAAGCTGCCCAGCACAGGCTTGCTGCATGCCTTGTCTTCAATCACGCGATCGTGTGGCTGAATGTCTTTACTAATCACACAGCATAACTGCCTGTCATTCCTTTGCATGGTTCTTCTGTTCACAGGTATCATCAAGCCAGCCCATGCAGTCCTCTATGGCACCCCAGCTTCTTGTATGTGAACATGTGCATGATGTCAGAACACAAAGTCTGTTACATCATCAAAGATGTTGGTGTTGCCATTTCTGCCTGCTGCAGCTTCTTGTATGTCAACACATGCATGATGTCAGGACATGAAGCCTGGTGCATCAAAGGTGTTGGTGTTGGGAACCCTGCAGGTGGGATGTGCAAGCTCTGTCCATGGCACATTGCATCGGCTCAGCAGACCGTGCCCTAACAGTGTACAGGCTGGTCACCAAGGGCACTCTTGAGGAGCGTGTTCACCAGCTTACAGACAAGAAGAAAGGCTCTGACCTGGTCTTCAAGTCCTCCCACAGGTCAGCATGTAGTCTCTGAGTCACATGCAGAAACCACCATGTTTGGCATGTTGCTGTGCCATTGTGTGGCATGACTAGACTTTGCTACTTCTTGAACACCTTTTCAGCTTGGTCTGCTGTGGTTTGCATTCCCTCTTCTGCTGCCTTACATGCAAACTTGGTTGAGCATCACAACAGCACGCTGCAACCTTGTACTGACTCCTATGTTGCGAAATACCTGGCAATGGCATAGCAGAGTATCAGGCCCCACTTTGTAACACCAACTTGCTTTGTGCAGCAAATCAAGCCCTGCAGCGGTGCACATGATGGAAGATGCGCTGAAGTGGGGTGCTGAACACATCTTCAGTCGTCACCGTTACCACACAGAGCACGTAACAGATGCTGACTCTCACATGGCACACCCACCAAGACCCGCGTCAGCTTCCACACCAGCGTCCAGTCCTGGTGACGTCAAAATGGAAGAAGCAGCTAGTCCAAGGAGCTCCCACCAGACACAGGAAGCTGTCACACCAGCTGCTGCAGCAGCTGCTGAGGCTGCTGCCTCCCCTGGTGGCACTCGACCAGCTTCTGCATCCCCAGAACCGGGTATGCAGTCCCCCTTTGGTGCGCCAGAGCAGCAGCAGCAGCAGCAGCAGCACAGGTCCAAGCCCAAGATCAAAGGGTTGCACAAACATGGCAGCCCGATCTTTCAGCCAGTGTACACAGAAAGTGTGGTTGACAAGCTAGTGCAGTGGTCAATGTCTCTGCCTGGCATGCATGCTCGGGCCGAGCCAAGCTCTGAAGCAGTGCCAGACCAGGCCGTGCATGATGCAGACGACCACAAAGCGGCTGATGAGGCTGTGCAGTCTGCTGGCGAGATTTTGGGGGCTGGCTGGGAGTGTGTCAAGCTGCAGGAGTGGAGCCAGGCTCAGCTGGATAATGACGCCCATGGAGATGATGGTGAGCAAATGTGCTTGGTAGATGGGTCCACTTTGCATGCAGTGTGTCTCACTTTGTTGCTGTGTCTTGTCTGTTGCCTATCTGGCCAAAGCAGGGACTCTCTGGCTGCTGTGGCAGTCGCTGCAGCCATTACAGACAAACTTTCAGCAGTTGACCTGTCTTGCAATTTTTTGCAAGGTGTTGCACAACACAATCCTCTGAATGCAACTTTGCCATCTGAAGATGATCCAGCTTCTACGCTGCAGTCCCAGCCATTTCAACCACCACTTTGGCACACCATCTACACAGTGCCAGACTGATCATGCGCCCTCGCAGGGGAGGACGAGGACGCAGTCGAAGATACCAACTGCCCCGATCTGAGCCCACATGGCGAGGGCAGCCCAGCCAGGGGTGAGCCCAGCAGTAGCAGCAGCAGTGCCAAGTTCTGGGAGGCTCTGCTGAAGGAGAAGCGTGAGCAGCTGCTGAAGGAGGAGGAGCAGCAAGTGAGGGAGCAGTGGCAGACAAGCCACCTGCGCCATGTGGACACCTCCCCTGCCCTCGACGCTGCTGGTGAGCTGCTGCCCCTGTCACAGAGTCGTATCAACACCTGGTGGTGGCCAAGGTGTGGTCTGGCCATGCAACTGTGTCTTACCAGTGTGAAGGGCCTGCGACTGGGACGCCTCACTGCAAAGGCCTGTCTTGCGTCCTTCTTCAGCTCTTTTCAATCCCAAAACATATATTTTAATTCAGAAACGTCCATTCTACACTGGAAATCTAAACTCAGAAGTGTCTGGGAACAGTGAGAACGCGTTTCTACATTGTGGAGATGTTTCAGGTGGTTGCATGAGGCTTGTGTATGTATGATAGCTCAGCGCTTCATCATGCTGCGCACATGGTTTGCCTTCTGTCTGCTTTCTTACCTGCGCATAATAACTAACGTTGCAGGACCAGGCAAGCGGCCATGAGTACACAGAATCAGCCCACACTTTATATAATACTCTTTTGTTGATTCAGCGCATTGACAGCATGTACTATGCATGTAGTCAGAGAGATTGTGTACCACGCTGCCTAGTATGTTGAGGGTTGGTTGCCTTTACAATTGACCAAACCTTGGTTGTTGATGTTGCATAGGAGCAGGGGCCATGCAGAGGAGGCACAAAGCATTTTGCACAAGTGAGGCAGTCAAGAGCAACTTGATTTTGTCTGTGCCAGGGTTGACTCAACAGTTGATTACTGATGTTGCAGAGGAGGCTGGCTTTCATGGAGGGTTTACAGGGGCCAGAGAAACTGCACAATGCGTGGGCTGTCTGCTTCACACCAAACTGACCAAACTTTGATTGCTTACATTGCAGAGGAGGCTGGGGCCAATGAGTATGCAGAGGAGGCAGAGGAAGAGGAGGGGTTGGGGCCCAGGCAGTCCAGTGGGCTCTCTCATCTTGAGTACGGCGCTGACGACATTGAAGCCAATAAGGTGCGCAAGAACCGGCGCCAGATCAAGGCCTCTGGCAGAGCTGTTGGCAAGACCAACAGGCGGCGCAGGCTGGACGAGGAAGATGAACAGGCTGAAGAAGCCAGGGCCACAAGGAAGAGGAAGCGAGGTCAGGCGTGCATCTGTGACTCTGCTTGCTTCACTCTGGTGCTGCACTCCCCTGACATATGCTGCAGACAGACTGCGCCTAAGCTGGATCATATCAAGCGAGCTCACCCAGCAGCTACTGCAGTGGGTTGCAGCAGCATTGAGAGGGCGCTGCATTTGTGCTCGACTGTCAGCTGAGTAGCGTGGTGGGCTATATGTGCAGTCCAGTGACTTTTACAGCCACTAGTTACTGCCTTGCAGTGCGCAAGCTGACGTCACCATATTAAGGGCTGTCCACTGTTTGCTGCAGATTTTTTCTGTGGTCTGCTGCATTGCGTGTACCTTGTCATCTGCAACGAGTTCTGTGCAGGGGCACACCATGAGACTGGGAGGCCAACCGTGGAGCGAGCAGAGGTGGAAGCCCTGCAGCATGAGTGGCGGCATCAAGAGGACATCATGCAGCGCATTGCTGATGCCTCCACTCCTGAGGGTCATGTGGCTCACAAAGCCTACCGCCGCATCAGTGAGCTGGTCGACGAGCTGAAACTGGATGAGGGCCACACAGAGCTTGCTCACCAGGTAGGATCTTCCAAAGCTACCAATCACATACCACAAGCCTGTAAACATGGCAAGAGAGTGTAGGATGACCGTGCTGCTATTGCAATGCAGCACATCACACCAGAATGAAATTTTGGCATAGGCTGCAGTTTCTGCACACCCTGACATGTGCTTTCATTGGACTGGAACCCAGCAGCCCGCCATGCGCACAAGATTGCATAGAAATGCAGCTGCGTATGAGGCAAAACCAACCTCACACTGTGCGTCACTACTGTGCCTATCATTGCCACTATGAGTGTTCACATCATATCACGTCACGCCCGGTTGAGTGATCTCTCTCCTCACCAAACCTGCAGACAGCCGAAATCCTGATGATGCTGAGGCCAGAGGGAGAAGCTGCCTCAGACTTTCAGGACTACACTCTGGTAGCTGTCATTGCCGTGGCTGCCCACCTTTGTGGCAGCCATGTCAGCGACCACCACTTCATTGCGGCCCTTGCCCAGCGCTTCAGTCAGGACAGTTCAGCATTGCAACAGGTGTGTCCCCATGCTTCTTCTGTCGCATCACTCCCTGCTATGTCACCCTGCATGTCATGCATATGTGCCTTGCTGATGCTCTCTGCATGTAGCACTTCCAGGTGTCTGCAGGCTGGCCTAAACTGCACACCTGTCAGCTGCATGTTCTATCACAATATGTTCTGCCAATAGAAGATTGACAAGAGCTTGCTGCATGTGCTCTCTGGTTGCCCACCCTTTTTGACAGGTCCAGCGAGTCTCTGGGACCACACCTGCATGTTTGTTCTTGAAGCTGTCTTAACGTCATCCTTTACAACACAGAGCACAAAGAGAGTTGCAACACTGTTAGTAAGTACAATGATTCTTTCCTACTGTTATGATTATGATGGTGGCAGGTGTTTGAGTACATCCTGAGCACTGTGGCCCGCTTCCGGCATAGCCATACCCGCATGATGACCGTCCTGGGGGAGCATGTCATGTCCCACGCTGGCACATACTCTACAGGCCTGCCAGAGGGACAATCACGACAGGTCTGCACCTGCTGCAACTTGCCTGTGCATTTCTGACCCATACCATCTGCCCTGTAGCCGGTATACATCCAAAAGCTTCTCTACAGCTATTGACTCTCGCTGCTGCATGTTAGTGTCTCATGTTGTGACAGCAGCCAGCTGCAAGTGGAGGTTCAAAGCCCCCCGTAGCTCACAAACCCTTCGTGTCCCTGACTGGGCTGGCAGATGGCTGCAGTGGCCCTGTGCTCACTCTGCCCTTGCCCTAGTTCATAATGTTATAGTGAACAGAGTAGTAGTAACAGCGATGTTACGCTGATATATTGGTAATATGTATGATTCTTAGCGGTGTGCTGCGATGCAGGCTGGTGAGAACATCATCGTGAGGGTGGACAGCGAGAGACCCTCCTCTGCAGAACACCACCATGCTGTCGCTCAGCCACCATCTGTCATCATGAACTCTGACATGGAGGCGTTTGGCAACAGGCTGAATGCCATTGTCAATGCTGACTTCTATGCCGCTGCCTTGGCTGTTGGGCCTGTGGATGTACCGCTGGGTGAGGCATGTGTGAAGCCAGCTGCCCTATCCTGCCATTCTGCAGCACACTTTTGAGCACTTGTCAGCATATGAAGGCATATGATATCTCCCTGAAGTAGAGACGCCTGATCCTACTCCTCAGGCAATTCTGAATTTGAACTTACACTGTATAATTGGTTCTGAATGTAGATGTACACTATGATACCGGCTTTTCTCTAACAATGGTGATGTCTTTGTATGCCCAAGAGCCTGGCATCTCCCTGTGCCACATGCTGGGTCGTGACACTGTTGAAAGTGTGAGAATGTCATGATATGACGCAAGTCTTGTAGAGGACTGACTGAATAGTGTGGTGTGGTGCAGGCCCCTTGCAGGCACTGTCGGCCCATCTGCCAGCTGACAACAGCGCACAGGCAGCACACACAGAAGAGATACTGAAGCAGCTGCGCCAGATGCAGGAGCAGGTCAGTCCACTGTCTTCAACTGTGAGCCAAGTCTCGCCTGCACACTTGGTCCACAGTCCTGCCTTGATCAGGCCTGTGCGTGGTGCGTGTCTGTATACCTGCTTGCTTGCACAGGCCGACAGTGTCACATGTCTATGTCACCAAGTTGGTAAGATCTGATCTGTCTGTCTGTGTCTCTGTGTTGCAGCACCCTGCTATTCACTGTGTCAATCCGTTGTGTCATGCAACAGCATTCCTGCTGAGGGAGTGTCCAAGCTGATCCATGCTTACGTGTGTCAACTGTGCTACTCTTTGCTGTAACAGCATCGACTTTGAGCTATTGTGCAATGCAGGTTGCCTTGTTCGACCGGATACACAACATCCGGGTGAAGCACATTCAGGAGGAGTACCAGAAGTACATGGAGCGGGTACGCAGCAAAGCTCAGAGTGCTATAGATCAGGCCAATGCCAACTACCAGCACCACCGAGCCATGCTCACAGCGCGTGTGGACGCTATGGTGCATTACTTGCAGCAGCAGTATCTGAGGGTCAGTTTCACTACAACTCACTGGATGCTGCAGAGCAACACGTTGCTGGGCATTCAGTACTTAGCTTCACATTTGGTCACCTACTGAGCTGTTGGCTCAGCTGCATTGTACTGACCATTCTGCGGCTCACTCATTTATGATGCAGCTCTTCTGCATTTGCGTGTCCTCAGATGGCCCCTCTTTGCCGGTAGCAACACCAGCAGCAGGAGGAGCAGACTCCTCAGAAGCCGCGGCCCCAACAGCAGGGACCTTCTGAGGACATGGCTGCCCTGAAGGCCGAGAATTCCCAACTGAACGCTGGCTCCGAAACCAAATGTAGCGTTCAGTTGGG
>JAABUP010010015.1_pt1 | contig 11369 bp, 5 predicted proteins | sample 5559201 | NCBI WGS metagenome assembly JAABUP01 (sample SAMN10711887, study PRJNA513373) | rock metagenome | isolation source: Antarctica rocks | place: Antarctica | reverse complement strand
GGCCAGCTCCAGGACCAGCCCCCGGATCACCCCGGGGACGATCGGGGCGGTCAGCGACGGCGTCATCAGCTCATCGCGCCGGACCACGAAGAGGTTCGCCCGGCTCCCTTCGCCGAACCCGAACCCATCCACCAGGCTCAGGGCCTCGTCATGACCCCCCGCCCGGGCGGCCTCGAACGCCAGCCGCCTCGACCAGTAGTTCAACGACTTGTGGCGGGCCATCGGGTCGGAGGAGGCGACCTCCCAGCCACCCAGTTCGACCGTCAGCCCGCCCTCGGCTGGCGGCGGCGGGAGTGGTCCCGACCGCATCCAGACCACCGGAAGGGTCGCGTCGGACCCGCCCGAAGTGGTGATCCGGAGGATCCGATCCCCCCCGATCCCCTCGGCTCCGAGGAGCCGGGCGACGGCCCGATCGTCGGGGAAGCTGGCCGGGTCGATCGGCAGGCGGAGTGCTCCGGCCGATCGGAGGATCCGGGCCCGGTGGGCTCCCAGGAGCGGGGCCCGGCCGCGCCAGGTCCGGAGGGTCTCGAACAGGCCGAGGCCGTGCTCGAAGGTCCGATCGGACGCGAGGATCACCAGGCCGTCGTCGGGCAGGATCTCGCCCCGGGACCAGATCATCGGCCGCCCCCGGAATCGTCGAGGGCCTGGCGCATCCCCCGGGCCTTGTCGAGCGTCTCGGCGTATTCCCGCTCGGGGTCGGAGTCGGCCACGATCCCCCCGCCGACCTGATAGCTCACGCGGTCGCCCTCGACGAGGATGGTCCGGATCGCGATGTTGAAGGCGGAGACGCCGGACCGGCCGAGGTAGCCGACGGCGCCCGTGTAGAGGCTCCGACGGTGGGGCTCCTGTTCGTCGATGATCTCCATCGCCCGGATCTTGGGGGCGCCGGTGATCGAACCGCCGGGGAAGACCGACCGGATGACTTCGATGGGTCCGACTCCGGGGCGGAGCTGCCCCTCGATGGTGGCGACGAGGTGGTGGACCTGTTCGAAGGTCTCGGAGGCCCGGGGCTCGGCCACCCGGACCGAGCCGAACCGGCAGAACCGGCCGAGGTCGTTGCGTTCGAGGTCGACGATCATCGTCAGCTCGGCCCGGTCCTTGGGGCTGGCGGCCAGTTCCTCGGCGAGCCGGGCGTCCTCGGCCGGGTCGCTCGACCGGGGGCGGGTCCCCTTGATCGGCCGGGTGACGATCCGGTCCCCCTCGGTCCGGTAGAAGAGTTCGGGGCTGGCGCCGACCACCGCGAGGTCGTCCCAGGCCAGGAACGCCGCGTAAGGGGCCGGGCTGATCGCCCGGAGCCGGCGGCGGAGTTCGAGCGGCTCGGGTCGGCCCCGGGCGACGAAGCGTTGCGACAGGTTGGCCTGGTAGATGTCGCCCGCCTCGATGTAGCCGAGGATCCGCCGGACCGACCGGAGATAGTCGTCGCGGGACCGGTCGGCCCTCGGGGGCGAGAGGGATGGTTTCGCCGTCGGCGGGGCGGGGGATTGGAGGTCGGCCAGCCAGGCATCGCGTCGTTTCGTCAGGCTCTCCGGGCCCTCGTCCAGGAGGTCCACCGCCCAGAGCTCGGCCGAGCCGGTCCGGTGGTCGACCTGCACGAAGGTGTCGTAGAGCCCGAACCGGACCGCGGGGATCCGCGAGTCGGGGCTCGCCCGGCGCGGGAGGCGTTCGAGCCTCGGGGCGAGGTCGTAGCCGAGATGGCCGATCAGCCCGCCCTGGAACGGGGGGAGGGAGGGTCCGGGGGCCTCGGCGGGGTCGGCCAGCCTGTAGCGGGCGGCGATGGCGGCGAGCCCTTCCAGGGCGTCGCCCTCGGCCTCCAGGTCGAGGCCCGCTCCGGACCAGCGGAAGCCCCGGCCGTCGGGCGACTCGAAGACCCGACGGGGCCGGGCGGCGAGGATGCTCCAGCGTCCCGGGTCGCCGAGCCCGGGCCCGCCTTCCAGGAGCGCCGGACCGGCCCAGGAGCCGATCCGCTGGGCGAGGATCTCGGCGGGGAGGGCGACCGGGATTCGGTGGACGAGGGGGCCGGTGGGCGGCACGGGGCGGGTCACTCCCGGTTCCGGGGGGCGATCCATCGGGGCGGCCCGGCACGCCGGGCGGGGGATCGGTACAATACCTAGCATATCGAGCGGGTGGCCCGCAAATCGACCCGGTCCCGGAGGCAGGTTGGCCGATGATTCGTTCTCCCCTGGGGCTCCGGCTCGACCCGAGCCGGCCGATCAAGGAACAGATCCGGCTCGCCGCCTCGGCGGGGGCCAAGGGCGTGGTCTTTGACGCCGCCGGAGACCTCGGGCCCGACCGGCTCTCCGAGACCGGCCGGCGCGAGCTGAGGCAGGTCCTCCGGTCGGTTGAGCTGGACCTGGTCGCGGTCTCGCTGCCGACCCGGCGGCCCTTCGACAGCCTGGAACAGCTCGAAGACCGCCTGGCCCGCGCCGACCGGGCCTTCGCCCTGGCTTACGAACTGGGGACCCGGCTGGTCCTGGCTCGGGTCGGCGGGCTCCCGCCCGAAGCGGACGCCGCCCGCCGCGAGGCGTTCACCACGGCGGTCCGCGAGCTGGGGCTCCGGGCCGATCACCGGGGGATCCGGTTCGCCCTGGAGACCGGCGAGGAGCCGGGGAGCGTCCTGGGACCCTTCCTGGGAGCGATGGGCCTGCCCAGCCTGGCCGCGAGCGTCGACCCGTCGAGCCTGCTCCGGCAGGGGATCGACCCCGTCGCCGCGACCCGGGAGCTGGGGGCCTGGGTCGCCCACGCCTATGCCAACGACGCCTCGGGATCGTCCCGGTCGTCGGGGGTTTCCCATCCCCGAGGGTCCGGGTTCCCCAGCGGGGCCCTCGACTGGGAGGAATATCTGGGCGCGCTGGAAGAGATCAACTACCGGGGCTACCTGACGGTCTGGCCCGAGCCCGAACGCGAGGCCGGCGCCGAGTTCCGGGCGATCGCCGATCGGCTCCGCCAGTTCTGAGCCTCAAATGCCGGGGGCGACCGGCCCGCCGCTTCGTCGCGGTGGTCCGGTCGCCCTCGGCCTGCTTCGGTCTGGTCCGGAAGCAACGCCCGGGTCGATCGCTGGGACCGGCCCGGGCGGCTCTCCGATTCCTCAGACGTTCTTCGGGGGCCCGCCCGGGGTCAACGCGCCGTTGGTGACCTTCGGGTTGAGGATGGCGTTGAGCGCGACCGACAAGGCCGAGGGAGCCGGGGCGGCCGGGTTCGCGGGCGTGGCCGGGATCGCCGGAGTGGCCGGGGTGGCCGGGATCGGGGCGACCAAGCCCACGGCCGGGGACACGGTGGTCGAGCCGTTGGGGCTGGTCGGAGTGGCCGGCGAGGTCGTCACGGTCGTGGTCGTGACCTGCGTCGTGGTCGTCGAGGCGACGGGCGTGCCGGACTCCGTCGGGGCGGTCGGGTTGGTTACCGGGGTCGCCGGGGTGGCGGCGGGCGGGTTGGTCACCGAGGTCGGTGCCACGGCGGCGGTGCCCGTCGTCGGCTGGCTCGTCGCCGAGGCCGTGGCCGCGGCCGGGGTCGTCGTCGCCGGCGGGGTCGCGGGGGTGGCGACCGGGGCCGGCGGTGTCACCTTGGTGGCATGGCGAGCGGCGCCGCCGTTGAAGAGGGTGTAGACCGGCGAGATGGTGCTCGCGGCCTTGTTATTGTGGTTGACGCCGAACTGGGCCGGAGTGGTCCCCTTGTACCGGACGTACGACCCCTTGGGGACGAACTCGTAACTGGGCTTGAGCCGCTGGAGGTCGCGGAAGTTCCGCTGGGCGCTCGGAGCGATCAGGAAACCGTTGGCCGAGGCCCGCTGGCGGTCGGTGATGGAGAAGGCGTCGGGCGTCGGCAGGATGTACTTGTTGAGCAGCCGGAACTGGGCGATCGAGACCGAGCCCTGGAGCTTGCCGTGCACGGCGTAGTCGAAGAAGTTGAACCGGCGCTGGAGGACGTCGGGCTGGTCGGGCTGTTCGCCGCCAGCGGTGAAGGTGTTGTTGAGGGCTCCCCGGGCGGTCCCGCCCAGGAGCCGGGCCATGGCCCCCGCCTCGGGCTGGCCGGTGACGGCCGCGGAATCCACGAAGTTCTGGATCTCCTGGGAGGTAATCAGGCCGTCGTGGTTGGCGTCGATGATGTTGAAGGTGCCGTGCTTGAGCAGGTAGTCGATGGCGATTTTGCCTTCGATCGTCGCGATCGCGTTGCTCACGCTGACCCGGGCGTAGGTGCGCGGGGTGTTGGTCCCCAGGATGGTGGGCGGCCCGGCGACGGTCAGGTTGTCGTTGATGTCGGCGGCGGGCACGGCGCTGTAGGCCAGGATCGAGTTGATCCCGTTGGGGTTGTTGTAAGCCTTGGGGTTGAAGAGCTGGTAATTCCCGAAGTTGAGGACGTGGGCGCCGACCGGGGTCGTCAGGTAGGCCGAGGCGGTCAGGCCGAACTTGCTGATGTTGGACCAGTATTCGAGGGCCGAGCTGACCAGGGCGTAGGACCCCGTCACGATCGCCGAGGAGATCGAGGTTCCGCCCTGGAGGAAGACGTTGGGGTCGAACCCGTCGCCGACGAAGGTCCGGCGGAAGGTCGGGGCATCGAGGGCCGGCGCGGCGAAGTCGGTCGTGGCGTTCCGGTTGGCCGAGCCGAGCAGGCGGTCGCTGAAGGTGATGAGCGGCCCGCCGCCGGCCCCGCCGGCCCCGCCGCCGCCGTTGCCGGTCCCGCCGCCGCCGATGCTGCCGCCGCCGCTCTCGGCCGCGGTCAGGAGGGCGAGGTTGTTGGAGCCGGCGCCGGTGGTCCCGTTGGCGCCGGTGGTGTTACCGCCGGTGGCGGTGCCCGTTCCGGTGGCGGTCCCGTTGCCGTTGCCGGTGAGCCCGGAATCGCCGATCCCGCCGATGCTGGTGCTGTTGTTGCCGAAGACCAGGACCGGCCCCCGGAACCGGCCCAGGACAGTCTGGGCGGGATCGGTCGGCGGGGTGTTGGCGGCGGCCGTGTAGAGGAACGGATAGGTTCCGGTGACCGAGATCACCTCGTTCAGGACCGCCGGGAGCGACATCCCGTTCAGGTCGCCCAACGAAGTGTTCTCGGAGTTGTTGGTGGGCCCGACGTTGGGGTCGAACGTCCCGCCGAAACCCCCGCCGCCACCGATTCCGCCGCCACCGACTCCGCCGCCACCGACTCCGCCGCCACCGACTCCGCCGCCGAGTCCGATGCTGCTTGCCCCGGCCGTGGCCCCGAGCTGGCCGGCGGCGCCGATCGGGGCGATCCCGGCCTTGAGGAATTTGTCGAGCTGATTCTTGAAGGCGATGACGACCTGGGGATACTGACGGTAGGCGGTCTGCTCGGTCGCGAAGGTCTCGGTGGTCCCGAAGGCCAGGCTCGCCGCGATCACCCGGTCCTGATTCAGCGGGCGGATCGGGTCGGCGACGTACGGGTTGTTCGCGGCGTACTGGAAGCCGGCGAACAGCGAGTCGGTCGTCGCCGACGCGTTGGACGGGAATGACTGCGCGAATCCGAAGCCGCCGCCGCCGACTCCGCCGACCCCGCCGCCACCGGTGTTATTCCCCGTGGTGGTGCCGGCGCCGAGGGTGACGAAGGGCTCAAAGACGTTGATCGGGTTCAGCGTGGCCTGCGGGACGAACTGGGCGATGACCCCGGCGACCGGCGTGCCGTGGCCGTCCGCGTTCAGAGCCAGGACGGTCCCACCAACGGCGTTGTTGCCGTTATTGTTGCCGCCGGTGTTATTGCCGGTGCCGGTGCCCGTGCCGGTGGTGGAGCCCACCCCGGAGATCCCGGCGGCGAGGTCATCCTTGCCGGTCCCGCCCGGGATGGCCGTCGAGGTCCCCGTGGCGACGCGGCCCCGGAAGCTGGGGTTGTTGCTGTCGATCCCGGTGTCGATGACGTCCACAGCGCTATTTCGGCCGTCGTAGGGGACACCGAGGGTCCGGAGGTCGTTCAGGCCGACGATCGAGCCGGAGCTCGACCCGGCCAGGCTGGCGGTGGTCTTGAACTGCCAGATCCCGTCGTCGTCGGAGGCGTAGAGCGTGGTCCCGTCGGACGAGAAGGTGATGCTCAGGCTGGACCCGCTGAACGAAGTGCCGTCGCTGGCGTTGGAGGTGTTGAAGCCCTCGGCGAAGGTGGTGAGCCGGCCGAACTGGTCGATCCGGACGATCCGACCGCCGCCGATCAGGTCGCCCCCGATGGCCGCGTTCGGGCCGCTGGAGAACGAGCCCGGTGCCTGGAAGTTCACCGAGCCGTCGGTGCCCACCGAGCTGATCCCGCCGAATCCGGGGCCCTGGACCGGGATCAGCGCGGGGGGTGTATTGGCGGGAGCCCCTGGGACCGCCACCGAGACGGCGAGCCCCGTGGCCAGGTCCGCCGCGAACAGGCTCCCGGCGTAGATCGGTGAGCCGATGGGCCCGGTGCCCACGGTCCCGGTCCCGGTCCCGGTCCCGGCCCCGCCACCGCCCCCGGCGCCGCCCCCGGCGCCGCCCCCGGCGCCGCCCGTGCCGGTCGTGGCGCCCGCGCCGGTCGTGGTGGTGGTCAGGGGGAGACCTTGCGAGAAGAAGCCGTACTGGTCGAAGGCGACGTCCTGGAAGCGGCGGAAGTTGGTGGAGGCGGCCGGGTAGAGGTCGATGTTCGGGGTCGGGTTCTTGAAGGTATTCGCGAAGGCATTGGGGTCGAAGCCGCGGTTGATCAGGAGGTCGCCATTGATCCCCTGGACGCCGCTGACGCCAGAGGACGCGGTGAAGACGCCGGCGAAGCCGGGGGTGCCGAAATCGGCGAAGACGTCGTAGACCAGGCTCCCGCCCGCCGAGGCGTAGTTCGTGTTGGCCGCGGTCAGGCCGACCTGCGGGCCCAAGGTAAGGCCGGTCTGCTTGACGCCGAGGGGAAGGGCCAGGCTGTTGATGGGTGTGCCGGGGCGGAACTGGTTGGAGTCGAAGTAGAGGGCGGCGAACTGGGTCGTGGAATTGAACGAGCCGAAGCCCCCGTTCGCCGAGCCGGTCGCGGTGGCGCCGCCCAGGAACCCCTGACCGGTGACCGAGCCCGAGCCGGTCCCCGCGATCAGGCCGCGGAGGAAGGTCTGTTGCTCCGGCGGCGGGACCAGGATCGACGTCGGGTTGAAGGTGAGCTTGGCGGCGTTGACGGTCGTGTCCGAGAACGTGGTGAACGCGCCCAGGAAGGTCCCGTCCGGCGCGATCCGGTAGATCGCGTTCTTGGCCGGGTTGGTCGCGTCGGCCGAGGAGACGAACATCGACGGCCGGCCGTCGAAGTAGCCCTCGGGGTCGAAGCTGATGTCGTAGAAGTTGGTCAGGCCCGAGGTCGGGGTCAGCCCACCGGCGGCGCTGGTCTGGGTCGGGTCGAGCTGCGAGATCACCGTGTTGAGGTCGAAGAAGACGCTCGACTTGCCGGTCGCGGTGTCGACCCGGTAGATCACGCCGGGGCGGTTGATCGCGCCCTTGGTCAGGTTATCTCCAGCGCCCCGCGAGACGGCGTAGAGCGAGTTGCCGAAGTCGCCGCCAGGCCCCGAGCGGATCCGGACGATGTCGCCGCCGAAGGAGCTGTTGGTCGTCAATTCGGAGACCGAGGTGATCGACGCGGCCTCGGGGAAGGCCGACAGCGGGTTCACCGCCCCGGTCTGGACGGGCAGGGCGGTGGTGAGGGTGATGTTGCCCAGGTTCTGCGTCTTGGGCTGGTTGGCCAGCGGGGTGAACGTGGCGGTGATGCCGGACTGGGCGAGGACCGGCGCCAGGAGCTGACGCTCTTCCAGCGCGGTGACCGCCTCGATCCGGGCTGCGCGGCTCCGCCGCTGCTCGGGGCCACGGGCCCTGGGTCGGGAAGGGTGAGACATTCCATCATCTCCTAAACCTAGACTCGTCCATCCTGAACCGAGGCCGAGGTACCCGGCGTCCCAGGTATCGGCATGGCCGGAGGTCCCGGTTGAGCCGATTGACCCGGAGTTTCCGCCCGGCCGGCACGACCGGCGGCACGGAAACGCTCGTCATAGTCATCAGGATCGGAAGAAAATCGGCCGGGGATGACAGAAAGACGCGAAATGCGGATTAGCGCGGTGCTGAGGATGGCTCGGGCGCAAGCCGAGGGCACCCCGGGCCGGCGATCGGCCCCGAGGCGCCCTCATCGTTCGGAGCGATCTGGGAGGCTATTCTGTCAATTTTCTGATTCGTGGCGATGGGTCCTACTAATGGACGATGGTTGATGGGTGAAAAAATGTCGGAAAAGCAGCCGGATTGGCTTCGGATGCCTCCGCGCGTGTTCGTCCTCAACCATCAGCCATCAGCCATCAGCCATCAGCCATCAGCCATCAGCCATCAGCCATCAGCCATTTTCGATCCCCGATGGGCTCTTACTCGACGACGCCCTGCGGCCCGGTCGGTCGGGGGTTCTGGCCGCCGCCGGTGGCCCGACGCCGGACGTCCAGCTCGATCGAGCCGAAGGTCCCCTCGTGGCGCTGAATTGTCATCCCCAGCGCGGTCAGGAGCCGCTTGGACGTGAAGAAGTTCATGACGATCCGCTGGTTTGCCTTGACGTCCTGCCGGCCCTGGGCGAACGGCTGGGGATTCAGGCCGAAGTCGAGGATGACCTCTTCCGGGGTGGCGGTGACCCGGCAGAAGTTGGAGTAGGAGGGCAACGCCCCGGTGTCGTCCACGTGGACTTCGGTCTGCTGCTGCACGGGCTGCTGCCCCTCGTTGGGGTGTTCCTCGCTCATGTCGATCTCCCTGGGCTCGTCGAGTCCGTCCATGCCCGCCGGCGCCCGAAGGATCGGGCCGACCGGGGGGTCCGGTGCGGCCGGGCGGGCCGCCGATCGGCGCGCCGGCGCTGCCTGGGAGTATGGGGCGACCGGGAGTCGCGATCAAGGTGTCTTTCAGGCCGCGGCGAATTCGACCAGGCGGTCGATCTCGGTGAAGGTCCGGCCCGAGGCCCCGTCCTGCGCCAGGACGTGCCGGCTGGCCGCGAGCCCCCGGGCGGTGGCGGCCTCGGGGTCGTCCAGGTCGGCCAGCAACGCCTCGGCCAGGGCCCGGTCGTCGGCGACCATCCGGGCCCCGCCGCACCCCAGGAGCTGCTCGACCACCGCCCGGAAGTTCGCCGTGTGCGGACCGAAGAGGACCGCCGCGCCGAAAGCGGCCGGCTCCATCATGTTCTGGCCGCCCCGCCCCGGCCGGAGGCTCCCACCCACGAAGGCCACGTCGGCCAGCCCCCAGACCGAGGACAGCTCGCCGATCGTGTCGACCAGGATCACCGGGGGGGCCAGGTCACGCCTCAGGGAGTAGGTCGGCGGGCCCCCGGCCTCGCTCCGGCGGACGATCCGCTCCCCCTCGGATTCCAGCCACGAGGCGACTTCCTCGAACCGCTCGGCATGGCGGGGGACCAGCACCAGGCGGAGCCGGGGATGCCGGGTCCGGGCCATCCGGTAGGCCGCCAGCGCGGCGGCTTCCTCCCCCTCCATCGTGCTCCCGGCGACGAAGACCAGCTCCTCGGGGGCCAGGCCCAGCTCGTGGCGGAGGGCCAGCGTCTTCGGGTTCGACCGGTCCGACTCCAGCCCGTCGAACTTGACCGAGCCGGTCACCCGGACCCGGGCCCGGGGGACCCCGAGGTCGACGAACCGCTCGGCGTACTCGTCGTTCTGGGCCGCCACGGCGTCGAGCCGCCGGAGGGTCGGCCCCAGCGGGCCCCGGAGCTTCCGATAGCCCCGGTGGCTCCGACGGCTCAGCCGGCCGTTGACGATCACCACCCGGGCCCCCGCCTGCTTGGCCGCCCAGACCAGGTTGGGCCAGAGTTCTAGCTCCACCAGGGCCAGGACCGTCGGCCGGACCCGGGCCACCGCCCGGAGCGCCGACCACGAGAAGTCCAGCGGGGCGTAGAACGTGACCAGCTCGGGATAAGTCATCCGGGCGACCATCAGTCCGGTCCGGGTGGTCGTCGAGATCACCACCTCCCAGCCCGGCCGGCGGCGGGCCATCTCCTTCAGGACCGGCCGGAGCAAGAGAACCTCGCCCACGCTGACGGCGTGGAACCAGATGCACGGCCGGTCGCCGATCCGGTGCGGGGCGCTCCCCAGGAATTTCTCCGCCCAACCCTCGCGGTAGCGGCCGGTCCGGATCGACCGATAGAGCAGGATCGGCGAGCAGGCCGCCAGAAGCGTCGCGTAGATCAAGTTGAGCAGGCAGGGCATCGGGGAATCCTTTCCCGGACCTGGATCGTGGGAGGGCCATCCTCGGACTTCAAGGCGAGTCGGCCACCTCCGAGGGCTCGGATCCATGAGCGAGGCCCGACCGACCGAGACTTCTCCCCTCTCGGAAAGGGACGTGTCGATCGATCGAGCAACCATCAGAAAGCAACCGACGTGCCCATCTCCAACGAAGCGGCCGACCCGGAAAACTCCCGAACCAGCATTGACTGACCGTCGAGCTGAAAACGATCCCCTCGTCAATCCCGGCGAAAAAATCCTAAGTCCCGTCACGATCGGCAAAATCGGCTACATCAACGCAAACCCCCTCGGTCGCTCCGAGGGGGTCTGGAGGAATCTCGGACGGTCTCCGGGCGGGATGGGCATCCCAGAATACTCGCCGAGGGTCAGAAGGGGTCGGCCGCGGCTTCCTTCTTCATGCAGCAGGATTTGAACTTTTTACCAGAACCGCAGGGGCAGGGGTCGTTCCGGCCGACTTTCCTGCCAAGGTTCCGGACGGGTTCCTTCTTGTTCTCGGTGGTCTGCTGGCTGGCCGCGATGGCGGCCTCCTGCTGGGCCCGGACGCCACCGGCGACGGCGACCGGCTCGGGCTCGGGCGACTGGTGGATCGCCTGGGCCCGGTCGAGCTGCCATCGGGCCCCGAGGTAACTGAGGAAGTCGGGGTCGAGCTGCTCCATCCGGAAGACCAGGTCAGTGACCTTGTCGGAGACGCCCGACCACATCTCCTCGAAGATCTTCATCCCCTCGCGCTTGTATTCGACCTTGGGGTCGACCTGGGCGTAGCCCCGGAGCCCGACCGAGGACCGGAGGTGGTCCATCGTCCGGAGGTGCTCCATCCAGCTCTGGTCGAGGATCTGGAGGACCAGGACCTTCTCCATCTCCCGCATCTCGGGCCGATGACGGGCGTCGAGGGCGTCGATCAGGCGGCGTCGGACGACGCCGGGATCCAGGGTCCGGACCTCGTCGGCGGTGATCTCGGCGCCGAGTTCGGCCCGGGCCCACTCGGATAGCTCGGCGGCGGCCTTGGGATCCACGGGGGCGGTGGTGATAGCGGCGGATTGGGGACCGTGGACGGCCTCGATCCGCCGCTCCACCTCCTCGGCGAGCCGGCCGCCGGGATAATGGTGGTGGGCGACGTCGAGCAGGAGCGTTTCGATCTCGGGCCGGAGCTTGGAGCGGATTTCCTCGGGGTCGATGTAGGTTCCGAATCGCT
>JAABUP010010014.1_pt1 | contig 11369 bp, 12 predicted proteins | sample 5559201 | NCBI WGS metagenome assembly JAABUP01 (sample SAMN10711887, study PRJNA513373) | rock metagenome | isolation source: Antarctica rocks | place: Antarctica | reverse complement strand
GCACCAGCCACCCGAGGTCCACGCCGTCCTGGACTGGTCCCGCTGGCGACGACGCCATCAAGCCCGAGCCCGACACTGCCACTACAAAGCCCGAGGAGCCTCACCCTAACTGCGGCTGTAGTACTAGCCGTCGCCAGCCCTCGGTGGTGAAGCTGAGCCCTCGCAGGTGTCGGCTGCCTGGCGGGGATAGCGGAACCAGCTCATCGTCATACAGGCCCAGCTCTTCGGCCTGAGCCGGGGACAGGGCGAAGTAGTCGTTGCGGCCGGTGACCGAACCCAGCGTCGTCTCACCCCAGCTCTGCAGGCCGGTGAAACCCGCATCAGACACCACCGGCGCGTAGACCTCGAGCGCCGACGCGGACAGCAGAGCCGGGGTCCACTTGGCGCCGGTGTCGACCGGGCGCCACACATGCGCCGGAAGGGTGCTGTCCAACTGTCGGGCGAGGTCGGCAGCGCTGGTGACTTGCAGCAGCTCGCAGTGGTCGGTACCACCGGCGGCCAGTGCGTCCTCGGCGAGCAGCAGCACAACCTCTTCCAGGACGCCAGGGAAGACGCGTTCGGTGAACAGCACCAGCCTTACCCGGCCGAAGCTGCGCATCAGGTAGCGCCGGACGTCGGCGGCGTAGTTCACGGTCAGCAGCTCAGCGGGCAGCACCAGTCCGAGGCGTCCGCCCGGGCGCAGGAATTCGGCGCTGTGCACGGTGAACGCAGCCCAGGACGAAGCTAGGGCTGTCAGTCCCCCCGCGCAGCGCGGCCTGTCGGCTCGCTGCCCGCATCGAGCCCGAGAACCCCTGGTAGCGCACGTACGGCGGGTTGCCGATGACAGCGTCGAAGTGTCGCTGGCCCGGCATGTTGAAAAAGTCCGCGACCCGCACCGCCGCCGGGCGGCCTGCTCCAGGGCGCGCCGGGCGGCGGCGGCGCTGTGGTCATGTAGCTCCACCCCGGTCAACTGTTGCGGGTCGAGCGGGGCGCCGAGCTCGTCCAGCCGGTGTGCGGCTGCGAGCAGGAACGCTGCCTCTCCGCAGGAGGGTTCCAGCACCCGGTCGGCCGGTGACCGCAGTGCCCAGCGGCTGATGTAGGCCGACAGCTCGGGAGGAGTGAAGAAAGCACCGCGGGCCTTCCGCAGCTGGGCGCTGTCCCTCAGACCGCTTGGCAGCTGCAGCTGGTCGCCCTCTACGGCGAACTCGACAGTCATGAGGCACCTTGCTGAACGCGCAGCGCCTGAGCGAGTAGCTCTGCGGCGTGCTCGCTCACCGAGCACTGCTGGGACTCGGCGGCACGCGTCAGGTCTTCGGCGACGTCGACCGGCATCCGGACCAGCACCGCCTTGCGCTCCCCGCGCCACTGCGGGCGCCGGTGGTGCTGCGCGGAGCCTGATGCTGACATGCACTGATCCTGTATCAGGTTTGACGACGTGCATGGAGAACCACGCCGAGCAGCCGAAGAAATCTTTCCGGGCAGCTCAGGCGGGCCTCGGATCGTCGGTTCGACTCGAGCGAGGTCATCGAGGTGACCGTGGTGCTGCATCGCAGGGCACCCGTGCCGACCGATCTGGTCGGGGGACCGAACAGGCACTCAGCCCGCGCACGCCGGCCTGCGCCCACTGCGCGACCTCGCCGCCCCGACCAGCAGTAGCTCGAACCGCAGAACCCCCGCCGGCCGGCTGGGTCCCTCACGCAGGACCCCTTCTCGGGCTGCCGCTGTCGACAAACCACCCATTGCCGACACACGCTGGGCTCACCTTAAACTGGCCAGCAGGAGCGTCGACAACCGGCGTCGAGAATCAACGACGGCAAACCCGGCCGACAGCAGTTCTCGACGCTACGTTGAGAGGGTGCTGGTCGGCTACGCGCGGGTCTCGACCGTGGAGCAGACCCCGCCCACCAAGCCGACGCCCTGACGCGCGCCGGGGTCGCGTCAGGCGACATCCACACCGACATCGCCAGCGGGGCGAAGGCCTCCCGCCCGCAGCTAGACCTCGTGCTCCGGCTCCTGCGCGACGGCGACACCCTGGTGATCACCCGGCTGGACCGGCTCGGGCAGCCTGCTCCACCTCGTCACCCTCGGCGCCCAGCTCCGCGACCGCGGCATCGGCCTGCAAGTCATCGAGCAGGGCATCGACACCAGCACCGCCGAGGGCCGCGCCATGTTCGGGATGCTCTCCGTCCTCGCCGAGCTCCAACGCGAGCTCATCGCCGCCAACACCCGCGACGGCCTCGCCGCCGCCCGAGCCCGTGGCCGGGTCGGCGGCCGCAAGCCCAAGCTCACCGCCGAGCAGGCCACGCTCGCCCAGCAGCTCTACGACGCCCGAGACAAGACCGTCGCCCAGATCGCCGCCCTCTTCGGCGTCCCGCGCTCGACCGTCTACGGCCATCTGGTCGTTAGCGCTCCTACGACGGCTGTCCGTGGAGCAGCGGTCGCCAGCCCCCGCCAGCCCAACAAGCAAGGCGACCTCGTCGCCCGCGGACGCTGTGCGGACGCCGACCACAGCGCCACCAGAGCGGAAGCGCGCGGACCCCGCCACGTCGGCCAAGCGGCCCGCTCGTCCGGTCACCGACCCCTTCGCGGTGCCGGGCAGGTAGCTCCAGCTGACGGTGATGCAGTCACCGTTCTCGGGCCACCGGGTTCCTAGCGGACGATCCTGTTCAGTTACTACTCAGACCCCCGACTCACCGACATCATCTTCGCGGCGTGGTGGGCCTGGCTGGTGCGCTGATGCCGCCGTCACGTGCCTGGCGCCCCAACCTGGACGATTGCCCGGGCCACCCGCCGGGCAGGTCAAGCCCCGTGTCCGCGGAGAACGCCGGTTTGCTGTGGCGACAGACCCACGCCGGCGAGGTGAAGGCGCTGCCCCTGCACCGCTTCCTGGGCCTGCGGCTGCGCGAGGAGGCCGAGCCGGCGGCGGGGGTGACGCTCGCCGTCGCCGAGGCGTCCTCGGCGACGACCGGGCTCCACGGCGGGGTTCTCGGCGTCGTCCTGGACGTTGCGGCGACGCTGGCCCTCATGCCCCTGCTCAGCGTCCATGAGGTCCCGGTCACCATCGCCGAGACCGTCGCGCTCATTTCCGGCGCGGGACTGGGTGACCGGATCGACGTCGAGGGCCGGGTGCTGCGCCGCTCCCGGCACGTCGCGCTTCTGTCCGCCGTTGCCCGGCGCGGGGACGAGCTGATCGCCGAGGCCCAGATCACCAAATCCATCAAGAGTCGGTAGGCCCCCCCTTGGCCGCTCAGCGCCGCATGTCGTCGGGCGACCCCCCGGACAGGTGCAGCAGGTGGCCGTGCTCCGGGGGGCAGCGGCCCTCGATGACCTCACGGTAGGCGAGTTCAGCGGCAGCCGGGCCGTGGGCGTGCAGCATCTCGATGCGCTGGCGGGTGGCGGTGAGGTAGTCGGCCCAGGCGAGGTCCTGCCGGCGGCGCAGGTCGAGAGCGCCCCAGTCGGCGGTTCGTTGACGAAGCCGGTCGGGAGCGAAGAACATCTCCTCGTTCGGGCTCGGAACCAGCGCCGGTGCGGCCGGCCGGTGGGTTGCGCCGACGAGGACGGTGCGATCGACTCGGGGGGCCAGCGCGGTGCGCAGCCGCTCACGCAGCGACGCGTCGCCGGCCAGGTCGACGAGCACGACATCGCCGCCGGCCGCGCGGGCGGCCGCCAAGTCGGCCTGCGGGTAGCTGAGCACCGAGCCGTACAGCCCGCTGGCGACGACCGCATCCACGCGTGCATCCGACGTCAACCCGACGATGTGGATGCCCGAGGCCGCCAGCTGCTGCGCGACTGCCTGAGCTGTCTTGCTCGAGGCGCTGGTGAGCACCACGGTCGATATGTCGCGGCGCTGCGCCAGCTCGGCCAGGTAGTCCGCGAGCAAGAAACCGAGGATGAACAGCGGACGCAGCAGCACGCCGAGCGCCTCGTCGGTGCTCGGGGCGCGGTTGCCCGAGGCGGACGCAAGCCGGTCGTAGTGCTGGTAGGACCCTGGGAGCTCACGGCGATGCTGGGCACCGTCACGCAGCGAGTCGGCTGTCACCCGCACCGGGCGCAGCACGCAGTGACTGGCGACCGGAAGCAGACCCGACACCCGGGAACCCGGCGGCAGGTCGGGCATCGAACTCAGCTCGACCACCCCGGTTCCCCAGGCGGGAAGACATCCCCAGCCCGGCTCCGCGGTCGGGAAGAAGTCCCAGTAGCGAAACTGCTCACCGAGCAGGCCGTAGGTCATGGTGTTGGCGGTGAGCGCGACCGCCTCGACCCGGAGCAGCACCGACCCCTCCGGCAGGGAGTCGGCGGAGAGCAGCGGGCGGCCGTCAGGCTGCCCCTCGCGCCAGCCAACCTGGGCGAGGTCGTCGCGCCGGGTCAGTAGGGCCATGGCTCGTGTGGTCATCCACGTCCTCGCTTGACGATCCGACCCGCCGAAGCTGCACTGCTGGGATGACCGCCGAAGCCGCCCACGACCTGGAGCGCGAGCTGGCAGTGCTGCGGCACATCCGGCACGGTTACTACGGGACCGTGCTGCGCGACCACCTGCTGCATGCCCTGCCCTCCGATGTCACCGGGATCAACAGCCTGCTGTACCGGGTGCTGCGCTTCGTCGAGGCAGACCCCGCGGACACTGTCACCGTCACCCAGGTGGCCCAGGTGCTGCTCTGCGAGCGGGCCCGCGCGAGCCGGATCGTGCGCAGGCTGGTCGACGCCGGCCTGCTGGAACTGCGTACCTCGCCAGCGGACGCCCGGCAACGACGCCTGCTGCTGACACCGCTGGGGCGCGAGCTGCTCGCCGCCGCCGGGCAGGCCCGTCACCGCCACCTGCTGGCAACGTTGATGGCCGCGGTCAGCGCCGGCGCGGGCACCGCCACCGCGCGCAGGGCAGCGGCGATCCCCTCGGTCATCGGTGGGGTGAGGACCCCACCGAAGTCGCAGAACACGACACGGGGGCTGCTCATGACCGGTGCGCTGATGCGGTGATGCGCCGCCCGGTGTGCGGGTCGAACAGATGCAGTCGGTCCGCCGCGATGTGCACGCGCAGGGTGTCCCCGGGGCGCCACGGCGGGTGGTAGGGGTCGACGAGGATGCTCCAGGCCCCGGCGGGGCTGGAGCAGGTGAGGACCCGGGCGTCGCCGGTGTACTCGACCACGTCCACGCTGCCCTCGACCTGTGCTCCCCCACCCTGGGTGCCGGGCACGCCCGAGCCGGTGCCCAGCACGGTCGCGTCGCGGGGCCGCCAGCCCAGCTGCAGCCGCGGGCCCGGGGTAAGGAACGACAGGGCCGCGGTGATTCCCGGCGCGGACAGTGTCGTGCCCGCCCCGGATGGGTGCGCGCTGGCCTGGTGGATGTTCATCGGGGGGCTGCCCAGGAAGCGGGCGGCGAAGGTGCTGACCGGGTGCTGGTAGAGCTCGTGCGCGGGACCGGCCTGGACAACCTGTCCGGCGTCGAGCAGCACGAGGTGGGTGGCCATCGACATCGCTTCGGTCTGGTCGTGGGTGACGAGCACGATGGTGCCGCCGAGTTCCCGATGCAGCCGCAGCAGCTGGATGCGTGTCTGCTGGCGCAGTTGGGCGTCCACGCTGGACAGCGGTTCGTCCAGGAGCAGGACGGCGGGGCGGCGGATGATCGCCCGGGCGAGAGCGACGCGTTGGCGTTGGCCACCGGAAAGCTGGTCGGGGCGGCGGTGCCCCAGGCCACCGAGCTCGAGCTGGGTGCACACCGTCTCGACGCGGCGCCGGATTTCGTGGGGGCTTGGCGAGCCGCGGCGGTGGTGTTTGGCGTCCAGTTCGAGGCTGAAGGAGATGTTGCGGGCCGCGGTCATGTGCGGGTAGAGGGCGTAGTCCTGGAACACCATCGCGAGGTCCCGCCGCCCGGGCGGGGTGTGGGTGACGTCGACGTCGTCGAGGAGGATGGTTCCGGAGGCGGGGTGCTGCAGCCCGGCGATCAGCTGCAGCAGGGTCGACTTCCCCGACCCGGACGGCCCGACGATCACGCTGAACGATCCCGCCGGCAGCGACAGCGACAACTCGTCGAGCACCGGGGTGGCGCCATAGCCGTGCCGCATGCCTTGGACGTGGATGCCCCCGACCGCCACTGCGGGTTCCTCCCGGGTGGTCGGGAACGCCGGCACGCGCAGGGTGTCCATGGTGGGTTTCAGCTCCATCCGGAGTGCAGGAAGGCGTCGGTGACCCGACGCGCGGCGAGGGTGTAGACGGCGAGGACGGGAAGGGTGGCCAGCGTCGCCGCGGCGAGCAGCGGCCCGGGATCGGAGCCTTCGGTGTTGGTCAGGGACGCCAGCCCGGTTTGGATCGTCCCGTACTGGGGTTGCGGTGCGACCAGGGTCGGCCACAAGTACTCGTTCCAGGTGTTCACGAACACCAGGATCGCCACGGCGCCGATCGCCGGTCGCAGCAGTGGCAACACCACGTGCCCCAAGACCTCCCGGGGGGCGGCGCCATCGAGGGCGGCGGCGCCGAGCAGGGACTGGGGCAGGGTGTGGATGTGTTGGCGCAGCAGCAGCACCGCCAGCGCGGCACCCCCGAGCTGGGGCACGATCAGCCCCGCGTAGGTGTTCAGCCAGCCGAGGCGGGCGGTGAGCAGGAACTGCGGCACGATCAGCGCCTGCGCCGGGATGAGCAGCGCGCCCGTGGTGAGGGCGAGGATCAGCGCCTGGAAGCGGAAGCGGAACCGGACCAGGGCGTAGGCGGCGAGCACCGCGATCACCAGCTGGCCGAGGGTGACCCCGGCGGAGGTGAGCAGCGTGACGAGCAGCAAGTGCCCGATCGGGAACCGGCCGAGGGCGACCTGGTAGTTGGCCAGGCTGGGGGGCCAGGGCACCGGCTGGGTGCTGTACAGCTCGGTCGCCGGCTTGACCGAGGTGAGTACCGCCCACACCACCGGGAAGAGCAGGCCCACGCAGGTGGCCAGCAGCAGGGCGTGCCCGCCGGCCCCCCGCGAGCTGAACCGCGACCGCATCAGCTCACCGACTGCAGGTGGCGCGCCGGTGTCGGCTGATCCACCCTCTTGGGGACGCGGTCCCCGGCCGGGCGCCACCGGAGGGTGAGGGCCCGCACGCCCAGCGGCAGCGCGAGCACCGCGATGAGCACCACCGCGGCGGCGGAGGCGACGCCGGTGTCGAAGAAGGTGAATCCGTAGGTGTAGATGCGGTAGTAGACGTTGTCGGTGACCCCGTCCGGGCCGCCTTGGGTGAGGACCGCGACGTTGGTGAAGGCCCACTGACCGCCCAGCACCACGCAGACCCCGGCGAGCAGTGCGGTGATCCGCCGCAGGTGCGACAGCACGAGGTGCCGGGTGGTTTCCCACTCACTGGCCCCGTCCAGCCGGGCCGCGGCGAGCACCCGCGGATCGATCCCGCTCAGCGCGGCACCGTAGAGCAGGGTGTTCAGCGCGACGAGCTTGCCCGCCGTGATCGCGGCGATCACCGGAAGCGCCGTGTGGGGGTCACCGAGCCAGTTCACCGCGGGCATGCCGGCCAGCGCCAGCACCCGATCCAGCACCCCTTGCAGGGGGTTCAGCACGAACTGCCAGGACACCGCCGTGGCGACGGGGGCGAGCACCACCGGCAGGAACAGCACGGCCCGATAGAGCGTGCTGGCCCGGCTGGGGCGTTTCCACAGGGCGATCGCCAGGCTCATCGGCAACACCGTGGCCACCGGCAACAGACACCCCACGAGCAGCAGCGTGCGGCCTAGTGATGCGAGGAACTCGGGCTGTGAGAACAGGGTCCGGTAGTTCGCCGCGCCGACGAACCGCGGCGGACCCGACGTCAGGTCCCATTGAGCGACGCTGAGCGCCACGGTGGCCAGCAGTGGCCCATAGATCCACGCGGCAAACGCGACGACCACCGGGGTGAGGTAGGGCCACGCCCGGCCCTGCCGGGTCCGTGGTGTCCTCACGGCCCGACCAGGCCGCGGATCTTCTCCGCCACCTGGGTCAGCGTCTGCTGGGGGTCGGCGCCGCGCAGCACGATCGGCGCGACCGCGTCGTCCTGCAGGGCGACGACCGCCTGGTTCGCCTTGGGGCCGGGGAAAAACCTGTAGGGGGCCAGGGTGTCCAGTTGGTGCAGCGCCGGTTGCAGTCGCGGGTCCTTGGCGAAGTAATCGGCCAGGTAGCGCGGGTCGGTGACGGTTTCCGGGCGCAACGGCAGGTAGCCGATCTTGGTGGTGATTGTCGTGAAGGCCTGCGCGCTGGTGAGGAATTTGACGAACGTCCACGCCGCCTGCTGCTTGGCCTTGTCTTTGGACAACACCACCAGCCCGGCGCCGGAGTAGGTCGGTCGCGGTGGCAGCGTGCCGAAGCTGGGGAAGGCGGCGGTGCGGACGATGAACTTGCCCTGGGCGGCCTTGTCCAGCCCGGCCAGTACCGCGGTGCTGGTGAGCAGCATGCCCAGGTTGCCGGCTTTGAAGGCGGCCAGCGCGTCGTCTTCGCTGACCGCGGGTTGAGCACCCGAGCGGGTCAGGTCGGCCATCGCCGCCAGCGCGCCGACCGCGGGTGGGGCATCCAGGGTGATCTGCCCGGTCGGGGAGAGCAGGGCGCCGCCGTTGCTGTCCACCAGCGACTGGGTGAGGAAGTCGGACTTGCTGGCGTTGGCCACGTCGACGTAGACCCCTTGCGCCCCGGCCCGGCGCACGGCCAGGGCGTCGGCCTTGACCTCGGCGAAGGTCCGCGGTGGGCGTTGCGGGTCTAGGCCGGCCTTGGTAAACAGCGCATCGTTGTAGAACAAGGTGGGAATCGACATGGTGTAGGGCATCGCGGTGACCACACCGTTGCGTTCGGTGGCGCGCAGTACGGTCTGGTTGAACCCGGCGATGTCGGCTTCCCATTCCTGCGGTGGCGGGATCTGTTGCACCGGCACGACCGGGAGAGTTTGGTAGGCCTCGGCAATTTTGCTCCACCCGATCTGCGCCACGTCGAAGGGGGCACCGCCGGCCGCCGAGGCCCGCGCCTTGGTCAGGGTGTCCTTGACCGCCACCCCCTGCGGGGCGATCTTGATCGAGGGGTTAGCCCGCTCGAAGGTGTCGATCAGTTCCTGGGTGCCCTGCCCGCCCAGGTCGGCGGTGCCGAAGTTGTAGGACAGGAAGGACAAGGTGATCGTGCCGGGCGGGCCGGACCCGGTGGCACCGGTGGAGCACGCGGACAGTGCTGCCGCGAGGACCGCGGCCAGGAGCCCACATGCCGCGCGGCTCAGCCGGTCGGGTCTTTCTCGGGTGGGGATCATGATGCGACCTTCGCGGTGGTGGAGACGGGGAATCGGGAGAACGGGACGGCCAGGTGCACCGGGCCGGCGAACACCGCCGCGGCCCGGTCTCGGCGGGCGTGTAGCGCCGCCGGGTCGGCGGTCGGGAAGTGGGTGAGCACCAGCTCACCCACCCCGGCCTGGGCGGCGATTCGGCCGGCGTCCTCGGCGCTGAGATGCCCGTGCGGGCCGTGGTCGGTTTCCTCCACGGTGGCCTCGGCGAGCAGCAGGTCGGCGCCGCGAGCCAGGGCCACCAGCGCATCGGTGGCCGGTCCGGTGTCCCCGGTGTAGGCCAGGCTCGCCCCTTCGCAGCTCAGTCGGATACCGCAGTTGGAGGCGGCGTGGCGCAACGGGTACAACTCGACGGATATGCCGCCTACCGTGAAGCTGTCCCCAGGCCGGTACTCGCGCACATCGAAAGCCACCTCGAAGGCGCGGTCCAGCACCGGCAGAGTGCTCACCGGGAACAGCGCCGCCAACCGCGCCAGGGTCTCGCGCGCACCGGCGGGAACAAACAGCGGCACCGGCTCACCCGCCGCCTCTGCCTGCGGTGCGGCACCCGAGGTGGGGTAGCCGACCCGGGTGTTCAGCAGTGACTTGCCCAGCGGCAGCAGGTCATAGCAGTGATCCAGGTGCACGTGGCTGATGATGACCGCGTCCACGCACCCCGGGTCCGTGATCGCGCTGAGTGCCGTCGCCACACCCGGACCACAGTCCAGCAGAACCGTCGTGCGGCTCGAGGCCGGACGCGGCGGGTCGGTGGGCGGGTCAGCCGTTGGGCTGCTGACCAGGTACCCCGAACTTGGCTGGCCGTCGGCCGGCATTCCCGCACGACACCCCGCCACCGTCAATTCCATCTCGCACACCCTCCGCGCCGTGATCGTCACCACCGCGTCCAGTGTTGAGGGGGCCTGCTGGCGCGGCAATGGCCAAGCGGTGAAGGCGCGATCACGGATCGCAATCGCTACCGGGGTCCGGCGGTGAACGGGCCGACCGCGGCGAGGCAGTCCAGGAACGCGAGCACCGGTGGAGCGGTGTGCGCGGTGAGCCACACCGCGCACACGTCCAGTGTCGGTTCCGGATCCACCAGGGCCAGCGCACGCAGTCCGCCGGATTCCGCGTCCCGGGCTCGCACCGCCGAGGCAAACCCCACCACCGCCCCGGTGGCCACCACGACCGCCGTGGCGGTCGAGTCATTGACCGCCTCGACCACGTCGAGGCGGTGGCCGCTGCTGCGGGCGGCGAGCATCAGCACGTCAAACGAGGCCGGGCTCAGCGCCCGGTCGAACAGGATGCACGCGTGCTCGCTCAGCTCGGCGAAGGACACCGCTGAGCGGCCCGCCAACGGATGCCCACGACCCACCACCGCCATCAACGGGGTGCGCAGCACGGTTCGATAGTCATACCGCCGATCCGGCGGGGGACCAAACACAAAACCAACATCCAGCTCACCGGCGTCCAACGCCTCCAGCTGCGGGCCGGAGCGCTTCTCCACCAACGTGGTCCGCAGCCGCGGATGCTCGGCGGCCAGACGCGCCAATGTCGGTGGCAGCACCCGACTACCCGCCGGGTAATTGAACCCGACGCGAACCGTTCCGCTGCGCCCCGCACCCGCCTCCCGCGTCACCACCAGCGCTTGGTCCACCTGATGCAGCAGCCGGCGAGCCTCCACCCAAAACACCTGGCCCGCTTCGGTGAGCTCCACGACGTGCGAGTCCCGGCGCACCAACCGCACCCCGACCGCGCGCTCCAACCGCTGCACGTGCTGGCTCAAAGCCGGCTGCGACATATGCCGCGCGGCCGCCGCCCGACCAAAATGCAACTTCTCAGCAACAGCAAGAAATGACCAAAGATGACGAAGCTCCACCTGACCACCGGCGGCGTGCATCATGCCCAGCCCATCTCCTCAAGGCACTCATCATCCGCGACACGAACCCGCCCGTGGGTCAACGGAGAGCGTCAACGCCGTGAACAACGCGAACCGCGCCATGTCACCAGGAACCACCGCCGAGAACTCGCCACGAGCGCGGCCCGCAGACCGGACTTCCGCAGATGATGGGCACACGGGGGCCGCGATCGGGGCGTTGAGCTGCGGGAACGCGGGCAGCGCCGGGGTGGGTCGTGTTACTACAGGCCTCTG
>JAABUP010010007.1_pt1 | contig 11377 bp, 13 predicted proteins | sample 5559201 | NCBI WGS metagenome assembly JAABUP01 (sample SAMN10711887, study PRJNA513373) | rock metagenome | isolation source: Antarctica rocks | place: Antarctica | reverse complement strand
GTTATCTCCTTGCTTCTTTCTTGAACCCACGAGCGAGACGTTACCGAAATCTTGGGCAAACAAAGACCGGATGAGTAGGCTGAATCTATGGGAGCGACAGGCCTAAGTGATCCCTGCTGCTCTGTTCGTTCATACTTTGTCGATGTCGCCATTTACTCAACATTTACAAATGGCTCAGATGAAAGGTTTTACCCCATTCGCAAAGTAGGAAGACAACAGGCTGATGTAGAACCCTCAGCTCGAGGATGAGAGGTGAGGTACATTGGCACCCGTGGACTCATGCAGGTCGCCCAAGAGGGATGGACCCTTCTACTTCCCCACCGGAGAGTTCACAGCGATTCCAATGCCCACAAATAATCCTGAAACAACATGGCCGACTCAGAAACCATGGAAAACCCAAGCACGGAGAATCCGGCATCAGCCTCAAATTCTCCAAATATAGCTTCCACCGCAAAGCCCACAACAATCATCCCATTCCACGGCAAAGGAGCCGATCCAGCGACCCTCATCGGTCGCGAAGTGCAATGGTACTACAACAATGACCAGCCCTCCCGTCTCGAGTTTAAAACCTCCAATGGACGAGTGCAATTTCACCGAGAGCGTGACGGAGGATTGGAAACAAGACGAGGACGAAGACGAAGATGAAATCTGCATCGATGGTAATTTAGAAACAGCACTCGATGCGCTGCGAGGCAAGCGGGACAAGACGCTGAAGATTGTGGAAGCGGTCGTTGGCGAACGTGAGAGTGATGTGTGTGGGCTATGGGATGTGAAGTTCTGGAAGCTCAAACATCGCGTTGTTGGGTTGAGGTTGGAGGGCATGGAGGAGTTGGGTTATGTGGCCTGTATGACAGAGTGCGATGGGGAGTGTGAAGATGAAGGTGATGTTGAGAATTATGAGTTGTTCTTTCATGATGTGGTTCTGGCTCCACGGTGGATCAAGTTTAAAAAATACTGAAAGTCGGATTAATTGCTGCTTAGGGGTCTTGTCCCCAGTCAGTCTCAGGATGCCTTCCACGCATTGAATGCAATCAAGTCGTGAACCACTTATGCTCTGGCGAAAAAAGTAGCAATTTTCATCAGTAGTCTTTTCAAACCTTATCGATAATCATCGCAAGATGCCAATTCGGCCCTCTGTTCTAGCGTTCATTGCTCTTTCAATTCTTCCAGTCGCGTTCAAAGCTAAAGGATAATACTCAGCCATTGAGCGTGGCTTCCAATTTCCATGTCAAGCAAATGCTCATCGCTCTCCTGTCTAGAAATCCCTTAGAAATGCCACTCTCACCAAAGAAACGCACAATCTCTTCCCACAATTCGCTGCCCACTCCAATTCATCGATTCAGATTATGGCATTTGAGTCGAGCCTATACCTCTACACTCGATTCTGGAAGAATGCAGTCTTAGCGGGAGCCTTTTCGCAACCACTTCACGACGATGCCTGACCTAGCAGAAGGTTTCCTCGTGCTAGTGGTTTTTATCCTGAGGTGGGATCTTATTTGGCCTGCTATAAGGAGAAGAGAGGTTGTCCTCTAGCTATTCTGACTTCATCGTAAGTGACTTCATTGTAAAGAAGGGAATTCTGTTGATCGGGCGTACGTTTTGACTCTGGATTAGATATTAGCAGCCTATCGAAAATGAGGTTCTCTGGCTTTGATGGATATCTGTGTTTTACATGATTCAATTTGCTTTGATTATAGGGTGGCACGGAATCTTAGACATCAACCGTGAGAACGAGAATGTGTTCCGCAGTTACCCATTCTTCGGCGTAAGATCCGTTAATGTTTTTAGTCATCGCTCATCATCAATGTTCGAGATGATCTGAATTTGTACATCATCGAGAGAGTGACTACGACCTAAAAGCAATATAATCTTGACCCAATACCTGCTCCTGGTACGCTTTAGGCATTGATTTAGCTTCAGCTACCCACTGGTCTCCACCGCATCTCTCGGGTATCTCCCAAGACTCAAGCCCTTCCGCGATCTCAGGGATTCTCCACTCAGACTCCCAAAACTCCTCTTCAGAAATATCACCAGCTAGTCGAGTCTCTTCACAAGCTTCTTCATCGAGTCCGAAGACCCGCTGTACAAGCCACAGATTGGCCCCTTTCAAGGTTGGAGGTGGCATTGTGCTATCGACCTCAAGCAGGATATCCAGTATTGACGGTAAGTTCCACCAATCTGAACCAGGCTGCTGCAACATAATTTCTAGTTGACCCAATAGCTCATCTTGTTCTTCGCGAATCTCATCGGCATCTCTATCGGACAATCTTATCGTATTAAAGACATCAAGTCCGTGGTAAGAGTCAAGTCTGCAGCATGTGTGTTTTAGATCCAACTTTTCGAACGCAATGAATCGTTGAACTTCTGCGCGGACGTTACTCCTCGATAGACCCACGGCCACGATAGCACGGTACCAATCATACAAAAGGACCGCAATCTCATAAAGTTGAAGAGAGCTATGAAAATAGTGGAAATCCTTCGAGATTTCCGTTATTCCTACCAGCAACTTTGTTGTTGCGGTACATCCATGGCGAGAACATCCGCAACGACAGCTGTCATAACGATCACGGCCGGCATTTTGTAGAAACAGTGACGTTAATGGGTTCAAAACTCGGACAGAATATGGATAGGAATTGGATGTCAAGTTCCTCAACACTACAGGATCAATCCAGTATGCGTTGAAGTAATCTCCGGTAAACCTGGAAATCAGTCTCTGCTGCGTAAATTCTTCAATCTTGGTGATACGAATAGCGCCGTAACGAGCCGCAACGTGAAGTGCACAAATGTCATGGTCCCGAAACGATCGCAAAGGGTTTGCACCTTGGAGGAAAAACCACTTGGCAAGATCAAACAGTTCCTCTATGAAATCCGACGTATCGGAGGGGTCATCACATCGATAAGCTAGACTTGCAAGAGGCGGTTTACCGTCTCGATCGTATTCATCAAGGCATTTGAAGCCCATGTCATAGAGATGTGTTGCGAGGTATTTGGACCTTACTCGATGATAGACAGATACACCTTGTGTCCTTAAAGAAGCAGGAATTCGCACCTCAATTCCCCTGAGTGCTTCCCAAGTGCGATGAGCCCGTGTGTCGTCAATAGCTGTCCCAAAAGTATAGAGATCATCCAGGACACTCCGAGATAGGTATGCTTCAGCAAGTGCAGCCAAACTCTCACGTGGATGTTTGATGGTGTCTATCAAACAAGCCAGAATGGGCGAAAGAGGCCATTGGGATGAGAGTCGCGTTTCCCGGTCCAATTCACAGTCTAAAATCGAGTTCCATGCATGGGGTTCGTCACAGCAGGTCAGTGGGCTACCATTTTGCAGTAGACTGAAGGCAGCAGCTGCGCTACCTTGCATAGAGACGGCGTAGTTTAGGGGTAAATAATGCGTCTCGTCGATCTGATCACATGCAAATCCAGCCTCTAGAAGAAGTTCTGTCCCTAGTGCCCAATCACCATAAAGGTGAAGGGCACTCTGACCAATGGAATTTTTCTCGCTGATGACGGCAGGATCCCGAAGCCGGTACCGGACAAGGGTCTCTGATCGCTGAAGTACAGCCATGCTCAGGGGGCTGCATCCGAATATGTCTGTAATGATTTTAGTGTCGTGACATTGAGAGGTTCGGGATTGGTCTTCCCACCTTCGGCCAATTCTTCGCTGGCCCGTAGATTTTGGATTGTTTCTTTCGCGGATCGCATTCCCTTGCCGCGCCCTGGAAGCGTAAAGCCCGTGGAGTCTACTGCGATACATGAAGCCCCCATTTCCACTAAGGCCGTTCTCATAGGTCCATGCAAAATGTCTCCTTCCAAGAACCAGAGAGTTAGCCAGTCCATCATCGATTGGATGCACAACGCCAGAGGCGAACTGGCTTGGTTAGTCAACACAGAGATAAGAGTTCCGCCTTTCCAATACTCACTTCCCATGGAAGTCGACTCCATCAAGATTCGTTCCACAATCTTTTAAAAATAGTATCAAGTCAACTGGCAGTGATGAGAACCAGCAATTGAGGATTACATTCTTGAATTGTTAGCCATGTTTCGTTGATGTATAGATAATGTCACTCACATGAATCAGATTCCTTCCTAGTTCATCGATATCAAACGGGGAGGCTCTATCCTCCAGGAACATTCGACGAAACTTTGCTATAAGCTCCTTTGAAGAGGTTTCCTTATGGTACGTATCGCTCAATATCTCCATTGCAGGGTTTCCGCGGGTCGCCACAGAGATTATGCCTAGATTAGGAGCCAAAGAAAATCCGCCGGCACCGTGAATCGTAGAGAAGCTCAGTTGTATTGCCTTTTTGAGAAAGTACTGAGGAAAGGCATACTGCATTGAAATCTGGAAGCCCCTTCGATACACTGACCATGGGCAGTTTCTCCGGTGTCGGGCTACTGAAACAGTGCCTAGACCAAAGGCATTATACAGCGAGCCCCATGCAGTGACACATGGTCTTTCATGACACGAGCACTTGAGGGCATGGAGGCTTTCGCCGAGAAATGCTTCTGACTCGGATGTTTGCATACGTTTACTCGTGGGTTCTTCGCTACCCAAGGCATGTTCATCATCATTCATGTCAGCTGCTACAGACTTGGATTGATCAAACCGATCAAGTTCTTGGGCAAGGGATGTAGGTTTCATCATGAGTTTCTTTGTCCACTCGGACTGTTGCATCTATAGCTAGTAAGCCATGGAAGCATAAAAATTTGATGCATTACCATCATGTCTCGAATAGCCTGCAACTCCTCTGTGTTTCTCGCTATACTTCTTTCTACGCTTGACATGGAATCTGAGAGTCTCGAGGTATTGTCTTTTGTCTCTAGAGACGTGTCTCGAAGCTGGACCGTAAGGACTTGGATCTGGGGTAGTCCCTGGGCAACATGGCTGACTCCATGCTGCACAGTGGAGAGATCGGTTGACAAGCGGTACGCTTGTGACCTGAAGTCACATCAATCTTGATCTACCCACCTTGAGCGCAAGAGCAGTGGCGAACAGGTTCTGATTTTGCAAATGTAATTGCAAGGTAGACTTGTATGCTTCAATTTTCCGGGTGGCTTGCTGAAATTCCTTCTCTTGTACAACAGCCACAACTGCACGCCATGACTTCCTAATCGCACCACCATCGATACCTCGGGCTAGCTTCTGGAACCTTGTCTGAAAGGTCGAGAGATCTCCTGTACAACTCTGTAGTATTGCATTCAAAGGATCACCGTTCGGATCCAAGGCATCATTGCTCTGAATGGCTTTGATGACTCTTTCCAATTGCTCGGTCTGGACGACAAGGCTGCGCACAGCAGGAGAAACATCTCGAAGTTTTGAGACCAGGTTGAGAGTCTTGACAGTGTAGTTTAGTAGTGTCAGCACTGAGGGTATGGTACCAACTGCTTCTGCCATGCGTGAGGCTTCTCAACTTATAGGTCGACAGCGGCATTCTTCTTGACGCTGAAAAGGCTGCGATGACCGGAGGGCACCTTCCTTCGCTGCACCTTCCAGCGCTAATTCATGCACCAAAGCCTAAAGTATTCAGCGGATCAGTGGGCTCCTCCCGAAACTGTCGTTTTCCAAACAATACTGACATATTTGTATGGTTTCAAATCACCGCATCGAATGCTGAGATTCACAGCCATACTCACCCCCCAAGCCTGCGTCCGGTCGGTGCAAGAACAAATGACATGGTGTTCAAACTTCGATTCGATTCGCTCACTCCCATATATAGGAAAAATAGATTGCCGCCCAGACGTACAAAGACCACGACCCCTTTTGGAAAATGCCAAACCCGTGAGTGTGGGCCCCCATAATCGCATCGTGCCCCCAACATGCGCATGAACGCCCAATTGCCCTGTTCACCCCGATCGCAGAGGTCGCATAAAGGTCATTGAAAAGTCCCGATATAAAATCGTCTAACGCATACATGGTATCTTGTTTGGTTCGGAGCCTCCATAAATCAATCAATCAATCATGTCACTTCCTTGGTAGTGTTCGTATTCTCGCCATTCGAGGTTGTCTCAACGCCTTTCTCCTTCTCCACAGCCTCCAATTTTCCCTTCACCTCGCCCAACTCCTTTTGCAAGCTCTTGATATAATCAATCGCCAACTCGACTGTGCTAGCTTTGCTATTACTCTGTTGCGCCGCCGTCCCACTCATCATCATGTTCGGACTCACTTGTCCACTCAGCCCTCCTTGGCCATTGCTCTGCGGCGTAGACGGAGGAAGCAGACTCGCAATCTCTTGTAAAGCAGTATTAATGCGATTACGGCGACCTTGCTCTGCGATCTTGTGAGATGTCCGTTTGGAGGTGAGATTCGTGGAAAGGGTCTCAGGGTAAGAGACACCAGGAAGGTGATTGCCTTCAAGTATGTTCTGGTAATTGGACTTTGAGGCGAGAAGAAGTGCTGATGTCTCGGCATTGACAATTGCTGCTTGTAAGGTTAGACACTGACAAGAAAGACGGGGCTCGAACGGGTAGCACTGACCGCCTTCTGGCAGCAATGGCTTGATGCTTGGAGAGATCTTCGGACGTAATGCTGGGCTGACTTGCACCGAGCTCTGGCTATTGCGTTTCTTGGGGTCTCGGCTCTTCAACTTGGATTCACCACGTTTGCTGATTCCCGTTCCAGTTGGGGAAGCCATAGAGCCAAGTTGGGGGCTTGGAAAGGCCGATCCGGTGGCACTAATGGGCGCGCTGGCAGCACCGAGCTTAGGCATCTTCTTGGTGGCATTCGTAGAGCTTGTGTGCTCAATGTTCGCATCGGAGGTATTGATAGGTCTGAGAGCCGGCTTCTTGGTCGTGTTAGCAGGCTCAGGCAAGACAATGTCCTCCATGATTTGCTCCATGTCTGCTTCTGCAGCCGCAGTCTGCTCTTTCAAGTTTGAGGTCTGCCGAGTCCCGCCATTAATTTTTATGCTTTGCTTGCGAATTCTCATGAGCGATGCTGGAGTCGCAGGCTCGCCGTTGACATCCTGCGCAGATGCATCTGGGGGTTGCCCTTGCTTGGCATCGAGGTACGGAGACTTGCCCGCGGAGTTAGACCTAGGCGTCGCAGGAGGAGGCATCAAGACATCTGACAACGGTTCGGGCGAGACAGAATCCGGCCCTGAGCTATCCTGGCTGTACGGCATAGGTAGCCTTCCTTCCTTGCTCTGGGCCGACTTTGACTTTCGCGCCTCTTCGATGATGCCTGAAACTTCCTTCGCAGGTATGACGGTGCTTGAGGGCTGCTTCTTCCTTTGCGGCTTCATCGCAGGCGACTGTCTGACCGCTCGAGCAGGGTTCTTCGTCGAACTCGACGACGTTTTCCTCCTCGATTTGCGCAGGGGTGCAGGTGTTGTAGCTGAGGGTAGCGTGGAGTAGTCGAGATTAGGATCGATAGGAGATGTCGTATCCGAGGTGTCTGAACCACGAATGGCTTTATACACAGAGTTTTGAGCATGATTTTGGTTCTGAGCTCTCAGCGCCGGAGAGGTTAGCGGACTGAATGCTTCTGTGGGCGCAGCGTACTCAGGATATTGGAATTGGGTATCAAGTGGCGTTACAGCAGGCGACACCAGAGGCGTGAAGATCATCTATGAATATTCAGTATTCCGTGTGTCATTTGTCCATTGCCACGATAGTCTCACCTGATCTTTCTGGTGGCGTCGGTATTGATTGTACATGTGCAGCTGCTGGTGATCGGTGGGAGTCCGGTAGTACTGAGGATGTCCGCCATGCATCTCCATACTGTTAGGCGTCGGTGGAACCTCGTGCCGAACATGATAGTGTTGGTTCTGCATGTGCATTTGCTGACGTTGGTGCTGATCGAAGAGTTCCGACCGCATCGCCAGGTCTGGGAAGGACTCGGTGGAGCCATGGAATCCATTCATTGAGGGCGCAGCGCTCTGCTGGCCCATCTGATGCTGCATGGTCTCATGCTCGAGTCCCAACATTCCCGTCGACCCCTCCATCGACGTGTCCATTGCGCCTCCACCATTTTGCTGTTGCAAGTCCACATCGTTTGTTGGGATGCTATCGAAGGTGGGGAAGTTGATGTCTCCAAAGTCGAATAAATCTGTGAAATCATCTCCTGGGGCGGGGACGATAGGAGACCAAACCCTGGGTGTAGGGGCTTGATTCATGTCAAGTCTTGCGTCTGTGAATCGCCATTCGCCAATGCCCGTTCCGTCCGACCGCGGGGGGGGGGGGGGGGGGGGGGGGGGTGTGGTGGTTGGGCGGAGATGAGTTGTTGAGGAAGGTGACGCTGCGAGTGTGCGAATTGTTTTGCCGCGTGTGGCAGGAGTCACACGCTGCGGGTGCGCAGAGAGGAACGATCGATGTCGGCGCCGTGAGGAAGTGGCAATGTGAATATTGGGATGAGGTTGAGATTGTTATTATTGGTGTTGGGACTTGGGGATGCTCCTACTTTCGGCCTGCGCTGGCGGGCAAATAGCTTCCCCTCGGCAAAAGAGAGGGGCATTAGTGCTAGTTCTAGCGGGAATACCTTAAGACACCCTAGAACGACGCACTACGCACTCCGCACTCTCTTCCTCACCTGCTGCTCTGATCTCAGGTCATGCGCTCTGGAGCATGCTCCGCTTGAACTCTCGTCACCCTGCCGCCACGACTGAAGCAGATGGTCTGTCTGGCGAAAGGAGACGGTCGCACAGTGTGGGGGTCCTGGCCCGTGGAGGCGTCCACCATCGCACGGAGACTACTGTTGGTGTGGACGGCTTGACGTGATCAGCTTGAGAACTGCTGAAAGTGCTGGATCCAACCGAGACGTGGGGTTGACTGCAGACTGCGATACCCAAGATTACCCAATGGCATTACGCTTCCTGCTCTTTTCTATTTTGAATCGCCAATCAATACTGGACGTGGTTGAGCCTCACCTGTCTTCCCGCTTTGTCTCCGACCTCTTCACGACCTTTCTGTCGAATCTTTCCGTCTCGTCATCTTTTCTACAGACCAGATGCTTTGCTCTCTGGCCTCTTCGTCGAATGTCAAGGGGAATGCATCGAGTCATGTCATACCTGCATCGATGCAGAGGATCTGGTCTTGCGCGAGCCAGGGTCTGGTCAGGTGGCAGCCGAGATTCCCTTGACGATCCGCCTGGCTGGTCAGCCCGACCTCCTGCCTTAGTTGGATGGGATCGGTATACTCGCAGCTGCACCTGATCTGTGAAGTCTACTATTGAAAAGAGCAGGAGATTGCGTCTGACATCGAAATGCGCGTTAAAAGCCTCCATTGGTGCTCTCAGCGGCCAAGAAAAGCTAGTAATTTGTGAATGGGAAGTCGATATTTCGACCCTGCTTTCATCTCGCATTCTAGCAAATGGCTGTGTCACAGCATCTGCAAATCAACACATTGTGACATGCCTACTCCATGGCCATGTGCTATCCCTCCACACGAATTGGGGTTCAATGGCGTCCGCAGAAGGCCGCAAGCCAATGTTTAACATAACATGACCGATCACCGGCCCATCATAACAAGACTCAATCTCCCATGACACTTCAAGGAATGATAGACTCGTAAAACGTGACCGTCATTTCATCAGACTCGTGGCAGCGATGAGTTCAAACCCGTAGCCTACTACATTCCGTCTTTCATCCATCAGGATGGCCGGGGACTGCGCGAAATAAGCTCGGGCTGGATCGTGGGCTGAGAGCTAGGCTGAAGAAGGAAAGAAATCAGAATGATTCCTCACCATAAGAAGAGCTCTGACGGTTGGAAATTATCCGGCTAGTTCGACTACGTCGTCGATGTTGATGGCTGAGCTGGGCAAGGATTGAAATGACGATAGGCAGCGAGACAAAAGACCTCTATGCACTGATCCAAGAAAGGCTTATGGAGACATGAATGTGAAATGTAGTCAAACTATCAGTGAGTGAGATTCAAGGCCTGACACGAAAGCCCAGCGCGTCACCTGACCTGCCCTAATCTTCATGGTCCTCTTGCGATATTGCTTCTCTTTCCGCAACGCTTTTCCTTTCCTTGACCGATGAACCTTCTCTTGAAGTCGGCCTGAGCTTGCGAACCCTTCTGCAGGGTGCCAGAAATACTGCACCAAATATTGGCTGGCAGATCTGAGATTCCGAGGACGTACACTACACGTTGATCCGTCTCCTAATTACAGTAAGGGTCGCATTGATCACAGACGCCGTGAATGCAACAGAGTGTTTTGCCAAAGCAGTCTTTGTCTGCCGTACAAGTTCCTAGATATGAACTGTCAAAGCTGTCCGTGAATATGGCATACAGATGGGAATTAGGACTGACTGCGTGGCAGCAGGGCGCGCATAATGGTCACTGTTGACGCACAACCTGGAGAGGATATTCATAAGCCTTCGGAGTCCAGGTTAAGCGAAGATATGTAAGAGCTTACTCGATGGAGCACTATCCCGCTTGACCGGGGTGGGATATTTAGGGACAGGATCCGCTACCACAATGCTGACAACAGACAGCATCGCCGTAAAGAATGTCAGCGGCGTGAGATTCATCGTCAATTGCTGAAGCAGAGATGGGCGAGCTTGACTCGAATCGTAGGAACATTAGCAACTGTACTCGTTATATTCTTGGGAACCCCGTGCTCCACGCTCTCTTCGTTGCTAGCCGAAGGCCTCGGTGCGATGGCCAGCAATGAGCTCTTGAGGGCCAGTGGCATCACAATGTTGACGAAAAGATGCTTGGCGCATCCAAGAATGAACGTTCAGCAACAAATGACAGCACTCTAGCCCTTCGAAGGTTGCGAGACAGCATGACTAGCATCAGCCACGGTCCCAACAAGACATCACATACGATAGCCCTAACTCAAAAATATCAAACTCTACTTGCAAAAGGATCCATCTAGTTCCAGAGCGATCGAATATCACCCAAAGCCAATTCAGTACATCTTAATTTCGAATCTCAAACAAGCAGAAAGCTACCTCCGCGTCTGCAGGCATATTCACCAGCTAGATCTAGCCCCATCACCCATACACTCGTACACTCGGTCTCAACGAACCCTAAATTGAACAACAGCTCTGACATCGAGGCACTCGGCGACAGAAGTTTCGACGGGGTTTGAATTCTGTGCACGGAGAGCAATGACGGACCGATGCTGGAAACTACTCCGGAAGAACAAGACACCGCCCCGAGGCGAAGCCTAGCAATATCGACGGAATTGGATCGCAGAGTATCAACACAAACAACAGAATTTCCATCCTTGTGCGCTTGTGATCCATTGCGCGGGATAAGAGACAGGCCATGTATCGGTCCCCGAATAAGCCATCCGAAGACCATTTGAGTGACTGATGCCCGCTATTTCAAAAGCCCCAAGTTCGGAGAGCGTCAATCAATGACGCTGCATATTGTAGAGAATCCATGTGTTTCCTCACTGAGAGATCATGCATGATTTCCCACACACCAT
>JAABUP010010006.1_pt1 | contig 11378 bp, 7 predicted proteins | sample 5559201 | NCBI WGS metagenome assembly JAABUP01 (sample SAMN10711887, study PRJNA513373) | rock metagenome | isolation source: Antarctica rocks | place: Antarctica | reverse complement strand
GCCCAGGCGCACCGTCAGGTTGCGCGCCGCCTCATAATCCACGGTCTTGAATGTTCGACTCATGCTCACACTGTACCATCACAGACGGGACGGAGCGTTCGCTTCTCTCCGACAAACTGCTAGGGCTAGCTGCCCCCGCGCCCTCCGTCCCCGCGCGGGTTCTCCTCCTCGCCCCCCTCCGCCCCCCTCCGGGGGGAACCCGGGGAGATGCCTCCCCCCGGACCCCCGCCAACCAGGGCGCGCACGGGTAGACAAGGGTGGTCCCCCCCGACAATTCATAGACTCTGAGTCTTCCTCTGAGGAGTTTGACGGGCATGTGGCTGCATGATACGCTGCCCACGATACAATTGCAAGCGGTTTCGACGCCCCACGTCAGCCCTGCGAGGGATGACGGCCAGCGGGGTAATGAGGATGCGCTAAGGAGTCTCCTATGCCGGTGCGCGACGATAGATCGCAGCCTCATGTCATGGGCGACAAGGACGTTGCGCCGGACCTGCGGCGGTTGATGGCCGACGATGCGGTCGGGCAGCTACGGCGGCGCGAGGGCCGTATGGCGCGGCTCGGCAGCGAGGGCAACGCCGTCAAACTCGACTGGGTCGAGGGTGTGGCCAGCCTGCTACAAGACGACGGCGGTCTGGAAGGGGTCGAGGCGGAGGCGCGGGAGCTGTGGCGACGGGGTATACGCCACGTCATCTGGGCGGGTATGGGTGGCTCGGTCATCACCGTGCACGTCCTGGTCGAGCTGGGGCTGTGCCAGGGTGGCGCGGACGCCGTGGCCGTCTACCCGCTGGATAGCACGGACCCGGCCGCCCTCAACAGCGTCGTGCGCCGGATCGCGCATAGCAAGAACGTGGTGTTGCCGCCCCCGGACGCGCGGGCGCCGGCGCCCCCGGACATGCTGCATGAGCTGTTCAGCGATGCGCTCATGGTCGGCGTGTCGATGGGCCTCACGTCGGAAGAGCCGATCACTCACCTGCAATGGTTCGTCGAACTCCTGGCGTCCGCGGGGCTAGAGCCCGCGGAGCATCTCCTGGTCATGACCCTGCCCGATTCCTACCTCGATCGGTTTGCTCGCGACCGCGGCGTCACCCGGCAGCCCTTGCAGTTGGACGGCGGGACCGGTACGGGCGGACGCATGAGCGCCCCGACGACCCGCGTCTTCCTGCTGCCGGCCGCCCTGGCCCTGGCCGGGGCCTCGCAGGGACCGGGGAGCCTGCGGCGCGTGCTGGCGCAGGCCTGGGCCGAGTACAATCTCGACCTGGCGACCGCTGATCCGGCCGCGCACCCGTTCGTGCGCCTGGCGGCGGCGCTCAGTGTGGCCAGCGTCGATGGCGCGTGCCAGCTCCTGCTCGACCTGCCGCGTCCATGGCGCCCGCTGCTGGCCTGGATAGAACAGTTGATGGAGGAGAGCCTGGGCAAGGGCGGCAAGGGTATCGTCGTGTTCGACGATCAGCCGTTGAACCCGCGGGCCCCGGGCTACCAGACAGCTGGGACCGCGCGCGTGCGGGTGGTGGCGGAGGTCGAGGCGGCCGGCGACGGACCTTTTGTCCTGGGCCAACCCTCCCTGGCCGCCGCCGATCCGAGCGATCGCCTGGCGGCCGCGGCGGCAAGCTTCCTCGGTTGGCAGCTGACGATGGCGCTGTTCGGCTACCTGCACGACATCACGTTCGCGGGCCAGCCGGCGGTCGAGAACTATAAGGCGCGCGCCCGCGTCCTGCGCGAAGAGGACGCCCCGCTCCAGGCGGCCGTGGAGCGGAACCAGGGCCAGGGCGTCACGGAGGGGCCGCTGACGCTCCTGGCGCCGCCCGGACAGGGGAGGGGCGCCGATCTGGCCGCGTGGGTCGCCGCCGCCGTGCGCCGGATGGTGGCGGACGCGGATGCGCGGCGTCGCCTGGGGTATCTTGACGTGACGATGAACGGCGAGCTCCCCGCCGGCTGGGAGCCCTTGCTGCACGCCGCGCTGCGCGCGCTCGGTCCGACGATGTTGGGTGTGCCGGCCAGGCTGCGGCGCGCGCCCGCGGCGTACCACTCCACCGAACAGGGCGAGATGGACGGGCCGCCCTACCTCGTCAGCCTGCGCCTCTTCGCGCGCAGCCACGAACAAATCGTGCTGGGCGCGTACACGGATACTTTCCTGCAGGCGCAGGCCGTGGGGACCTGGCAGGCCATGATCGAGCAGGGGCGCGCCTGCTTTCTGCTGATCGTCGATGGAGATGATGAGAGGGCGGCCGCCGCGCTGAACGGGTTTTTTGAGGCGATCGTGGCGCGGCTCGCGGCCGGTCTAAGCGCCTAGCGCTACCCGCTCAATGCTGAGCAGGGACGGGATCTTGAAGTGTCTCGTTCCAGCCGGCCCCGCGCGCAATAGGCGATCCATCCCATCGGAGCGCTTTTTTTCTCTGTTACCCGCTTTGGCTGCGAATTAATGTGAGGTTCATTCGGCCTGTATTACTATGTGTATGGCATGGTAGGGATGCCGGCGGGGGAAGACGCTTCATCGGGCGCGGACCGCGCGCGGCGGAACGCGGGCTCGTCACCGTGGCGCATCGCTGCCAGGGGCCATGTTTTTATACGGGATTAATCGACGGAGGATCGAAGGCGTATGAATGTGAAACAGGCGCTTGGCGGACTGCTCGCCGGTGGTATGGTTCTTGGTAGTGTCGCCGGCGCGGCGCCCGTTCGCGCGGCCTCGCGCCCGGCCGTCGCGTTCGCGCGGCCGGCCGCGACGACGCCCCGGGCGGCGGCGACGGCCGCGATAACCGCGGTCCCCACGACGATCAACCGGGGCGGTGTCATCGCAGTGAGCGGCGCCGGCTTCGCCCCCAACGAAACGGTGACGCTTACGCTCAACGGCATCAACACCAGGGTGCTGGCCAGGGCCAACGCCAGCGGGTTGCTCCCGGCGACGGGGATCAGCATCCCGTACAGCACCGCTCTCGGCGCCGCCACGATCACGGCGACGGGCCGCGGGAGTAAGCGCAGGGCTTCGACGACCGTGACGGTGCAGCAGCTCACGCCCACCATCTCGCTCAGCGCCCCCACGGCCGCCCCCGGCGCAAGGGAGACCGTGACCGGGCAGGGCTTCGGCCGCCGCGAGCGCGTCACGCTCTCGTTGAACGGCCAGGCGCTGCCGACCGCCGCGCCCATCGTCACGAGCAACGGCGCCTTTGTCGCCAGCTTCACCGTCCCCGGCTCGATTCGCCGCGGCGACAACACGGTCAGCGCCATCGGCAACCAGAGCCGCGTGAGCGCCGTGGCCGCCCTCACCGGCAACCTGCCGCTCTCCACGCAATTCTATATGGCCGGGGGCTTGAACACGGCGGCCGAGAGCTCCAACATCGTGGTCCTCAACACCAACAAACAGTCGGCGCGGGTCGGCCTCATCTTCTACTACCAGGACGGCGCCGCCATCCCCAAGACGGTCAGCGTGGCAGGGCACGCCACGGCGCTCTTCGTGGTCAGTACCCTTGGCCTGCCGCAGGGAACGTTCGGCGTGGCCGTGCGCGCCGACCGCCAGGTCGCGGCGGAGCTCGAGGTCGCGCGCTACAACCACACCGATGGCGACGCGATCCCTGGTAGCTCCGGCTTGAGCCTCCGCTGGTACCTCGCGGCGGGCTCGACCATCGGCGGCGCCGAGACAATCTCGATCCTCAACCCCTCCAACACGCGGGCCGCCCACGTGCAGCTGCAGCTGCTCGGCGCCGGTGGCGCGTCCCGCACGGTGAACGTGACGGCCCCGCCGCACACCAACTACGTGGCCGACCTCAACGCGCTCGCGCCCAACCAGGCCGTGGGCGTGGTGGCGCTCTCCGACGCCCCGGTGCTGGTGGAGCGCACACAAATTTTCGGGGCCAGTGGCGCCGGGCTGACCACGCGCGCCGGGGTCACGACCCCCGCGGCGGAGTGGCTCTTCGCGGCCGGCACGACGGCGAACGGCGTGCGCACGGAGTATACGGTGCTCAACCCCGGGGACGCCCCGGCCACGGTCACGGCCAGCTTCTACGCGCAGACCGGCGGCTCGCTCGGCAGCCGCACGGTTGGCGTCGGGCCGCGCAGCCGCATCACGATCAACCTCGGCGACGTGGCGCAGGGTGATCGCATCGCGGCCGTGGTAACGAGCGACCAGGCGGTCGTGGTGGAGCGCAGCGAGTACACGGGCTCATTCACCTCGGCCAAGTCGGGCTCGGTCGTGTTCGGGACCAACGGCGCCGGCGTGCGCTGGACCTTCCCGGCCGGCGACACCACGCCCGCGAACGGCGCGACCCCCGGCAACAACGAGGCGCTGGTCTTGTTCAACCCTTCGGCCGTGACGGTGGTGATGAAAGCCACGTTCTACGACAGCGCGGGCAAGGTGCTCACGCAGCAGTACACCATCGCGCCGACGGCGCACACCGAGGTGTCGGTGAACACGCTGAGCGTGGGACCGCTGCACGGTGTAGTGCTCCAGTCGGGCAACGGGCAGGGTTTCATCGCCGAGCAGGGTATCACGACGTCCGACGCGAGCACCTTTCGCTCGAGCCAGGGTCTCGCGCAGTAATCTGGTGACAAGCTGTTGGCGCCCGTGGGCCGTCGCCGCGACGGTCCACGGGCGCCGTCGACTTTGCACGAGCCCTGCAGCACAGGTAGGTGGCTAGACCGCGCGCGAGGCGACGCTGGCGCGCTCGCCGTGCTCCTCGACCATCGCCCGATCCTCCACGGCCTCGGGCACGTCCCGCGCCACCGCTGTCTTGGCGCTGCTGGCGGCGTCCTCGACGCGGGCTTGCGCCGCGACGGCTGCCACGATGTCGGCGACGATGATGGCCACGGCGTCCTCGATGGCGCGCCGCGCGCTGTCGCCCGCGACGAACGCGCGCACCCCGACGACGTACCCGACGTCGGTGATGCTGTCCAGGGTCACGCGCGGCGCGCCGTCCTCCGCGACCCGCGCGATGGCCCCGCGCAGGCGGTCCAGCGTGGCCGGCACGTCCTCGGCCGCCTTGGGGAGCGTCACGGGCAGGTAGACCTCGTACTCCCGCGGGCGCCGCACCACGACAGCGTTGATCATGGCGCTGTTGGGGATGCGCACCTCCAGGTCGTTGATGTGTAGCGTGGTGTAGAACAGGGAGATATCCCACACCTGGCCACTGTACTCGACGCCGCCGAACGAGCCGGTGCGCGCCGTCATGAACATGCCGGCGCTGTAGGGCCGCGCGAACAGGATGACCAGCCCGGCGATGATGTTGGAGAGCGAGGCCTGCCCGGCGATACCCACGACGACGCCGGTGAGCGCGCCGCCCACCAGGACCCCGTTCAAGTTCGGCTCGATGGCGCTCACCACGAACAGGATGATGACGGCATAGAGCACGACCGAGGTGAACGTGGCGAAGCTGCGCGCGCGCGCGAGGCCGAGATAATCGTCGAGGGCCTCGTTGATCGCGTTGACGAAGCGGCGCACCGCGTAGACCGCCAGCAACGCGGCGAGGAGCACGAGGCCGAGGTGGACCGGCGCGCGGAACCACGCCGCTGGTCCGTGCAGGAGTTGGTCTATCTGCTCGTTTTGCTGATTCGCATAGCTGACGACGAGCGCAAGCGCGAGCGGCGTTACGATATATGCGACAGTGCGCGGGCGCCACAGTCTGCGCACGATCTCCGCCCCTTCGGTCATCTCGCCCTCCCTTCCTCCTGCAATGGTATCAGGGCTAACCCAATGGGTATGCCGGTGCAAAAAACACTTGCGCGCGCGCGACGACGTGCTATACTACCTACCGCGCGCACCCGAGCGGCGGCCCATAGAGATGTCGCCGCGGATCAGACGTCATGCGTATGAGGGAGTGAGAATCGGTAGGCTATGCGATTGCGCACGTACGCCACGGCTGCGATCCTCGGCGCCACCCTGCTTCCCCCGGCCCTGGCCGACGCTAGGCCGGCCGCCAACGTCACGGTCGAGCGAGCCCAACTGCGCCAGCTCATGGCGCAGCGGCGCACGCTAATCGGGCGCCTCGCGGCCGAGGACGGTACGCGTGGCCAGGCGCTCACCCTCAATGCGCTCGCCGCGGCCGACACCATCCTGTCGGGCGACGCCGTCGCGCTCGAGCGCGCCATCCGGCGCTTCACTCCGCGCCCTGCGCCGGCCGTGCGCCGTAAGGCCCGCAAAGCCCATAAAGCGCGGACGCGCATGGCGCGGCAGGGTGGCCCTCCCGCGGCGCCCGTCGTCAATCCACCGCTGTTGCTCGCCGGCCCCGGCGTCCTGTGGTCGCCGTCCGCGCGGGCCGTGACGTTCGGCCTCCCCGTCGAGCCCACCCTGACGCCACAGGCGGCGACACACGCGCCGGTAGCGCCTCTGCCATCGGCCACGCGCGATCCCCTGACCTTGCCGACAGCTCTGTTCTTCGACACGACAATCATCCCATTGACGCCCCACGTCGACATCGGCGGCCGCCTGCGCGCGCCATCCGTCCCGGCTATCAGGACGCCTTCGATCGCCCCGAGCACGGCCGGGCAGGCCGCGAGGGCGCGCCAGGACCCATACCGGCCGGCCGCGGCGTCACGAGGCGCTGCGCGGACGGTGGTGGTACTCCTGGCCCCGGCGGACGCGCCCTCGCACGGACGGCTCGCACTGGCGGGCGCGGACGGCGTGCTCGCGCTCGACACGGCCAACGCGCGCGTCGCGGCGGCCCTGCTGACACCCCTGTTCACGCCACGCGCGCCGGTTCCATCGCGCGCGCGCCACCAGCGTCGATCGACGCTGGTGGCGCGCCCCGTCACCCATCCCAAGCGCGACCCCACGGCCGACCTGCCGGTCTTGTCGCAGCGCTGGCGCGCCGTTGCGCGCGCGCTGGCCCGCGTCCGGGCGCTCGAGGAGTGGTCGCGCGCGCACGGCATGGCGCCGATGATCACCGCGAACGACGTGATCGCGTCTCCGGATGCCCTGCGCCGGCGGCTCGACTATTGGAGTGCCCGCCCATCGTCCCTCCCGGCCGCCACGACGATCGCCGCCCGCGACGCCACGCCACTGCCGCCGATCGGCGCCACGCTCGCGCTCACCGATCCGCTGACCAGCACGCTCACCGCGGGCGAGGCCGTGAGCGGGACGATCGGCGTGAGCGGGACGATTCCCCTCGTGTCGTCGGGCATCAGGGACAACCCCATCTCGCCGACGGCGCCGCTCAGCCCGTCCATGGGCGCCGGCGGCGTCATCTCCGCGACGCTGCCGGCGGCCGTACCGCCCAGCCTTATCGCCCTCCCAATCTCGGCTACCGCCGCGACGGCGCTCAGCGTGGACATCCCGCTGACGGCGACCGTCGCGCCGACGGCGACGCCCCCGCTATCCGGCGCGACGCCCGTGACGGGAAGCCTGCCGGCCACCGTCGCGACGCCCGCTGTTTCCACGCCCGCCGCTAGCGCCGCCAGCGCCGCCATCGCCGCGAGCGCGCCCGTGTCGGCGACCCCCGGGGCCGGCGTTTCAGCCATCTCGGCGACCGTGCCGTCGACAGCCACGCTCCCCTCGACCGCCACGGCGCCGCTCGATGGAGACACGCGGCTGGCGCTCTCGGTCGAGGGAGGAGCTCCCGTCCTGTCCGTCGCGTCGTCGTCGGCCACCGACCCGCTCAGCCTCACCGTGACGCTTCCGGTCACGGCCGAGGGGGCGTTGGCGCCGGGTGGCTTCGAGAGCGAGCGCGGGGCGCTGGAGAGCGTGCTGCGGCAGGGACAGGCGCTCTACGCCGATCTCAAGGGGAAGGCGCAGGGCATCGAAGCCGACTACCGTCTGCGCCTGCGCACGGTAGCGGCCCTCAACGCGAGGATCGAGCGCGCCTACTACGCGCGCTACTACGCGTGGCAGCGCTGGAAGCAGGGTTCGGTGACGTACCTGGCGCGCCGGATCGCGCTCAACGGATTCTTGCAGCGCAGGCGGGCGGCCAAGATAGCGCGCCAGGAGTGGCGCCGCCGCGAGGACGCCTACCTGCGAGCGCTCGCCGCCTCCAAGCCGGCCACGGCCACGGCCGAGCCAGTCTCGGACACCGTCCCGGTCTCGGACACCGTGGCGGTCTCAGGGACCGTGGCGGCCGCGGCGCCGGCGCCGATCCCGCCGGGTCCCGAGCCGCCCCCGTTCGCAGAGCTCATGCCCGCCTTTCCGGTCCCGCCCGGTCCCGCCGCGCCCAACCCGGGGCTGGAGCCGACCGGCTACGCGTTGCCGGCGCCGCCCGACACCATCCCGCCGTGGGACGACGCGGTGGCGCCGCCGCTCCCGTCGGCACTCGTCGCCTACGGCGGTATCGCGCGCGGCGTCAACGCCTCGGGCTACACGCACATGACGCAGGACGAGTTGCTCGCGGACGGCGCGCTCGACGGCGTGCCGTCGTACATCGACCCGGTCAAGGGCGTCATCACGACCCTCTTCGGCGGCAGCACACCCTTCCAGTCTTTCCATCCGGGCCTGGACATTGCCGCGCCCGAGTACACACCGGTCCGCGCGGCGGCGGCGGGGCGGGTCGTGTGGGCGGGGCTGGCCGTCTTCGGCAACGACCACGCCAGCTACGGCAACTGCGTCATCATCCGGCACAACGAGCACATCTCCACGCTCTACGCGCACATGGACGACCAGTTCCACCCCCTGGCCGTGCAGATCGGTGACCTTGTGCAGCAGGGCCAGACCATCGGCTACGAGGGGGTGACCGGATGGACCACCGGCGCGCACCTGCACTTCGAGGTGCGCGTCAACAACATCCAGGTCGACCCGCTCCTGCTCATCCCCAACCCTCAGATAGGGGCTCTATAGCCTGCCGGCGCGCAGTAGCGGTGGCGGCAATGGTTTGGCGGAGTGGATCAAGCGCAACGAGCGCCTCACCGACGCCCACTAGAACGTTATAGCTGTGGGACAGGAGGGCCGGTTAGGCCGTTCTGGCGTCGCCTCTTGTCCTTATGAAGCGGCATAGAGAAGAGTTGATGCGCCGGCCTATCGTCAATCGCCTTTTACCGTACAAACTTGTTCGGATGATTGTCAAACCCCGACGCCGACGCTCGCAATGCGCCACAGCATGGTCGCTCCTCCGTCTCGGTCCCACGCGAGTGGCGGGCGCCGCTCACGATCTCGTGCGTCTCGTCTTCCAGCATCGCGCGCAGCAGCAGTGTCACCCATGTGCGATAGGGGCGCCACGCTGCGGCGAGCCGGATGAGGTCCGTCGCGGAGGGCGGGCCAGCGAGGCCGTAGGCGCGCGCGACGGCGCGACCCAGGCGCGGCTCGGCCGTCGGCAGGTAGTCCGGTTCGCCCGCCCCGCGCAGCAGGATGAGTTGGGCCGAAAAGTCGCCGATGCCGGGCAACTCCTTGAGCCGCGCGAGGACCTCCGCGGGGGGCAGCGCCCGCAAGCGGGCCGCATCCAGCGCCCCGTCAGCGGCCGCGACGCCAAGGGCACGCAGGCGCTCGATCTTCTGCCTGGTAAGCCCGGGAAAGGCGTCGAGGTCCGCGAGGCGCGCGGGACCGGGGAAGGCATGCAGGCGCTCGCCGTGGACCGTGACCGTCGGCCCTACCTCCTCCGCCAGGCGCGCCTTGATGCGCGCGGCCTGCGTGATGCGGATGCGCTGTCCGATAAGCGCCCACGCCGCAGCCTCGTAGGGCGAATAGAAGAGGACCGGGCGCAGGCCGGGGTAGCGCGCCTGTAGGCACCCGATCGCCGGATCACGCGCGCCGACCGCCGGGAAACCCCGTCCATCGATGTCGAGCGACAGGATGCGGGCGACCTGCGCCCGCACCACACCCACGTTCGCGTCGCCGATGGCCTCGCCGACCGCGACGCCGCCCTCCTCGCGGACGCACACCCCGGCCACCGCCCCATCGTCAGCGACGAAGGCCAGGTGGAGGTGGCCGGGGGCCGCGCCCGCCGCGTACGCGGCGGGCGCGAAGCCCTCGAGGAAGCGGGCGCTGGCCGCGAGCGCGTAGGGTCCGCGCGGGTGCAGCTCGAAACGTTCCACCGGCTCATCTCCCCCCACTGTGCGCCGTGAGCGGGTAGCCATCGGGGTCGACGAACGCGAAGGTGCGCCCGAAGGGGCCGTCGAACGGCTCCTGCGTGATGACCACACCAGTCGCCCGCAGGTCTGTGCATAGCACATCGGCGTCGTCGCAGTTCAGCCAGAGCGCCATGCCCCAGCCCAATCGGTTGGCCGCGGCGAGGTCGACCGCCGGCTCGCGGATGGCGAACGGGATGGGCGTCGTCTGGAAGACAACGGCGCCGGGCGGGCTCTGCGGCGCGGGCTCCAGGCCGAGCCGCTCGGTGTAGAAGCGGCAGGACGCCTCCAGGTCGCGCACCTGGAGCGCGACGAAGTCAGGACCGATGATCTTTGCCATTGTACCCTCCCCTGAATGATCAAGGCCCCTGTGCTACAATTACTCAGGGTCCTGATGTTTTATATTATCAGGTACCTGATGAATTAACAAGGGGGCGACGGGGTGGCGCGGCGTGTGGACGAGCGGGTGGGCTACGTGCTCAAACGGGTGCAGCAGGCGCTGCGGGCGGCGATGGACGAGGTGTTGCGGCGGCGCGGGCTGACGACCGCGCAGTACGCGGCCCTGAGTGCCCTGGAGGAGGCGCCGGGGCTGTCGGGGGCGGAGTTGGCGCGGCGCTGTTTCGTGACGCCGCAGACGATGAACGAGATCGTGGCCCATTTGGAGGTGGCCGGTCTGGTCGAGCGGCGGCGCGGTGACGACGCGCGCGTCCTGCGGGCCGCGCTGACGGCGGCCGGCCAGGAACTGGTAGCCGTGTGCCACCAGGCGGTCGCGGTGATCGAGGAGCGTATGGTCAGCGGGCTGAGCCCGCGAGAGCGGCAACAGCTCCTCGGCGGCCTCCACCGCTGCGTCGATGCCCTGGAAGCGGCGTCCGCACCCGCCGCAGACCCGTCACGGCCTGGACCGCTACCATAGCCGGTGTCGACGCCACCATGTCTACCATGCAGCCTGCAGGCGTTGACGCCAGCGCGTCAGATCCGGCGCGTCCGTGCCGCACAAGACCAACCAGTCGCCGCTCCTGCACGCGGCGCTTGTTTCGGTCTGGTGTTACGGAGCGTGTACTGTTTACGGTCTTCGTCACCCTACCGAAGTCCCCTCATCGTAACTCTCGCTGTTGTCATGTGACAGCCGTTGACAGGGGTAGATCACGCGTACTGCATTGGCACAGACGGACCAAAACAAGGATACGATGTGGGTAAACCCGAAGGGTGACGATGAGAGTAAACAGTACACGTTCCGTAATATCAGGCCGTTTTTGACGGCCTCCTTTTAGTGCTCTCCTAGCAGTTTGTCGGAGAGAAGCGAACGCTCCGTCCCGTCTGTGATGGTACAGTGTGAGCATGAGTCGAACATTCAAGACCGTGGATTATGAGGCGGCGCGCAACCTGACGGTGCGCCTGGGCGA
>JAABUP010010005.1_pt1 | contig 11379 bp, 14 predicted proteins | sample 5559201 | NCBI WGS metagenome assembly JAABUP01 (sample SAMN10711887, study PRJNA513373) | rock metagenome | isolation source: Antarctica rocks | place: Antarctica | reverse complement strand
GTGTCGATAAAGCATGTCGCGACGCCATCAATAAGAACTGTATCCACTGGCTACGCGGGCTCTCCGACGAGAACGAGGGCGTGCACAAAGCGCTTTCCTCTTTGATCATTGCCAAGATTAGCGGTGACTCCGTCGACGACGTCACGGGCAAACTCACACAGTTGGTCGTTGCATCTGGAGACAAGGGCCGCAGTGAGGCCGAGCAAGCAATTGAAGGCCTGGCTTATATCTCCCTGCAGCCGAAAGTCAAGGAGGACATCGCGGGCAACAGTGCACTACTTCGCTCGCTAGTCGAGGCATTGAGGGAGAGACGAGCGGCGTTGTTCGGCTGTCTGACTGTCTTTGCCCACCTCACAACGTACCGTCCTGTTCTATCAGAGGAGCAGAAGAAGCTGGCTCAGCTCAAAGCTTACGCCAACACCTCAAAAGTCCCGGAGCGGGATCCGCTGGACGGAGAGAAGTACGTCACGGCAAGGTGTAGGAAGCTGCTAGATTGCGACGTTGTGGCTGCGTTGGTGACAGCATGCTCGGGAAAACAGCAGACTACCGCTCTCTCACCCGCGAACATGACGCTAGTGGTGAGCATTCTGCTTGTACTAGCCAAAGAGCAAAAGCACAGGGCGAAGATGGCACAGCAAGGAGCTGTCAAACTATTGATGCAGATCCGTGACCGCAACGTGGCGTTGACCACTACGAAGACTGGTACCCCCGAGGCTTCGCTCATCACACACACCGCCGCGCACGCCCTCGCCCGACTCTTGATCTCACTCAACCCAGCACACCTCTTCTCCGCTTCCGCACCCTCCTCCTCAGCCGTAAGCGCGCTGATACCCCTCCTCTCCCCCTCCACCACCGCCGGAGTAGACGGAGGCAACGAGCAAAGAGACCTACTCCCGACCTTCGAAGCCCTACTCGCCCTAACGAACTTAGCTTCCGCCGCCGAAGACACCACGGCACGCGACCTCCTGCTCCGCGACGCCGCTTTCGCCGCGATCGAAGACCTGCTCTTCTCCTCCAACACTCTCGTCCAGCGAGCGAGCGCGGAGTTAGTATGCAATCTCATGGTCTCCCCCCCTTGCGTGGCGAAGTTCGCCGACGGGAGCGGGGATGCCAAACGTCGGCTCATCATCCTCACGGCGCTCACGGATGTCCAGGACCTAGCTACGCGGCGAGCGGCGGGTGGAGCGCTCGCGGCGCTTACGGAGTGGGATGGTGCTGTTACGGCTGTGATGGATGTTAAGGAGGGAAAGGGTGTTAAGGCCTTGGTGAGGATGTGCGGGGATGAGAGCGAGGAGGTGGTGCATAGGGGGTTGGTGTGTCTTGCTAATATTGTTGGTGCGCCGGGTGAGATTGGGACGAGGGCGGTTAGGATGGTGAGGGAGGTTGGGGTCGAGGCTGTGGAGGAGAGGTTGGTGGGGATGAAGGATGAGGGTATGAGAGGGTTAGGCGAGGAGGTGATGAGGAAGCTGGCGTGACCTTGCTGAGCTCGACAACACGAACCTGGCTGATTCAGCAGTCTCCATTGACATGGGCATAAGATCTAAAGGTGGCCAGAGACAGGGCACGAAAACTCCCAAACTTGGCTTTCGAATCAAACCGACGTGTGAGATTACTGAACTAAAACGTGGTCTACGTCGACTTTGTTGGTTCGAAGAGGATTCCTGAGCTAGCACTACGGAAGCCATCCGCAGCAGTTGTTACAATCACAATGAGCACGTCGGCGTTGGTGCCTCTGAGCCAACGCACGCGCAGGCTGCGCGAGCTTGTGATCATGGCGCACGACAGAATGACCGAAGCTGCTCCTCTCGGTGGGTGAAGAACGGAAAAACAGGCTGAGGTCGCCGAGTCGGTCGGTCGGTCTCATGTGCTGGGCTGATGCTCATAGGACAAGCGTTGAAAGCGTCACGTATTTCAAACCTATAGCCTTCCCAACTCGCTCGCTTGATACGACGACCGAGTCGCGCAGGGCTTCATATCACGCGGCTGCTATTTGGCTGGAATACGGGTTCGAGTAGCTGGGGAGATTTGAGGGCTCACATTCTCTGAAGCACATGATCTCCAACCAATCTAGACCGGCTGTGCAAGGCAAGGTGATCGAATACGAACTCTGGACTGTGCACTCTTGAGCTAAGCGCCGCTCAGAGATTGTTGGTGGCAATTTCTCGGATGGGAGCAAGGGAGGCTGTAATATCAAAATGTGATCAAGGAGATGAAGATGGAGTGAAACAGGCTGAGGCTGTATTGCTGTCTCGAAAATCGAGCTCGAGATCTCGATACTGTCAGGTTACTAGCAATGCTGAGCAGCCTGCAGAGCACAAGCTGACATGCTTCCGCAGGGTTCCGAACGATGCGGCGTGCTATTGCGGAGCTGGGACTTGGGTGCTTGACTCGCGTGGCGGATGGAAGGCCCGGTACTCTCGTTGTAGTCACATATACCTGCCGTAGTAAGAGCGAGGGATCGTAGTGATATAATCCGACTCCGCTCTCTAGTCGGCGTAAGCCTGGTGTTGCTGCTAGAGCTGTGAACACACGCTCTCGGCGGCATCGGAGCTCACGAAGAGCCGGGTCCTCCTCGTGGGAGACGCTTGAAGTACAATACGCAGTGGCTGGCCGCTTGTCGTATAGCATGCCCGTGATATGATATCGTTGGTATCAGAAACAACACAGCTGTGCCACGCCTTCGCAACTCCACACATCCGTTCCATAGAAGTCTGGTCGGCACCGTCTAGCCGGCAAGTACGCAAGCCGCTGGTAGCTCTCGGGGTTCCAGGCGGTGTCAGCACAGCACCAGTCCCGTGAACGTGTGGGCTGACGGGCTGAGAATGGTGCCGGCTCATCTGTGTTGCTGTAGGGTTCCCCGCACGTGGAGAGGAGAAGGTACAGCATAGGCGTAGGAGTGCATCAGAGTAGTGCGTCTGTAAGACCTGATCCTAAGATGTAGCTCTGTACCAGCCCTCGCTAGCATTATTACTCCTCCCTCGGTAGCAAGAGCTGCAAGGCGTGTGCAGCGATTTTCGAGGGGTCACTTCCAGGTTGGACCAGTGGCGCGCGCACGCCCCGAACGCTTGCCATCGTCGTTGTCTCGCTCACATGCCATGCTGGCCACACTGGGGCTGACGGGTGCTGAAGTCCACGGCTGGGTTTTGTCGCAACTCATCACGCTCATTGCGTAGTCTCTCGGGAAGATTGCAGTACAATCGGTGTCTCCATGTCTGCCGGCCGGCCGTAGCCAGATCCGCCTACTAACTGTAGTGTGTTTGGTTGATGAGGTGAGATCCCAAAGTGGCCTCGCTGCTCAGCCCCATGGGCAAGCATCGCCCATTTCGTACGGTCGTACCTTGAAACTACCTTACCCATCTTAGCGAAATCGAAATAGGCTCGTGGCGGAGACGTGCTTCCTGCCCTGTCGCTTACACAGCAGACATGGGTCGAGGATCTTTTTATGGTTGGCTGCTGATGGGAATAGGGCTGGCTGTACTGCGTGTCCATCATCTCGGGTCGTGTCCGGGTATGCGTGACCCCGTCCAACAGCGAGGAATGGAGCGTGCGGCTGCGGTCTGGATGACAGCGTCGACCTTACAGTCAAGTCACTGGTATATAGATGTCTCATGGACCGCTGGTGAGACTACTTGGCATCAACACCCAGCAAACAATCACTACAACAAACCATTTCACATTTCCTATTTCCTTCACTCGATACATATCATACTACCATAATCCAACAACTCTCCTTCACAGTTCAAACACAACTCAAAGCATCATGTTGAACACACTCTCTTCCGCGGCCCTTCTGGGTGCAGTCGCCGTGTCCGCCAACCCTCTCGCCTACGGTCCTCTCAACGGCTGGGGCGGAAGCCCGTCAAACACCTGGGGCAGCGGTGCGAGCAGCACAGTCTCGTCGTACGGTGCCAGCCAGACTCCCTTCACCTTCCCGCTCTCCAACGGCTTCCCCAACGTCAGCGATGCCACTCTCCGCGGGATCGAAGTGACGGCCCAGGGCACGCTGCCCAATGGCCCGCCGGTCACTCACCTCAACACCACTTCCATCACCATCTTCGGTAAGACCCAGAGATATCGTGCTCGGTCAAGTTGCTCCTGCTGACACTCACCTCAGAGCTCATCGCATTCAACGAGATCTTCGAAGTCGCCTTCTTCTCCAGCCTGATCAACAACATCACCAGCAACTACGACGGCTACGGCATCGGAAGCTCGGTGCTCAAGGACTACGTCCTCAAGGCTCTCGATGCCGTCCTAGCCCAGGAGGAGCTACACCACCTCGGCGCCAACGGCATCCTGGCCAACGCTGGGCAAGACAAGATCCAGCCGTGCGAATACGTCTTCCCCACTGCCTCGTTCGACGATGCCATCGCTCTCGCCCGCACATTCACCGACTTGGTGTTGGGTACGCTCCAGGACGCTCAAGCCGGTCTCAACGGTGACGGTGATGGCGAATTCATCCCGCTGCTCGGCGCCGTCCAGGGCCAGGAAGGGTACGTCCATCCTTTCCAGCCTTCTTCAACACTGCAGTCAGCTAACCATACGCGCAAAACACAGCGAACAAAACGGCTTCTACCGCGAGCTCATCAACCTCATCCCCTCCTCCGCGCCATTCCTCACCCGCTCCGCCGCGCCCTTCGCCTTCTCAGCCCTGAACCAGAACTTCGTCGTCAACGGCACCTGCCCGGGCCCAGCCAACGCCCTGCTCTTCAAGTCCCTGCCCATCTTCGGCGTCCTGAACGTCGACACGAAAAACATCGCCCTCGCGGACCAGACCCTCACCTTCTCCGTCAAGACGAGCAGCAGCTACGCCGACGTCGCGGGCTGGAGCGTGACCTTCATTAACCAGCAGAACGTCCCTGTTACGAAGCCGATTACCAATATCAAGCTTGCCGGCGGCGTGGCGACGTTCGATGCGTTTTTCCCGGCCGAGACGCTGTTGATGAATGCGCTTACGATTTCGGCGGTGACGCACGGGGCTAGCTCGTTTGCGAGCGTGGGCGATGTTGCGGCTGCGACGCTGTTTGGTCCGGGTCTGATTGAGATCAACTAAGCGATGCTGTCACACAGTACTTGCATGGGCGAGGTTAGCTAATGATAAAAGGAATGGGCAGCACGGGATTGACTTTGGCGTTGAGGGAGATACGAGCTCGTATAAGCGTCTACGAGAGCGGTTGTGGACCTACGGGCATTTGCTTTGTTACCCTTGTAACCAGATAATTGCGATACATATCCCTACTTCAATTCTTTTCGACTGGGCCCACTACACCGTGTGGTTTTGCGTTCATCGGTACAGAGATAGCGTCGTACTGGCTCCTCGAGATCGTTGGAGCCCGACAACTGTCCTCGGAAGCCTCGCAGCAGCACATGGCGATACAACGGCACTTCGAAATCGTGGCGAGTCGTGTGCACGAAGGCGGAGCAGTGTTGGACTCCGACAATGCAGCGCCCTGGTCATCGAGAGTGCCGCTTGCTAGTCTTTGCGTGCGCCAGGTGCTTGCCAGTCTTTGCATGCGCCAGGTGCTTGCCGACTGTAAGGGATCGAGAGCGTTGGACTGGGATCCCGATAGATCGGAAAGACTCGCCGCCGCGGAACAACTTACCGCACAGCACCACTCCACCCACCCTCCCGCTCAAACACCTCGCTGACACCCTTCGCAACACGCAGCAAACGCCTGTCCGTATATCGTGGTCCAACAGCAGTAAGCCCAATGGGCATACCATGTGCCCCAGCGAAGCCAGTCAGATTGATCACCGGAACGTGCAAGATCGTCCACATCGAAGCCATAGACATATCGCCCGTATTTTCCAGGCCCAGAGGCGCTTCGTCAAGGACACTGGGAGTGAGTATGAGATCGAAGGGTTTCGCCAGATCGTCGAAGATGGGACGTAAGCGGGCGACGTGGTCGTAGGCATCGAGGAGTTGGCGGTGCGTGAGCTGACGTGTGTTGTCCACGTAGCCTACTATGCTCTCGTGTAGTTTTTCTTTGTCTAAAAGGTACTGGCCGAGGAAGGAAGTGTGGCCTTCGCCGACGAGGACTGCGGCGTGCCAGTCTAGTGCGTGGGCAAAGTCTTCTGGGAGCTCAACTTCTTCGATCTCGGCACCATGTGCACGGAGGATGTCTCGAGCTTCTGACATAGCGTCGATGGTACCTTGACCGGCTTTCGGCCAGTTGTGCGTCTTACAGAATCCTATTTTAGCGCCTTTCATTTTGAACGGCTCCGAGGCCACAACTTCATCATCCTTGAGCCTGAATGCATCGGCGAGGACGACAAAATCATCAATTGATCGCCCGAAGAAACCCAGCGTATCCAGCAACGGACTCCACTGAGCCAACCCTTCCCTCGAAATAGCACCGTGGGTAGGCTTGAAACCATAACATCCATTGAAGCTCGCCGGCCGCATGATACTACCGCCAGTCTGAGTACCGAGGCCTACCGGGATTTGACAGTCAGCGACTGCAGCTCCGGAGCCCGATGACGAGCCTCCGGGGGTGCGTTTCGGGTCGCGGGCGTTAGACGTCAGGTTCTGGTGCCAGTCTCCCTGCTTGCTACATGCGAATTCAGTCGTGGTAGTCTTCCCGAAGATCAAGGCCCCCGAGGCTCGGAGCGTGATGATGCAGTTGGCATCAATGGCGACGGGGGTCTCGCTTTCATAAAGCCGGGAATTGTATTGCGTCGGCATATCTTTGGTGAGGATGACATCTTTGACTGCTATCGGGAGACCATGTAAGGGGCCACGCTGTTCGGCTGGAAGACCATCGAGTTCCTTTGCTCTCTGCAGAATCAGGCTGGGCTCGATCCAGATCCAGGCTTTGACCACTGGGTCCCGGGCTTGTATGCGTTCGAGGAGGGACTTGACGTAGTCCGTGACTGTGAGTTGGCCTGTTCGTAGTAGTGGGAGTACCTCAGCAGCCGTGAGCCGCCAGGGTTCTTTTGATGGTACTTGCGAACTCATATCGCTGCTTAGGCGTTCGGTTGCGGTGGCAGTCAGTAGTATGCTCCACTGAAGTAAGTATTTGATGATGACGGACGAATGCAAACCTAGCGATGGGTCTAGAGACACTATCAGCTGAAGAGAGCAAAGAGAAGACGACCTTGTCCCAGCTCGATGTTTCGAAGCTGTCCGCTGCCGTCTCGGCAATTTATAGGTAAGGTACCAAGTTCATACGGCGCTGGAGCTGGTGCGGGCGACTGGAGTCAATGGCAGCCAAAGCTGCCTCAGGCACCCGTATGAGTCCAAAAACTTTGAGCTCACGACGGTCTCACGGCCTGTACCTCTCGTACAGCCCAGTATAACGATTGGCCCGTCATGACACCTCATAGCGCTTCGCAGCGCTACCTGAGTACCCGCGGCGGCTCCTACGATGTATGTCCTCGCCGAATAACAGCTGTATATTCGGGAGCTTACGCTGAAGCCCAGCCTCATAGCTCTCCTTCGAAGACGTAGTGCTCAAGGGTCTTGCAAACGACGGTGGCTTGTTCATCCCCGAAGAGATACCCTCGTTACCTTCCGAGTGGCAGACCCAATGGCGGGAGTACAGTTTCCAGGAGCTGGCCTTCGAGATCTTCAGTCTCTATATCTCGAAGGAGGAGATTCCTGGGAATGACTTGAAAGATATCATACGGCGGAGTTATGACACGTTCAGGGCGAAAGACATCAGCCCAATTATCACGCTCGATGAGAGCAAGAACCTGCACCTGCTTGAGTTGTTCCACGGTCAGACGTTCGCCTTCAAAGACGTGGCACTGCAATTTTTGGGCAACCTATTCGAATACTTCCTGTTTCGACGTAACAAGGGCAAGGAGGGTACGAAGAGGGAGCACTTGACCGTCATCGGCGCAACGAGCGGAGACACAGGCTCGGCAGCCATTTACGGGCTGAGAGGGAAGAAGGATGTCAGCGTGTTCATCATGCATCCAAAGGGCAAGGTAAGCCCGATACAGGAGGCGCAGATGACGACAGTGTTGGACGCGAATGTGCACAACTTGGCCGTAGAGGGCACGTTCGATGACTGCCAGGTGAGTCAATGGCAAAGCGACGTTCGCGTTTTGAGTACTGACTCGGGTACAGGACATCGTGAAAGCGCTCTTCGCCGACCCCGAGATCAACAAGACCCACCGTCTCGCGGCCGTCAACAGCATCAACTGGGCTCGCATCCTGGCCCAGATCACGTACTACTTCCATTCATACTTCTCACTGTGCCGGCAGACCAAAAGCTCGAACCCCACCGCACGTTTCGTGGTACCCACCGGCAACTTCGGCGACATCCTAGCCGGTTACTTCGCGACGCGCATGGGCCTGCCATCCGAAAAGCTGATCATTGCCACGAACGAGAACGACATCCTGCATCGCTTCTGGAAGACCGGGTACTACGAGAAGAAACCCGTCCATGGCGTTGAGGCGGAAGGAGGCTTCGCGGAGGACGGCGCAAAGGCGCACGCGAGTGGTGTGAGGGAGACCCTTGCCCCTGCAATGGATATCTTGGTCTCTTCCAACTTCGAGCGCCTGTTGTGGTTCCTTGCCTACCGTACCAGTCAGACCGAAGAGACGAACCGAAGACGGATGGAAGCGGGTGAAAAGGTGCAGAAATGGCTCAGCGAGTTGAAGTCGGAGGGCGGGTTTGGCGTGAGCAAAGAGATCTTGGCGGCTGCCAAAGAAGACTTTGAGAGCGAGCGAGTGAGCGACGAGCAAACGATCCAGACGATCAAGGATACTTACAGCCAAACGCTACCATCCGCGAAGCAACACAATGGTCACACGAACGGCAACTCGAAACCTGCTACAACGGGTACCGAGCACGAAGGCTATTACATCCTGGACCCGCACTCGGCAATCGGTATCGCTGCATCCCTACGCAGCATCGCTAGAGTGCCAGCAAGCACCCATCACATCAGCCTAGCGACGGCGCACCCGGCCAAGTTCTCTCATGCGGTCGAGCTTGCGTTGAAGGATGCGCCGGGGTTCAGCTTCGAGACTGTGCTGCCGGAGCAGTTTGTGGGGCTGGAGAAGATGGAGAAGCGGGTCACGGAGTGTAAGGCTGAGTGGAAGGACGTGAGGGAGATTGTGGTGAGGGAGGTGGACGAAGAGAGGAAGGGGGGGCGGTGAGGTGGCTTCTGGCTCGGATCTAGCGCCGGAATTCGCCTTGCGGTACGGTGCTTGCGGCGATCGGGAAGGTAGGTTGTCGTCACTGGTGCGACTGGTTGAGTATACTGGGTCACGGCGGAAACGCCATAGATGGAGGCGCTCATAGACTACGCCGCGATACCAAAATACCAAGACGGTTCTTCGAACCACTTGCCGGCGGTATTTCAAAGCAGTCTCTTCAACCTCGCTGTCGCCAAAGCAGCCTGGAAAGCGTGTCGCGAGATGGCGCCCTTTCGAGACGAGGAGTGAGCGGGACGTTGGGTTGAACATGTCTCCATTCCGTAAGCTGAACCCACAGCCATGATGAATGCACTGACGGACAGAACAGACGGGATGTCCAACCACTCCCTCCACAAGATTCCAACGCACACACAGCTGCATGTGATGAACTGCACGTGACGACCTGACTGTTGACCCCTCCACTCGCTGAGATGTCGACCCCGCTGCCCTGCTCTTTCACCCGCCTTCCACATCTCCGATCGCGATGGAACACAGTACCTTGGTAGGGCCAGAACCTCACCGGTTGACCGAACGGCACTGGTCCTGAACTATTACGCCCTGGGCGTAGAGGTTCGGTCCACTTGCGAGCTGTGCCCAAGGTCTCTGTCATCCGCTCAGCTCTTACCTCGCACGCCTCCCCCATGGGACTACCAGTCGCCCGGTTGCCAATGCTGCACTAGGTCTGTTGGGCTGAGCGGACCGTTGTAATACGTGTAGGTGCCCGCGGGCTGTATTTCTAGGCAAGTACCTCGGTCTCCCGGACCTACCAACCCACTCTCTGCTACACAGCTTCACTTCCACGAGCAGCACCTAGCATACATTCACAATCAGACCTTCACGGCAACATGGCGTACTCACAGGGCAAGGGCGAACTGGCCCCGTCATGGCTCGAGCTCGAGAAGGCCAGCGGCGGGCGAGCCATCCTCAAGGGATCACCAGAGGACATTCGAGGCATGTACTCGGGACTGTTGCAGGCGTTGGCACCGCAGATGCCGAAGCCGTCGGAGAATGTGGAGACCAAGAACGGTGAAGTGGATGGTGTCAAGTACCGTCTGTACTGGCCTAAGGCGGCGAAGGGCGAGTTGCCGATTGGGGTGTACAGTAAGTCTCTCTTAACAAGCTAGTCCTCCGATTCACTACTGATTGCGATTGGTATCTAGCGCACGGTGGAGGGTACATGGTCGGTGGGCTCGACGATGACGATCTCTTCTGCCGAGCCATCAGCGAGCACTCGAACTCTGCGCTTATCGCCGTTGACTACCGCCTGGCGCCCGAGCACAAGTGGCCCGCGGCGCTGGACGACAGCGTGAAGGTCTACAAATGGGTTCGTTCCCGAATCACCTCAATCACTTCCACGATGCTAACTCTCGACAGGCCCACAAGAACGCCGCCTCCTTCCACGGAGACGCCACCAAATTCTACACAATCGGCGGCTCCGCCGGCGGCGGTCTCGCCCTCCAGCTCGCCAACCAAGTCCTGCGGGACTCCTCGCTCAAATCCTCACTCAAAGGCATCATCGCCATGGTCCCGCTGACTCTCCACTACGATCACGTGCCCGAAAAGTACAAGGACATGTACACGGCCTACAAAGACAACGCCAAAGACACCCCCGTCATCGACGGCGAGAGCATGCAGATTTTCTACAAGCACGCCGGCGTCGACCCCAAGGACCCCGGGACGTTCGTGGCGTTGTCGGATAATCTCAAGGAGTTCCCGCCGACGTATATTACGACGTGCGAGTTTGATCCGTTGAGGGATGATGGGTTTGTGTTGGAGAAGGCGTTGAAGGAGGCGGGCGTGGCGACTAAGCATGATCATTATGCTGGGTTTCCGCATTACTTCTGGATCTTCCCGAGCGTTCCGTGAGTTCGAATATTCGAAAGGTGTATGCGAATGATCGCTGACTCTTCATTGCAGGGAGTCGCAGGAGTACATTGGGAAGATGCTCGGGGGGATTGAGTGGATGAAGGGGCAGATGTAAGATGGTTCAGTCCCGACAACGGGTGTTAAACTTGACTTCAATCACTTTCAACGCTCTCAAAATGCAAAGTAGCGCCCACTATCCTTTCTTAAGCACACTCAGTCGGGCTAACTCTAAAACCGAATCGAGAAAGACCTCACGACGACGTCACTCACGACTGAAACCGAAGCATGGCACCAGATATTGATGAAGGAAAACATCACAGATTGCTGCCTACACCCTCACTCTCCGACCGCAAGACTGGAGCCTTACT
>JAABUP010010001.1_pt1 | contig 11382 bp, 8 predicted proteins | sample 5559201 | NCBI WGS metagenome assembly JAABUP01 (sample SAMN10711887, study PRJNA513373) | rock metagenome | isolation source: Antarctica rocks | place: Antarctica | reverse complement strand
AATGGAAAGGGCTAGAGGTTAGGTGGTAGGGGGTGGGGGTGGTTGCTGGAGGGTGTCCTTGGGGATTCTGGTCGAAGTTTTAGATTCAATTCCATGCTAACGTTACAAGAACCCGCCATGCATGTGCTGTAAAGAATGCTATCAATGAGAAACGTCATCATAACTTCCACCCTTCCTTGGTAATGTAACCCCCTAATTCGAATCATAAGAGACGTGGCAGAACTTTTTCATGATATACTCATCAATGCCCCCTCATCACTCACAAACCCCACGGATACCGAATCATTGTCGTTGGATACAATCCCACTCGTACTGCAATCCGTTAGCTCTCCTGCATCCTCTACACCAATACTAAAGTTACAAGATACTTACGACACGCCCATCTTCATCGCCCGTATACACCACCTGCGCCATGGGCAGTACAGCCGTCATAGCGCCCGCGATATTAAACCCGGCCTGGTCGAGATGGTTCATACGCTTGACGTGCTCGAGGACGAAGGCGCCGGCGCGGATTGTTTTGTTCCAGATCTATTTAGTCGATAATAGTTAGAACGAGATTTGCGAAATAGACAATGTTCGGAGGAGGATTGGGGAGTTGGGGATTGGGGAGCGAAGGGGCGATATAAAGCTTACATTAACAACGCCCCTCTTATGACCGGTGAAGATGAGATCGCGCTCCAAATACTCGTTCCCGTTGCCTTCGTAGAACGCGCACGAGGAGATAAGGTCCTCGCCTTCGACGCAGATGTTTTGCGAGAGGACGGGGTCGCCGTTGAGGGTGAAGAGGGAGATGTGAGAGGCGCGGCACAGCATGATTGTGCCGTTGATGTCATTGATGCGGGCGCACTGGGAGGCGTTAGTGATATTCCTATATTCGAAAAATGTGTTTCTCATACTTCGACAGGCTTTCCGCCAGTCAATACTCGCACGAATTCTAGGCGGTTGAGATCCCATAGAAGTACTTGACCGTCAGCGGAAGCGGACAGTAGAGCACTGAAAGACTTTGATACGGCTAGTGTGTTGACAGAGGTTCTATGCGCGAACAGGCAGACTTTAGGCTGCAAGTCTACCGACTTCGAGGTTGATACGACTGTCCAGACGGAGATGGTACAGTCTGCACCTGCTGTGACAAGGGTTTTGGAGTCGGCAAAGAGAGCAGAGGAGAGTTGTCCTTGATGCACGTGCTCGAACAGTCCGATAAGCTGTGTCCAGTCAGCGCTGAGTTGCTCGGCTGCACATGCGGCGACCTACCTTTCTTGATTCGGCGGAGTAGAACCTGACACTGCCATCAATGTATCCCCACTCCATATATTTGTCATACACCGGACCCATGTTCAACCGGAAAGGGTTTGAGGACAATACACGATCGTGCTTCCATGAGTACGATAGTGAAGATATGCGATCGTGATTCTCTGCAAATATGTCAGAGTCAGATTGAGCATTTGGGGTCCTCATCGAGTACTAACCCATCAAAGGGAATGGAAGGCGAGTCAGGTTTTCAGCAGCAGTATCTAGCCTCTTTACCTTGTGCCTCGCCTCTTCGCGCTGCGGATGGGGCCGCTGAAACACTTGGTGTGGCGTTTGCCCAAAGTTGTGAATTATGCCTATTGTTGCCAGTCTCTCCACAGGATCGTCAATGGTGTCAAGATCCTTGGCCCCATGGTAAGACAGGTGATGGAAGACATTTGTGGCCTCCAAGGCTGCTTCTCCGCGCTGCTTGTGCCCAAATACTAAATCGATCCACTGATGCAAGTATTTACTCACATGCTCGCTTTCGAGTGCCTCTCGGTTCTTGGCGATGAAAATCCTAGGATCTGCCTTTGCCCAAGGTGGGAGTATTACTGTATCAATTGAGCCACCGTTGCCTTGCCGCGACCCAAAGTCATATCCATTGGAATTCAACAGGAATTCTGGGAGATAGTAGAACTCGGGTATCAGTTCCCTCACGTCCGTCATGTTCTCACGTGAAGCAGATGACCAGGCTTTCTCAATCGAGTAGAACAGCCTATCTGGGTGATCGAAATTGCCTCCCTGAAGAAGCAGATAAGATTGTACAAAAGGCTGCAGTCGAATGAGGTAAGAGGTTACAATCATTGCAGATGAGTAATGAGTGCCATAATGGAAAGGCGGCGAGTTATGATCACCCATCTCAGCAAAAGACCGATAGCGATCTCGAAACTCAGCTTGTCTTTCAGGATGTTGACATCCCATTGGCTTTGTCAGATCCCGGAAACTTCGAGGATCCGAAAGATCCAATGCTTCGCTCGTGTAGTCGGCAATAACCCAAGGGAAGACGGGATATTGGGTCAAGTCATTGAAGGTACGCCCAGCCATTGTATTAACAAGCATGAGGTAGTGGAAATTTGATATCTCCCCCTTCATCCACTTACGGGTCGCTGGGTTGGCAAGATTCTGGGCAAAGACGTTGGTGAACCGAGAGCCGAGAGTCTGTGATTGGTCTTCGGGATTCCTTACAGAGTCGATCCTCCACGTCTCTTCATGGCTAAGGGATGCTGTGCGATCGCTTATATTGGGCGCTTTCAAAAGGAGCTTCTGACACAGCTCGTCCCGTAAACGGGAGTTGTTGCTCGTCAACAAATAACTACGTCCATCAACGAAGAAGACCTCAACTGCTACATCGCGGAATAGAAAGCGGCGTTTCGAAATGCTCAAGACATCATCCCAACGCCAGCTCCGCGTCTCACGATCCGTTTTCGCAAGTATAGTGCCCCGTTCACCTGCTTCCCGCCCCGATATCATTTGTAGATACGGGTCACGCTCTTCCTGCGGAGCTTGCCAGACATTTACAATCTCACCGTCTGAGCGTTGAAAAAGATTGTCCATGAGGTAAAGGTAATCTTTACCCAGTATGAGCAAGCCCTCACATGCTTCTAGTCCCACTATCCGCGATACGTTGTGGACATGCTCAACCTGATCACCGCGGTGAATACTGCGCATGACTTTGCGGTTCTTATCTTCGTAGTCTTCAGTCTGCTCTCGAGGATCCTCGATGATCTCGAAATCGTCATCCGGCTCGGAGTCTTCTTCTGAGAGCTCTGGAGATGCGGCGGATTTGGCTAGCGAGGTATTGTCTGTATTCTCCGCGTTACTTGGATTATTAGATGGACGCGGACTTACCGGCGCATCCCTCATTGACGGTTTCTTTCGAATGCCGAGACTACGCCGGTGCTTCGCGGGACCCTGAGACTGCTTTCGCTTCGGTTGGTAGTCATGCAAATGAGCGTCTTTGTCCAGGATAAGACGCATCCTCATTCGATTTCGCCCTTCCGTCTGATCCAGTTGCCATTTCTGAGGCTTTTTATCATCGAAGAGACCACAGGGGCGGCGGAGCTCTCGACTCATCCTAGCCCAGGTCGAGCTATTAAATGTTTGATTGTCTTGTTGGTCTTGAAGTGCTCGCTGTCGCCTGAGGTTCTCTGAAGCGTAGATGTTCGACCGCCAGTGATCAGAGCTGATCTCGTGACGTCGAAGGGTGTCATCAATATTGATTTCCTCCGATTGCCAAATCCTAAGCTTTTCCTTTCTCTTATTGATCCTAGCTTTGGCCGTTGCCTCTGTCTTCTGGTTCTCTTCTTTGACAAAATCCTCCCACTTTTTGGACAGGCCAACGAGAAATATACTATCAAGGCTCTCGCGATGGTCATCCACCCAACTAAGGAAGCTCTCGTTATCAAGCTCCATAAGTTTTCCAAATCCTTTGGTGATTTTACCACTGTCAACAGTTGTTGCTTGTTGCAGGATATGCATGGTCTCTTCCGGCTTCTGCACGAGTAACATACGCCAGAAATTCGCTGCAGTCATCCTTACACGTTCATCTGTACCGACCAGCTTGTTGTAAAGTAGATAGCACAGTGAGGTTAAGAACTCTTCATGAGTATCTTCTATCGCAAGTAATACCGTTTGCCAGTACACAAGCTTCTCCAGGAAGGAGATTGTCTGTTTTGGTGAAACTGAATCGTCTAGCTCAGATAGTCTGAGTAGAACCACACGCCACAGCACCTCTTTCATGGTGGAAATCAGTTGACTGCATAATCTTGTGCTTTTCATACTTATGATATCTGGACGTTGAAGATACTCCAGTATGCTACCAAGGAAATCTAGCAAGCTTCCTGCTCCATCAATGAACCATCCTTCATAGATAGCCTCCCCAACATGTGTAGCGAGTCGAGCTAGGTTTGTTAAAACACGGGGTTCCCAAAGAAGTTTCTGATCTAATTTAATAGTATTACCAAGGTGCGACAACGTATTGCTGAGAACGAAAGATTCGAAGTAAGCTTGGTGTTCTTGGAAACCCGGTGGGACCTTCATGAATAGTCCCAACCCAGGGAAATCCTTCCTTGAGAACATCTGGTCGGAAAAAACCCCAATGATGATTTCAAGCAGCTCTTCTACGATTGAACTATTACCGTTCGTTTGCACTGACGTCTTTCTTTCTGGCACCGCCGTAGACTGAATTCTAGAGGGCGAATGCCCCGCTTGAGGGATGTTTGACGTTACGAGGACGTAAGAAGACATACGCCTTGGTGCCAATGTTCTTGATGATTTTCGAACATGTGCTTGCTCAACCGATGAGGTTCTCACAATCGGCGTGCCTCTCATCAAGGCGTGGGAAAGAGGCCTAATGATCACATCGTTGCCATCAAACGTTAACGACGAGTCACGCGAATGCAACTCCGTTTCCGGACTGACAACATTAGTGCTAACGATGACTGGGAAGAGTACCAAAAATAGCTCTTGGACATAATTCGAAGTAATCGTGAAGTCGCGGAATGCTTGAGAGTTGGTCTGCAAGTCGCCTAGAAATCTAGTGACTATTCTTAGTGTTGACTTCGATTCGGCAAGTCGTCGCTCGCGAGGCCTGTCCGTATCTGTGTACGCATAAGATTGTTCATGAGATGCTCGAGCAAAGCACTCACCTAGTAATGCAAGCTCCGTATTTAGCGACATGGATCGCCGACGAGGGTGTACAGGCAATAGCGTGTCGCCATTGGTTCTCTTAATTGATGGTGAATCAGGATCTTCTTGATCTCTGGTGACTGCTCGGAGGCCATTCTGCAACATTGCTGTAATAACTGGCAGCACTTCCGGATATACAACTTTAGCATCCCCGCCAGCTGAGAAACTGTCTAAAAGGCCAAACAAGTCAAAATTCCTGTCAAGATTTATGGTTGCAATGTCCTTTCCAAACAAGACGGCAAACACAATTGGCCAGACAGTTGGTATATTCCACCAGCGTCTTAGACGGTGTTTCATGATAACAAATCCTCCTGTCTTCTCAGCGAACTTCTTTACGTAGCTTGATCCATTGAGAACGAGCAATCGACATAGAATCTTGGTAGCCAGAATGACTACCGTTACTTCCTCATCCGCAAGCAGATGAAGTAGCCACTAAAGCAAGTTAACAGGACCAATTACAATGCAGAGTCGAACGAACCTTGTTTGTTACTGTCCTGGCAAACTTCTTGATATTTGTGGTGTCATTTCCATCGCAGAGGATACCCACATACATTTCCAGGATATGAAGCGCAACTTGCAATTGAGTGAGCTCTAAGGATATCTTGCTTTCATTGGTCAAGGGGCTAGGTGATGCTGTTAATGGTGTTTGTACTGGTGAGGAATTGTCTGATCTCAATTTCAAACTTTTCGTTGGGCGGAGGGGGAATGATAATTTCTGCTTTGGCTTGTGGATCGCATATGTAATATACAGAGCCAAGGCACGCAAAGATTCTGTTGAAGGATGCATGGTGAGTACGGCTTTGAAGGCTCCGATAAAGTATTGAAGTGTATCAGGGGTAAAGATTTCTCCCTTGAGTGCTTCCAACCATTTCTTGACAATACCTAACCGATGATCAGTAACGCAAAACACCACTCAAAGGATTTTCCCAGCAGGAACTAACGCATTCGTGATAGGCGTTTCGCATTGAAGCGGTGGTATTTACTGCCGACTCCGAAAATGGTAAATTGCTTATAATATAACCTTTGAACCGAAGGTGCCACACTGCGCCACATGTCCGAGTCCACGAGTAAAACACGGTATGCCAGAGGATTATTAAGGACAGACTCCTCGGGTTTGTCCTCTCGATAGCCCACAAATTCAAGTATCAGGGTCAAAACCTCCAACGGGAGTTTATAAAGGCTCTGCTTGTCGCCACTTGGGCTGTTGGGCAGCTCATTGTCGTTCATTGCCTTCGTATGACCCAAACTTAGCTTACTCGATAATAGGCTTGACAAGACGCCAAACCCATTTTCTCTTTCCATTGCCTCGCTATTGCGCCAATTGTCACGAACACTTTCGAAGAGTATTTTCAAAGCTCGAACAACGGCATCGCCGCTGTACGCTGCCTCAAGAAGCGCCAAGCCCACGGCTGCGCATCCTCCAATGCACCAAGCGGCATCATCTAATGACTGGGGCACTGTGACAGCAGGATCGCCGGTGATTGTAGCAAATCCAAAGGTGTGAAGCAAAGCTTCGTTGATAGAAGGTATAGCTCCGTTGATTGCGAGGGCGTTCCGGCCACCGCGTGTAACGTTTCTTAAGGTATTTCTCGCCGGTTTCGATAGACACCTAACGAGTTGTGTCTCGTTATTGTTTTGTTCGTTGTCATCTAACACAGCCGTCGAAGAAATGTTGAGTAGGATCTTCGATTCCGGAAGAAGATGACTAGCCTTTTGTTGAATGGCGGTAAGGATATCAGACTTTTCCTCCTTTCCAGGGTGTAAACTTTCATTTCGAAGATTCAATGCAGCAGACGCCTGATATGTCTGAAAGGATCCAAGAGAGTCTTGATAGTTTCCATTATATCTTGGCCCCAATTGGTGATGCACTGCAATCAGATCGTCGCTAAGCGCGTCTCCGAAGAGATGAGCCGATGCCAATCGCCATTGCGTGAAAATCACCCCTCTGCCAAGACGCGATGCAAGATCTCGTGGCGTACCCAGGAATGCCTGGACCGGGTTGCTTGTTCGATCTAAGGACAGAGAGCCTATAGTCTCGGTGCTCGCACTGTTCGAAGGAGGAAGCATTGGGTAGTGTGATTTGACTTGTTCAACGAATTCGCCGTTTACAAAAAGCGAGGCCCGGGAAGAAGACGTGGGTTTGGAACGTCGATGCACTATAGATGTATGGTACCAGCGTTTCTCTTGAAAGATTGTCGATTTGAAACGAACACTAGGCCGTGAAGATGTCACTGATGTTTGAAAGATTAAATTTCGAGTATCTTTCTCAAAGTAAACAAGCACGAAACAAGTCTGACTTGAGTCAAATGCGCCAAATAATGTAGTGTGCGAGTTGGGATCGAATCTGACAACGTACAACCACATCGATAAAGTGTAGCCAGCACTGGATGATACTGGTGGGAAGGCACGACCTATGTTTGGCAACTCGATTGAAGCATAACCGTGCAAGGAGAGGTCAAAGTGCAAGTATGGAGCGGAATGGGACATTGTTAGAGCCAGAAAAAGAAGGTCGGCTAATAGAGGTGAAGAGTTTGCATTACGATACAAAAGGTGGGCATCGTTCAAATTGGTAACACCTAACTTTAAAAGAGGGGTAGCAAGACTGCGAAGCTCAGAGACATGGTTGGCGCTGTAAGAAGTTGTGATCATGTAGCTGAGTATCGTGCTCAACAGCCCAGTACCATGGAGAGCAATCAGACTGTGTGCGGACAAGCCAGCAACATAAGTGATAATGGTTGGAACACTTAAGGAGATGGAGTCGCCCGGATTATCTGCTACGTCGGAGGCGTTTTCCAATGTATTCCAGAGCTCAAGCATAGTCGACAAAGCCTCCGGATTTTGCAAGAAGGCTAGAGTACCAACATCTTTCTCCAGCAGTTGGCGAGTGACCAAAGCAGAACCCGTATCTGGGCGGCCATTAAGATCCTCATCTATTTGCCTCTTCAACCTTCCGAAAAACCCTACTAGTGTCTCGTCATTGAGAGCGCAAGATAACAGAGACCCAAACAGTCGTTCGGCGATCACTGCGGACTTGCTGCGCTGTTTGGCTGGGCCTGGTTGCAGAAGTTCTTGGGATGTTCTTTTGATGGCCTCCCATCCTCCTCCGTTGATTCGATAGCGAAAGTATCTTTGATTACCCTTGTGGTCCTGCAAGGCTGCGGATAGAATCTCAAATAGAACTTGCATCAAATCCAGCAGTGCTGGATGGTCTTCACTGGCATTATATTGATCTTCGTAGTGTCCTGATATTTCTTGTAAAGTGGATATTAGTATTTCGAAGCCATCAAAGCGTCGGAAAGTGTCTTTGACGTAATTGGCGCTCGAAGTTTCAAGCAGTGTTTGTCTAATGCGATGTCCAACTTGTAGCTTTTTCTGAACCTCTCCATCATTGTCGCTGTCCTGCATTCGTTGTGATAAAATGTCTAGGAAGTCGTGTAGTTCAGCCACGCTTTCAGGCGAGCCCACCGAGGTGGACGCTCGTCGCCGAGGGGCTAAAGATGCCATGACCAGTATGGGAAAGGAGTGACAGCCGTTTACGGTTTCTCCATCATCTGCCTAGTCGAAGTGAGTGCCCATCATGCGGACAGTCACAGTGCGGTCTTGTGCCAAGATCTCGTGCTTTCAACCTGGGTCATTGACGGCTGTTTGTTAAGCTGAACCGAGTACTGAGGGTAAATAACGCATCCAACCCGTGTTTACTGCATTCGAACACCACTGAATCATGACCTAGGACCCTGGCCTCATCCATATGACATTCAATATTCATGCAGTTGTTGTGCGTGTTATCAATGTACCTCTGTCAAGCATCAAGTACTCTCTATCGAATCCCAGCCACAACCACCTCAGGGTCCAGCTCTTCTATCGGCGCTAGTGCACAGCCGCCCCGCTTGGTTGCCTGATCACGCTCCAGGTGCTCCCTCCCAACCTCCAAGAGCTCTCTCTTATCATCAACCTGCATAGTCGTCATCAACCCTCTTCGACCCCCAACACAACTTATACTTTGATATATTTACTCTGTTCAGATTGTGACCGATCCTACTGTTCTATCTTACAGAGCCCCCATCATGAAGGGACTCCTCGCTCTGTCGCTTTGGCCGTTACTGGCTTCGGCGTCTCCGATCTTTGTTGACTCCATTCACAACGAAGCTGCTCCGGTCCTTTCATCATCAACATCGCTCGAAATCCCCGACTCTTACATCGTCGTATTCAAGAAAGACGTAACGCATGCCTCTGCATGTGCCCACCACGACTGGGTCCATGAGCAGCATGTCGAAGTCGAAAAGGCGAAGAGGGACTTGTCCAAGCGATCCCAAATATCTATGTCTACCTTCAGTGGGTTGAAACATACCTACAACATCGCGGGCAGTCTTCTTGGGTATTCTGGACACTTCGATGAGGACGTCATCGAAAGGGTTCGCCGGCATCCAGATGTAAGTCTAAATATCAATCATTCCTTATCTTTGGAGCCACGTTGCACGTGATCACTATCTCTCACTCCATTCTCAAGCCCTATACCTATCCCCAAGCTAGCGCTGACGTTTGGAACAAATCAGGTCGCATACATTGAGAAAGACTCTGAGGTTCACACCATGACGGATGGCGAGATTGAGAAAAATGCTCCTTGGGGATTAGCAAGAATATCACACCGTGACAGTCTTTCTCTCGGAACCTTCAGCAAATACTTGTATTCCGGCGACGGCGGAGAAGGTGTTGATGTTTATGTTATCGATACCGGCACAAACGTGGATCATGTCGATTTTGAAGGTAGAGCACATTGGGGTAAAACCATCCCTAACAACGATGAGGATCTAGATGGCAATGGACACGGCACCCACTGCTCTGGTACCATTGGGGGAAAGAAGTATGGTGTAGCCAAGAAGGCGAGCATCTATGCTGTCAAAGTCCTCAAATCCAACGGATCAGGCACGATGTCAGATGTCGTTAAAGGGGTCGAATGGGCTGCCATTCGACATTCTGAGCAAGTAGCACTTGCTAAGAAAGGCAAGGGTAAGAAGGGTTTCAAAGGAAGTGCCGCGAACATGAGTCTTGGTGGCGGGAAGTCCGTCACCCTTGACCTCGCTGTTAACGCTGCTGTTGATGCTGGTATCCACTTCGCTGTCGCCGCCGGAAACGACAACGCCGATTCTTGCAGCTATTCGCCTGCCGCAGCTGAGAAGGCCGTGACTGTTGGCGCATCAACCCTCGCCGATGAACGTGCATACTTCTCCAACTATGGAAAGTGCAATGATATCTTCGCCCCCGGTCTGAATATTATGTCCACATGGATTGGTAGCGACACCGCCGTCAACACTATCTCCGGTACCTCCATGGCTTCCCCCCATATTGCCGGTCTTTTGGCGTATTTCCTCTCGCTACAGCCGTCGAAGGACTCTGCTTTTGCTGTTGCGGATATCACGCCTAAGCAGCTCAAGCAAAACCTCCTTGCCGTTGCAACTGAGGGTAGTCTCAGTGATGTTCCGTCTAGCACTAAGAATGTAAGTCGATCCCTGAAAACCACGGCTTAAGTGCCATGGTACATGAGCAACACACGATTTACTGACGTCTCTCCCTAAGATTCTTGCATGGAATGGAGGTGGCTCATCTAACATGAGCGAGATTCTCAATCAAAAACACATGGCTTCAAAAGCTACATCTCAAGTTGAGGACTTCCTTGGCACCGAACTCAAGAACATCCAGCATTATTTCGAAGAGTTGAAGTGAGACTTTCCTAAGCAGTTCGTATACTATGCGACTGTACAAGGCTCAGGACTTTAAATAGGAAGGGTGGAGTTCCTACGTTGTGATTTCAATTTGTACTATCTGTCACATTGTTCTGGGAGGGCTGGGATGATCCTGAGGCGGGTCTGCGTTTCCTGCATGGTTATTATATACTCGGTGTACACCCTTGATCGTGAAGATTGCTCTCTGCATTACCAATAGAAGAATCTGAGACTTCCTTGAATCATGCACTGAGTATTCATGTCACTCCTAAAACTATTCGTCTAGAGAATGCCCTTGTCGAGTAGTTTCAACTGAGTACTCGTATCTGACTGTTTCGAGCAGTTGGGAGTCCCGTGAAATGGAGGTAGGCCCAAAAGAAAGCGCCAAGGGAATACATATCGCTAAGCCTAAGTAGTACGAGCCGCCTACGAGTATGACGTCGATGTTTGGTCTCGCTTTCTTGCTTTGCCCGTGCACAAGTTGTAGGTTCTACGATTATCCTTCTTCCGTTCATTATAGAGGCTTGAGATACTATAACACACAGCTACAATGCCTATACCTGGATACGTGTTCAAGGACGGTGGTCCTGTTCCTGATGATGACTTGAAGGAACACCAATTGAACCAGAACACTCCCGGCGACATAACGCGCCCTTCCACTACGAACAGCTCTACGTTCAATACA
>JAABUP010009999.1_pt1 | contig 11382 bp, 12 predicted proteins | sample 5559201 | NCBI WGS metagenome assembly JAABUP01 (sample SAMN10711887, study PRJNA513373) | rock metagenome | isolation source: Antarctica rocks | place: Antarctica | reverse complement strand
GTACTGGTGTACGGGCTTTTGGTTCCTATTCCTAGGTCTTTGATTTCTGGATGTCTAATTCATGAGGCAGATCTCTCTAGACTCTACTTTGGAATCCTACCAAGGCTTTTTTTGGACAACGATAATGCCCCTCATAGCAGACTGTAGTCCCACAGCATGTCCAGCTTCGTGTCTAATTCCTGCCGTCCCACGTAAAGTGGCTTTACGTAATTTTTCACTCGTCGAGTACTTGAAACAATTCACTTCTCGGTGGCAATATTGCTTTTCGACCTGGTTCCGCATGTCATTTATAGTAGTCTCGTTATGAGCTAACAGTCTCTCATATGCTGTTATTCCTGATCTCGTGCTAGCATGTCTTTCTCGTTTACATAGTAGCACCCTCCCACTCACGATAATCATTATCTACTTTGAAGCTACTGCTGATCGTTACGCCTATCACGACGTCTTCTATCATCGTGATCTCCACCATTGCGACCACCAGCACCACTGTTTCGTCTACCATGTCCTCCACCTTTAAGCTCATCATTTTGCCCGCCATCCGGAAGACGAGGCTTCTTTGTCTCTCCACGACTTTGAGGGAAAGAAAAGGCTGTGTGGGAGTTGCCTTATCAGTCTATTAGAAAGAATAGGAGAAGCGATCAACTCACTTTCTTCATAGCTAGGAGGAGCTTCATAATCATCGGCTTCAGCATCATAGCGATCGCTGGGAGGAACATCGCCACGTCGCCGAGTTCGTCTATCCCTCTGCCGGTCCACAAGAACCTCAGCAAAATCTTGAGTACGGTCTGCCCAGCCTGGCGCCTCGTCACGATCGAACATCTCTCGGAAGACTTCTTTGTCACTCTTGACATTCTCGACGCGATCCATTTTGCGTTTACCATCCTTTACATCCGTAGCTCCATCTGTCATCGCGTCGATAGTATCGACCACTATGCGCGTGGAGATGCCATTTTCGGTTCTTAATAGTGCAATCTCCATGATACGCTGTCGTTCTGGTCCAGGAGGAACTCGATCCTTCATTCGCTGGAGGGCACGGTTGACGTCGCCGAGCTCGCTTGAGCGTTTGTCTCCACGTGGCATGATGTCTATTTCGCAGGACGTTCAGGCTTAATAGTGATGAAGAAGGTTGCTTCGGAATTTCAATGTCTGGTGATGAGGACAGGAAGAGGAAGAGACAGAATTAGAAGATATATACTCCATGGGCCGATGGTTTATCGTTGTACCAAAATCACTCGTGATCGGAAAGAGGTAAAGGATCTGGGGTGCAACCGTGACACAAGAAACGGCCGGATCCACTCAACGTACACTACATCGTCAAAAGTTTAAGCTGCCATTTTACACAACCCCCTTCTGTGGTACTTACGCACCGAAGGTCTATGTCAGTGGTGGCAAGCACGCTTATTGAGCAGAGTCCTGAGAATCGCGCATAGTGATCTTATTGCATGCTAATCCTATCTGTTCTCGCTCCTCCACTATTGTTTTCTATCACAAATAAAGATTATTTCTCTTCGCATGTGATGACAGCCTGCCATTCCTAGCAATCTTTGGCGACTTTCCATCAAGGCGTCTAATAACGATCGTGACGCCCACCACTACGCCTCTCATCGCCACGACCTCCGCCAGAGCGACCACCACCATTGCTTCGCCCACCATGTCCTCCACCACGTCCTCCATACTCAGATTCCAAGTCGTCGTCCTCTTCATCGAAGGACGAAGTATCGCGGCTATGGGCTGCACCACCTCGATGTCGGTCTTCACGGGAACCATCGAACTCGCCACGACGTCGAGGGGCACGTCTGGCTAGATTGGTGTCAGACGTAGTATTGAGAAAGGGGAAAAGCATATTGCTTACCGGTTCCGTGGCCAAGAGGAGCAGATCCGGGATCGTGTCCAGCGTTTCTGCCCGCCATAGCATTGGTGTACTCATTCGTCATCACGTTGATCATGTTGCACGCCCCTTGCACGCTGCACCCGCTTTCAAGCCTCGCCCCCACAGCTTCGAGAATCCGGGCTTGGGCTGATGTGGACGTGACTCGGTCGTTCATCCGGTCAACAGCACGAGCAACCTCCGGAAACTCGCGCATAAGGAGTGTGCTTGGCATATTGTCACTTGGTTGATGCTTCACCACTATTGTGAGTTGTTGATGTGGGGTTGTTGAGGATGAATGATGATGAATGACAAAGGTTCTGATTGTAGATGTTTTATGAGAATGAACAAGAGGAAAGAGAGAGAGAGAGATAAATTGTGGCTTAAATACCCAAATGCTGGTGGTCTAATGTAGGACCAGATGCATCCGGAAGGTGATGAGCGCAAGATGAGTTTACTTTACGGTGTAACAGTGACACAATGACGTATTCCATCAGCGTCTCCTGAAGCGCAACAGTCGAACCCTCGGCCTAACGGTGAGAAGCTAGTAGCGAGCTGGGTACAACGATATACTACTGTATTCCCCATCTATCCATTCTCATCATTGAATATCACAAAACCTTAGCAACCCCTTTGTAGCACCAAATTGAGGTGTTCGCCATAACGGAGCACAGCTGCATTTGCACAATCCCAAGAACCAACATCGCGGACGATATACACGCAACCAGCGCCGAAGTATCACAAGAACGCGCAAACCAAACAAGGGAAACCCCAGTCCACCATTCAGCAGCCATACCCTATCGCGGGCTATGACTTGGAGACTTGAGACTCGGTGACTTCAAACTTGGTATACTTGTTTACTTCATTAGATGTCAATGAAGGACTATGTGCGGACAGAATGGTCTACCGATATAAAGATGTGTTAAGCCAATATGTCAGAGCCATGCTAGTATTGAGGGGGTCGTACTCGTACATCTCAGCAATCACGCCCAGCAGTTCTTTAAAAAATGCGTTTACTTGGGATCACACCGTTGGGAGCTGGGATACTCTGTTCGAAAAACAATTTGCTTATGCCAAGTGGCAAGTCTTCTAAGACAGGGCAATCTTGCTGTATCCTGGATGGACTGATATGCTAGGTAGAACGATTGGGAGGCCAAGCAGGTCACCAATACCTAGTTCTTCGACTTATATAGGAAGAGACGAGCTATAGCTCATGCACTGGCGGTCCCCGTCCCCCACACCTTAATTTAACCAAATGGGAGGATGCTGCCAGTGCATGGGATAGTTTAGCTCCGAGGTGACTTTAGTAGATAACGTAAGGAAGGGTAGCTTAGAGGCGATTGATTGTCAAATACCATATTATACCTCTGAGTATACCGAATCAGCTCTAGAGGACCAATATCTCTACTCGTGCTGCATATTCAGTTGCGTGTTTGAAGCCACAAGGTGAGTTGAAAGAATACAAACAAAACCACAACACCATTGAACCAGCGCCATTAGGAATCGAACCCAACATGATATCTATTGAAACCCAGCAAACGACTTGTAGCTTCCGAGGCTTTCTTGGTGTACGTTAGCGTCGAGGTGTCGGCATATCAATTGCGGACCAAGTAGCGCCGAAGTTTAACCGATCAACATTCTGGGAAGGCTCGACAAACGAATGCTAGACGAATTTGACAAAGTGGAAAACAGTTGATGCTTGCCACCTAGCCCGCAGAGTGGAGGGAACGCAACATGCCTCCCTCACAGCTCAAACGTCTCAAGACCTCCTTACGGGAGCAAGGCGTGGTTGGCCCCCAAAAGTCGAAGAAGCAGAAAAAAAAAGACAGCAGGAATGGGGCGCTGAAAGATAGCAGAATCCAGCGCAATGCAGCTCTGCAGGGGATACTGGAGCAATTGAACCCCTTCGAGGTCAAGGCGCCATCAAGGACTAAATATGAATTCGCCAGCAACAAAGTCGCTGCTGGCAGGGTGGGGAAGGGTACCGTCTCGCGACCTGGGGTTACGAAGGGCTTGGGTGAGGAGAATCGTCGAAAGACGCTACTGGTTGAGATGCAGAGGCGTAAGAAAATCGGGGGCATAATGGATAGACGGTTTGGAGAGAATGACCCTACGATGACGCCGGAAGAGAAGGCACTGGAACGGTTTGTGAAAGAGAAGCAGAGGGGAAGCAAGAAGGATTCTTTATTTGACCTGGAGGATGCTGATGAGGATGAGGAACTCACGCATTTTGGACAATCCCTATCTTTCGACAAACCGGCTGCATTGGATGACTTCAATGAGGCCGATCTGGAAGGCTCAGATGAAGAGGGGTCTAATGGTTTTCTAGAGGAGAGGCCGCATAAGAAGCGAAGACTCTCAGATCCGGGTGCATCGAACGAGGATTCTATGGACGAAGAAGCTAGTGGAAGACCTGAGCGGCCAAAGACGAAAAAGGAGGTCATGGAAGAGGTCATTGCCAAGTCAAAGCTTCACAAATATGAGCGCCAGCAAGCGAAGGAGGATGACGATGAGCTTCGAGCCGAGCTGGACAAAGGTCTACCAGATCTGTTTGCACTCATGCGTGGCACGCCTGGACAACCACCGCCACCACCCGCGCAACAGGCTCCGAACGCTGGTATGAATCCTGATAGAATGGCTCTGCTCAATGGCAAAGAACGATCTCAAGCCGACATGGAGTATGACCAACGACTACGACAAATGGCTCAGGAACAAAGAGCAAAGCCTACTATGAGAACTTTGACTGACGATGAGAAGCTACAGCAAGAAGCACAGAGATTGAAAGAGCTCGAGGAGAGACGACTTCGAAGGATGAGAGGGGAACCAGAAGATGATGAATCGGATGCTAGAAAGGAAGCTCTCACGTTCGGAGGGGACGAAGATGTAGAGCAGAACAAAGAAGACAACTTTGGGCTTGGTTCTGGACTTCTAGGCGAACGTCAAAGCCGAGAGCTTGATGTCGAAGATGAAGACGATTTCATGATCGAGGACAATCTGATAGCTAGCGGCTCTGATCTCGACGCATCAAATGAGGAAGGGTCTGAAGCACCTGCGGGCGAGTCCAGTGACGATGACGATCAAGAATTTGTGGAAGGATTGCTCTCGAAAGAAGATGCCGGTAGAGAAGGCCTCAGCTTCTCAAAGGACCAAGCTAGTGTTCCCAGAGTAAACGGCGCAGCGGGTGGCCTTGCGTATACATACAAATGTCCGGAGAGCCACGAGGACCTTCTCAACATCACGCAGTCTATCCCAGTCGAGGATTTCCCTACGGTCGTGCAGAGAATCCGAGCCCTATATCACCCCAAGCTAGCAGCAGTGAACAAGGCGAAGATTGGTAGATTTGCTACGGCGCTAGTTGTTCATCTGTCACATCTTGCCAACCATGCCGAGCATCCCCCCTTTGTTGTCCTAGAGGCATTGATACGACACATTCATTCTTTGGCAAAGACGTTCCCTGAAGAGATTGGCCATGCTTTTCGATCACACCTAAAGATAATGCACGAAGAAAGGCCAATTACTCCCTCTTCTGGGGATCTGATTATTCTCACAGCCATCGCTTCCATCTTTCCAACATCAGACCACTTCCATCAGGTGGTCACTCCGGCAATGCTGTGTATGACTCGATACTTAGGACAGCGGGTCCCTCGTACTCTGAGCGATCTTGCTACGGGCACATATATTGTCAGCGTTTGCCTCCAGTACCAAAGACTGTCAAAGAGATATGTTCCCGAAGTGGTCAACTACATACTCAATACCCTTTTGGTGCTATCGCCAACAAAGCCAAAGGAAATCTTGGCATCTTTTCCACATCACGACCTTCCCGATTCAATGAGGCTACAAGGTCTATCAGCGATAGAAGGCCATGGCCGACAATTGAGTTTCTGGGACACCCTACCCAGGCTCGACGATCCTAGCAATCAGTCTCTCAAGATCGCACTCATACAGACCCAGCTTGCCCTGATCGACCACTTGACAGATTTATGGGCGGACAAGTCGGCTTTCTGCGAAGTCTTCGATCCAATTTTCACAGTCTTGCGCTTTCTTGCGAGCAAAAGTTCCTCAGAGCATCTCAACGACTTCCTCAGAGACAAGATCCGTAAGACTAATGCTAAAGTCCGTAAACATCTCCTCCAGTCTCTTGTGGCGCGCAAGCCTCTTCGGCTCCACAACCACAGGCCACTAGCCATCAAGACCTCTATTCCTAAATTTGAGGAGTCGTACAATCCAGACAAGCACTACGATCCTGATCGCGATCGTGCTGAAAGTTCTAAGCTTAAAGCCGAGCACAAGCGCGAACACAAGGGTGCTCTTAGAGAGTTGAGAAAGGATGCTAACTTCATTGCGCGAGAAAGTTTGAGAGAGAAGAAGGAGAGAGATTCCGCGTATGAGAAGAAGTACAAGCGGCTAGTCGCGGAGATTCAAGGCGAGGAAGGTCGTGAAGCCAAGAATTATGAGAGGGAAAAGAGAATGCGGAAAGGGAAGAAGTAGAATTGAGCCAGAGAATGCTGTTAGTTGATAGAGTAGAATTATCCTTACACTCGAACATCGCTTCCTGCCGTATCTAGGAAGTCGAGAGCAGCCACCTTTGTGCATGGTGGTACAAGGGGGATTGGCTGGCTAGGCGTGAGTTGTTCCCCTCTAAAGCGCGATGGCTTGAATCAATCTACCTCATCATCCAGCGACCGTCGTGCTTGTCCTTCAGCCATTTAGCCCTTAATGAAGACTCACCAAGAACCAGTGCAGTCAGTTTGTACCAGCAGCCTCTTCATCGCTCACCAGACGCATCCTTTCACTTAAGAGCATGAGATTCTGTGCACTAGTAATTAGTGTCGTCGTTGTCGTTCTCATCCTCAAGGTAGCGTGGATTGTGATACTGCTGCTGGTAAGCTTTCCCAACGATACTGGCAGGAAGGGCCTAAGACTGTGAAAGGGGCAAGAGCTTCGGCATCGAGCTCCACTATTCATACTTCCAAAACTCAGCGTGAAAATCTCTTAAAATTCAGAATCTTCCCGTTTCCATCTTCATCTTCTTCAACCTCCCAACTCCTGGCTCTCAACATTTTTACATCCCAATCCATACGCTCGCATCGTTACACCACAACGCAGTCAAGAAGGGAACGATTGCAACGGTCAGCAACAATACACATAGTAGGCAGCACTAACGAGAACATGAGCAGCAAAAGAACAGCCTCTGCCATGGCAGACGATGGGGAACCTGAGCGTCGCTCCCCTGAGATGAAGAAACTTACCTCGCAGTCCAGCACCCTACCGAGCTTCACAGCCATCAGCGGACGGTCGAGGCCGGAGGAAATCATGGGGTCGCTCAAGCGTCCGAGATTTGACTCGTCAACGCCAATACTACACTTCGTGGACATTACCCAGACAGTGTCACCCCCAACCGAGCAGCAATCAAAAGGGGACCAAACCCAAAGCCTTTATTACCCTTCTAGCGAACCATTCTCAATGACCTCGAGCCCAGCCACCCAAACTGCGTCACCACCGGACTCACAACCATCACCGGAAGATAAACTGCAGCGAGTCTATACCCCAACAGGGCGTCAATTAGACCGATACCCAAGGCTTCCCTTCCCTGATGGTCTCTCCTTCGACCGTTTGTTCGGGTCAGCCGCGGTACCACGCAAGAGGTCAACTACCCCAGACACGAGACTGGCGATCTCACAACATTCACCCGAGGATCAAGTCGAGCTATTTCAAAGTCTCCCAGCCCGGGGTCAACCAACCGAACAGTCCCAAAGATTCTCTGCTTACCGTGAGAATCTCGGAGCTGAAACGTCCTCGATCTCGGACACGGCATCGTATAACGAGTCAGTAACCCCTACTGGGACACCGTCTGCCTCACGCGCAGAAACCCGGGGTCGAAATCACTCTATCCTTGCCCCAATCCATTCCCAGCCATCGAGGGACTTGGTTGACTTATTGCCCGGCATATCAGAGATCTGGCCTGAGACTTCTCAAATACTGCCCCCCAAGTACGAGCCAAACCATCTCTTCGGCGTCGGCCATGGCCAACACGGTTGGAACGACGAACACAAATGTGCCGCTGGCTTTACCTGCGCATTGCCGCCTGACCACGAGACCCGTCGTTGGGAAGATGGCACGGAACGTGCTATGAACCCTGCAAGATACCACATGGGACCGCCACTCAAGCCTTTCGATACTCCTCGTGTGGAAGAGATGGCTGTCGAACAGCAGCGGCTCTTAGAGAAACGTCAGGCTCTGGAAAAGCAGCAGTCCTATGTGCAAGATCTAGCGGCTTTCGAACGGCACTTTGAGCAACGTCAGGCAGGTCTCGAACAGCAGCAAGGCTTTGGAGAACGCCATGCCGACCTCATTCGGGCCGAGGGAGGTCATTGGTGGATGGATGTCCTCCGTCTGCCGGAACATTGAGGTGGTAAATATAATGCGTTGATACGGCGTTGGTGTTTGGAAATCTGGTCTTTGGTATCTGGTGTCTGGATCATCGGAGTTGGGAATGGATGCAGGAGCATCTTTGAGGCTTCTCGACGCTTCTGTGACGTAGCTGTGACTTGGTGTTTGGTGCTCGATTATTCGAGTACGGATGCAGGTGCATCTTCCAGGCCCGTCGGGCCTTTCGACTTTTCTTTGACATGCTTTCGACAACATAGATCACGTATTATTGTCCACCCTCCAGGCCCTTCAATGTTCCTCCGGTATCCCGCATAATACCATGGATACTGCTTTGGACGCATCTTTCGGACCTCTGGACGGTTCTATTACACATATGGGTGCACCTTATAGGCACCTCAACATTGTTTTGGTATGCTCTCAACAGCAACCTCTATACAATTTGTTTCCAACGCTCTAGGCCCGTCGATGTTCCTCCGGTATCCCGCATAATAGCATGGATACTGCTTTGGACACATCTTTCGGACCTCTGGACGGTTCTCTGTCATGCTGTCATCAGTGTCTATTACGCGTTCGGGTGCACCTTCTAGGCACCTCAACATTGTTTTGTTATGCTCCAACAGCATTAGCTAAACATTTTGATTACTCTTTCGACTCATGTTGGATATTAATTGGGGCAACGGGAATTTGATCTACATTGACGATCGGAAGCCAGGGGTTTACTAGCCCACCGTCGTTAGAAATGGATAAACATGAAGTAGATGCCTTGTATCGATGGTGAAGAGCTTGGTCTGCCATAATTGGCGGAGACTTGGGCATGACGACGACGTTCTCGTCAGAGCTCGCTACATAGTCTGTGCCGACGGTGAAGAGCTGGGTCGATCGTAAAAGATGGATGTTGGGAGTGATAAATTGTTCGATTGATGGGTGGTGGGTATGTGATTTGAGTCGCTTTTTGAAAGTCAGATTGTGCTAACCGACGCGTGGTAGGAAATGATAGATTTCATGTTGTTGTCGGCGTTCTGGAAATTGGATAGACGGCTTTGCGATAGAAGGCGGGTTTCAGGGGTAACACCCACTGCACGGCTGGCGAAAAGACGGAGAGCTTTCGAAAAATTTACATTCCTTCGATCTTATAATAATGAACATTGAATTTTTTCGATATTTCGCAAGCTTCGTAGCCTTCGACAGTGGTTCTCAAGCTCAATTCAAGCCTTGCAGCCAGAGTTTTACTTGGAACAATGGTGAAAAGTGCTACCAAATCACGAAAGAGAGACGATCGGACGAAAATGGCTCCGAGGCCTTCCGAAATGCTATTCCTACTTTCAGACTTAGAGCTGCATCCCTCATTTACGACCTACGTGGCGGCTCCTCTCCAATCATGTAGGCCATTGACTGACTACCTTCATCCTCCTCCACTTCTCCCCAAAAGCCAGATATTGGATCTGAAGCGTAATGCCGCCGCAGCCGTAGCTAGACAACGTTCATTCTTAAAATTTTCTCCAGCGCGAATAACATTTGAACTCTTCGATCCTTATCTCCAATTATCTTCATCATCCTCCGCTTTCCCAAAGAATCTTTTTCTCCGATTCAAAGCATGCCACTTATAGGCTTATTTCAACAACACTCAATCCCCAACACCACCTCTCGCATAAGTCATCTTCAACCTCTTCGGCCCCTTGCTCTCACTCTCCTCCTCCTCCTTCTCCCCCTTCTTATTTTTCTTATGACTCAGCCCACCCTTCATACTCGTAGCACTGGTAGGTGTAGGATGATTACTCTCCCTAGCCGACAACGGAGGATTCGGGTTCCCGGACGTAGGCGTAGGAGCATGAGAATTAGGAGTCTGTGCCGATGACGTTGGTGAGAGCTCCTATGACGGATCGTTTCAGCCTCCTACTCATCCCAAGTCTCCACTCCACTTGGCAAATTTACCCTCATAAAGCTAGCCGAGCTCTTCGAGAAGACCCTGTCTGCGTCCATCACCTGTCCTTTCCTCCTCGTACTAGGACCTCCACCTGTGTTGGCGCCTGCAGTGCCTGTGGCTGTGGAACCCTTGATGTAATTGTCGAAGCCTTTGATGATGTTGCCGGCGCCGGTTTCTTCGAGGTAGGAGGCTTCGCAGCTGTAGATTCGGTCTTCGATGTTTGCCTGTACGTAGGTGGCTTAGTGAGGCTGAAGATTGAGTGGGGAAGGGAAAGGGAGGGTGGTACCAATCTTGTGTCTAGTTCGTGCTTCTTTTGCAGTGTATCTCGGAGGTCGCGTTTGAGCTTTTCGTAGTAGGGAACGCCTCGGGTTGCGTCTGCGGAGAAGGCGGGTGGAGGTACGTTCTCGGCCATCTTGTGAGAATTTTAGGGGGGGCCTTCTTGTTTGCAGTATAGAGGTCGTAGAGGGAGTCGAGGCGTGGATATGGACACTGTTTGTATTGGGATGAGGTCGTTAGAGTTATGCGTAACTATCTAATGTGTGGAATGGCTTCATTTAGCTGACGCGTAACGGAAGCCTTGGCTTGTGAAGTGTTTATGGTAGCCAATGGAGTACTGTTCAAGGTGAAAGGTTGATAGAGATGCCTTGGGGTATGGTTGTTGGGGTTAGCGTCCGCATTTTAGGCTACTCGCAGAACAACACCGCTCTCAGACCTTTCGCACAGAAATATAGACGTACTGTGTTCTCCATCTTAATCCCTTTTCTTTTCCAGAAAAGCTACATGATAACCTGCTCTTTCTCGCTTGCTCGTTTGCCAACTTACTTGAGATTGGTATTAAGGCCTGTACTTCTGTTTAGTGTTCGCCTTCTCCAGGCAGATATATATGAATTCCCCGAACCCCAATCCATGTTTGACTGTCAATATTGGTGCGACGCAAGTTAGCGGCATCGTCCCAGCGCGGTGTCTACGCGCTGTGCTTTTGGCGTTTGATAATGCTGTGACTAAAGCTTTGCGTTTTTCTAAATTGTCCTGATCTAGATTCTGCAAGCAGTAAAAAGTCGATTGAGAAGTTGAGCGAGCGCCTACAAGATCGAATCAAGCGGCTGTCGTTGGTGCACCCTCCTGGAAAGTTGCATATGGAGCCTGGATCCGGCATGTTTGCTGACACATTTGTCGAGTAGCTAAAGAATTTGCTCAACTT
>JAABUP010009997.1_pt1 | contig 11386 bp, 15 predicted proteins | sample 5559201 | NCBI WGS metagenome assembly JAABUP01 (sample SAMN10711887, study PRJNA513373) | rock metagenome | isolation source: Antarctica rocks | place: Antarctica | reverse complement strand
GCAGGGGGGGGGGGGGGGTGTGCGTGTGGTGTAACATGCAGCTTGCAAGCAGTGCAGAGGGCGCATGAGCAAGACACACTCAAGCACTGCATGTCTTGGGAGACGAGACTCACCTGTCCACAAAGAGTGGACATAGCACCTGCCAAGCCAGCCAGTACGCTGTTGCCCACGACATTGATGAGTGAGCTTCCTAGCGCTGCTGCTGCTAGCTCAGCTGGTCCCAAGTGGCCCACAAGGATCACGCTGACGAAGGAAACAAGCTTGTTCAACAAGAAACCGGTCGATACTGGTATGGACAGACGTATGATGGTATATATTTCCCCCTTGTTGGCGTCCCAGCGTCCGGCAAAACAAGCAGCAGACAGTTGGCAGATGGGGACTCAGCGGAGACTCACTGCAGTGACTGATCAGAATTCAGGGCAGTGCAGTCAGCAATGCAGGAAGCCGCCTCAAGCTGCAGCCGATGTGCATCAAAGTCAAAAGCCATGATGGTGCAAATTGAGGCTAGCACGAGGAACGCTGCTAAGTGTTGTACTGCCAGAACTTACGTGCTAGCTTGATGCCAATGCACATGCGGGGCCCCAAGCCAAAGGGCATGTATGCCATGCCACCGGTTCGGTCCCCCCCTGTCTTGTCCCCAACCCACCTCTTGGGCTTGAAGGCCTGTGCCTCCTGCCAGTATCTCTCATCGTGTTGAATGGCCCACAGGTTGATGTGCACTGGAGTGCCCTTGGGAAGATAGTACTCTCCCAACTGCATCATTGCCACATGCTGTGTTGCTTGTTGCTGTCTTTGCTGCAACCAGTCTTTCTTACTGATAGTCTGTGTGGCCTGCCAACTGAGATTCACTTCACTGATGCATCGTGCACAAGTGCAGTCACTCCTGTCGTGTGTCCAGCATGAGCAGTATGCAGCTCTCGAGGGCAGCAGCCAATGCACATGCAGGCCATGCAAATCGTGTGGTGACACATTTGCCATGTGAAGACAACAACAAGATATTGGAACAACAATGATGCAAGGTCACAGCTCACTGTGGGGAACATATTTTGCGATTTTGTGACAGCAACGGTAGAAGAAGAGGCTTGCCTTTGTATCCTTCAGTGATATTCTAGAGAGGGTAGGGCCGGGAGGATACAACCTCAGAGCCTCATTGACGACGGCTGCTGCGTATGGGAACTCCGACAGGGTTTCATACCCTATTGAACCCTGCCGCACGCACAGGCAGATTGATTGGTTTGAAACAAGTTGTGAGCAAACATGCATGCATGCCATTGCACACCTGTTCAGCCATACTGTAGTAATGCCCTAGAATCTAACCAAGGTCACAGCGTCACCAAAAGTGCTTCCAAGCATAAACAATTGCCCAAAATAACCTGACATGTACTGTAAGTATGCATACAAACAAAATTGACATATTTGTGCATCGATTCACACATCTTGCCTTAGGGCCTCGTACATACAATCATGAGAAAGCACCTGCACACAGTGCAGTTCAGTACCTTGAAGCCATCAACTTCCTGCAGCAGCTGCTGCTGTGCATGTGGATGTTTGGCAAGCAGGTATATGCAGAAAGCCAGGGTATTGGCTGTTGTTTCATACCCTGCCAACATCATCAGGTTGGTCTGAGTGGCAATCTGCCTGCATGACAGTGCACGCAAGCACTCACTCAGCAGCAATACCACATGGCAGGCTGCATGCTGGCCCTCTGCTGAGTCAGCCTGGGCCATGCGGTTGCTTTGTGACATGATCAGATGCAGTGCCAAGCAGCACAGAATCAGTGCTGACGTGGACACAACCAAATTTGAGTAGAAATTTGAGTTGTGCATAGCCAAATTTCAATGTGCACGACGCTTGCAGCGCAGCAGCAGCTGCCGTAAACAGACAACACAAGCTCACAGCTTTCATCTAGCAATGTTGCAAAACATCCATGCCATGCTCATGTTTTGACACACTAGGGAATGCGGCCAATAAACATGTCCCCATTTCATAAGGAAGTACACAAACATTGTGATTTGCATTTGTTTTGACGTACATGTGGGTGAAGTTAGTGCCAGTGGCTTTGTTGTTAGCCTCCAGCAGTTTGGATATGATGCTGCTCTCTGCAGGTACTGTGTCCTGCATTCCACACATGGCAGGCGTTTCATTGTGTTTTGCTGTGTTTCATTGTGTTTTGCAGTGTTTTACTGTAGTGCTTTTGCTTGTACGCAGTGACAGGAGGTGGAGCAGTGCTTATGCTGTCAACTCACAAAACTCTTTTGCAGCAGCTCTCAAGCAACACAAACACTGTAGTGCTTTTGCTTGTACGCAGTGACAGGAGGTGGAGCAGTGCTTATGCTGTCAACTCACAAAACTCTTTTGCAGCAGCTCTCAAGCAACACAATACTGTAGCACTATTGCTCATGCAGAGTGACAGCAGGTGGAACAGTGCTTATGCTGTCAACTCACAAAACTCTTTTGCAGCAGCTCTCAAGCAACACAATACTGCAGTACTTTTGCTTGTGCACAGTGACAGGAGGTGGAACAGTGCGTATGCGTGCATCTCAGCAAGCTGTCTTGCAGCAGCTCTCAAGCAGGACAATACTGTAGCACTATTGCTTGTGCGCAGTGACAGGAGGTGGAACAGTGCGTATGTTTGCATCTCAGCAAGTTGTCTTGCAGCAGCTCTAGAGATCTCAAGCAGCATGATCTAACCTTGTAAGGGTTTCTTGGGTTGCTCTTGAACCACTTTCAAGGGGCTGCCTCCTTGCTGTCACCATAGTACTTCTTCTTGGTGTTCTGCAGCAGAACAATCGCTTTTGCTCGTGCAGTTACATCTTCAAGTTTTGTACGTGTTGGGCTAAGCTTTACTTGGCCTTTGAGACAAAGTGCTCCAAAGGTCAGACTCAGTCACTCAGTCACTCACTCACTCACCCACTCACCCACCCACCCACCCACCCACCCACCCACTCAGCGTCAAACGCTAGAGACAGCAACAGACAGTCCTGAAAGCTGTACAAGGTCCTGTTTTGGTAGTCAGCATACCCACTGTGCACGCATGTTGATGAGCTCTACACTAGACAGGACAAGTTTATGCCTTCTGGCAATGCGTCCTGGCTAACCCACAGTAGGGAGCAGCAGTGTATCATGGCAAGGGACAAGAGCAAAGCTGGTCTTTCAAAATCAGTAAGGCACAGCGCAGGTTTGTGTGTGTTTACCTTGATGAGGCAATCTGAAGCGTCATACAAGGTGGCAAGTGCATCCTCAAAGTCAACCAGCTGCCGACTTGGGAATGCATGGGCCAGCACTCTGACCAGTGGCATCACAACAGGTGGCGCAACAAAAGAGCACAGGGTCCAGAAAGATGGCCTGGCGTTGGCCCAAAAGGCTTTGGTGGCCTTGACCAAGGGGATATCATCCCCAGCTGCAGCATTCTGGGTATCAAACTTGACTCTGCATTCATGAATTCAAGCACATGTATACGTTTCATGTTAGACTCGCTGCAGAGTTGTATGGGTCTTGCAGCAGGCGTACATGTGACTGCATTGTCATGCACATGACCTGAATGTGAAGTAAGGTCACATTCCCAGACGCATGCTCAGATGCGCTGAGGCTGCTGCAACAGTTCCAGTGGTCGAGATATTTACCGGGACATTCAATGAGTTTCACAGTGCAGTGATTATACAATCATAATATGAGTCAGTGCAGAGTGAAGCATATGCAGTGTGTAGCCTGTGCAGCAGCAAATACTCCCTCTGCACTCTGCACTCTGGGATGACATGCCTCCCCAATCTTAGCAATGCAGCCTGATATGGTGCAAAACCATGTGTTTACAGTCACAGTCATACCCAAATGCTGCAGCACCAATGACCTGCATTGTCAGGCGCCCCAACTGCCCATGCATGTCAACCTGCTCGCCTGTCTTGGCTACCGCACGCAGGTTGTTGATCAGGTCATCTACTGCCTGGTTGATGGTTCCTGCGTACTCTTTCAGGTTATCGTTGTGGAACATTGGCTGTGCACCTGCGCGCAAGCTACCCCAGTAAGGACCCCTGCAAAGCACTCACCGCTTGCTTTCAAAGCAAGAACAAGATGTACACCTGCAAGCAACATTTGTGCCTAGCCGTGGGCTTTGCTGAAGTTGCACTGCCTGTGCAGCTTGCAGCTGCTAGGCAAGACTCTTCTGAGACAATACCCGCAATAACAGCAGCTGGTTATAAGCAGTGATGATGACGTTGAAGCTGGACACACAGTCACTCAGTGCATCACAGGCTTGGACTTGACAAGCAGGCCATTTCAAGAACTCTGTTGGTACCTTGCAGCTGCCATGCTAGCATGTTCAGATTCACGGCGGTGTCCTGAATGTAGGGAGTTGCCTAAATTTGGGATGAACCTGTCATGAAAGTTACTGAAGTCTTTGACAGTGATCTGCCGGGCCAGTACAGGATCTGCAATCACAAGGTTGTGTTTCAGGGTTTACTCTGTGTATGCTCTGGAATTACTATATGTACAGCAGTACTGCATGTAGGCTAATTAGTCATAACTCTGACCAAGCCATGTGTGCTAATGTGCTGTGTTAAGTACAGACTCACCAGTGGTGACCACCACGGGTTGCCGTACAAAAAACATCTTGAAAGTGTCACCGTACTGGGCTTGCCAGTCAGTGTATGCTCTGAACATCGATTTCTTCCTGACGGTTGCCATGTTACCAAGGGGAAAGCTGTAGGCTGGTCCAGGTATGTGCCTGTATTTCCACCTCTTTTCCCAGTTGCTGCACCAGCTGATCATCTGCAAGTAGTTGCCGGCGTGGTCAGACCCAAAAAGTCGCCCGTTGCAGGATTTCGTGCTAGCATGCCGGTGCATGCTAGCAGCACCAGCAGACTTGGGAAATCCAGGCTGAATACCGCAAAAAGGATTTCGGGAGACGGATATCTCACCAGCGTTATCAGCGCAACGCAAACACATGCTATCCCTGTCGCTGCGTCCATAGTTTGTTGCCTGCAGGCCTGTACAGTGATCCAGACGAGTTCCTGGTGACTGTATCATCTACGTCCTGGCGTCCACGACACGCAAACGCCTTCAGAGCGGCACAACGTCTAGCCAGACAATTTGCTGCGACGGACTTAGCACAGTGTCCTACTCTCACGCAACATGAATTGCAGCAATCGCTACTTCGTTGACCGGACCTGTTCGTGTCGTTGGACGATGTCACAGATGATGTCACACATCCATCAGACTTGAGGCTGGGCAAAGGATGTAAAACACTTCTCTCTCTCTCTCTCTCACAGATGACGTCATTAGCTAACATTAGCGAACATTAGCTAACATTAACTACAGTCATCTGCGGCTTGCAATTTCGTCAGGGAAGCTTGGATCATCTGCAGGATGCTGGTTGCTTGTCCTGTTCTGTCTTGTGTACATCGTCCTGTCGAGGCGGTGTTGTAACAATTTGTACATCCGCACGCACTTCGGTACGTGCTGCATAACGATAACGTCTGTCGTTTGTCATACATATGTATAACAAATTGGCTTGTCTTGAGACATGATGGATGCAGTTCCGGTAGCAGTTGAATGCCAGCCACTCCCTCAAGTGTCAGCAATCTTTTTCGTTCAGAGAAGTCTTTCGGCCCAGTGCATCTAGTTGGTCAAAATGAGCATACAGTTGCCATCATGCTGTGTAAATAGTGATAATAATTATTACGCCTTCCAGCTCATGGGACAAGTCTTGTCTCCCCAAAGCTGTCTGTCTTGCACATTTTTATAAGGTCTACCAATTCGACAGTGATGACAGTCACGTAATGCAACGTTGCATGGTGACATCATTGAAACTAGACCTAGGGCGGCCAGGTGGGCAAGGCCCCTTGCAAAATCAATTGACTCTACCAATCAAAAGCTTTTTAGGCAATCTAGCATTGGGCATCCTGAAAACATGACCTAGCCACCTAAGCCTCTTGCCTTGCAGCTGAGACTCCACAGACAGGGTATTGCACCTATCCACATTTGGCACATGGTCACACAGGGAAATGCCACAGATGCGTTGCAAGCCGTTCAGCTTAAAAACAGCCAAAGGGCTTGCCTAACAACAGCCCATGTTTCTCCAGAATTCAACAGCACTGACATGACGATGTATTGAATATTCTGCATTTGAACAGACAAGGTCTAAGCCCTAGAATACCAGATGCTGGCCCATCTGAGTTGCTGGAGGGCACTATTTGCAGCAGCCACTCTAGTATTTGTTCACTCAGCAGTGATTCTGGTTTGCTAAAGGCAAAAATTACTGTTTGCAAATTGCATGTGACAAGGCAATGCAGGCAAGTGAGACAGCAAGTTGCAGCATGAACATGTATAGGCCATGAGTACATCATCGGACACACAGACACAGGGCCTGAAGACCCCACCGCGGTCTCCTTGCACAGAATAGGCGATTGTGCTCACAACATTCTCAATACGATGCCAAGTAGCAAAGTGCCTTGCAGCACTGTTCTGTTGTGAAGCAGACACCCAAAAAGCCCCCGCATAGTGTGACAGCCAATGTGCAATGCCATTCCTCCACTGCCGAGACAGCTTGCCACCCAGAGATGACATACACACATTAGCGTGGCCACGTAAGTTGTTCAGTCCTACACTCAGACCCTGATGCTGTACGTGTACATGGACGTTGTTTGTATCCATTTCCTCAGGTGTCAGTGGCAAGGGCCCAGGGCTTTAAATAGCAATGCTGCTGCCGGCTGGCGTATAAAGAGGAGCAACAGCTTACAGCCGTCCCTAAGCCTGCAACACATCTTTGGGTGTGAAGCCTTGACACATCAAACACCTGCAGAGGCTGTTCGCTGAGATACAATCAGTCCTGCCAAGTGTTGTGAGACTCACCAGGAAATAGTGACATGGCCCTTTGTTCCTGGACCAGGCTATCATCAACATCAGAGTTCAGCGTGCCTGACCATGCCAACTGCTGTATATGGGGAGGCTGTGGCTGCTTCATTGAAATCACACCCATGGCTTTGTGATTAAAGGTTTTCACCTGCTAATGACAACGAAGGAGCTGGGAGAGTATCTGCTCGCCCTGGTCAGGCGACTGCAATGGCCTGTTGCTGTCTTTGATGCCTGCGGTGAAGAGCTCTTGCGGTGTCTTCAAGCTGTGCTGGGTTTAAGCTTCTGACCACAAGCTGATAAATCTTTCTGACGATATCTGGCGGATATTCCTGCTGCTTGAGGACCCATATGATGAGCACATCGCAGGTGTATCGACAGTACTGGCTATGTAGGTGCTGTGGACAAAACCACTGGCCCAGGGCATCTGTGCGACCTCCGCAATGAAAATGATTTGTGGCGACACAACCAGGATGGCCACATTTCCTCATACCGGCAATCTTATTGAACAGGTGTCGCCAGCAGTAAAACTTTCCCAAGAACTTATGACCGTCTGGGCTGCAGTTATACATCTCCAGGATTGAGTGCTCAGCTGGCCTGCAGATGCAACTCATGGCCGCGCGCGCTTCACCAAAAGAGGCGACACATACGGTGTTGACCTTACGGCCTGAGTTGGAGCATCGCGAGCTTTGGTTCTGCCAGGAGTGGCCAGGCTGGTCTGCCAAAATGGTAGGAATCTAAAGGGAATCTACCGTCTTTGGTCTAGAGGGGAATTTCCATGCTTCAGCGTGCTAGCCACAATGTGCAGACTGCATCCGCTAACAAAGTCGCTCAAGTCTTGATGAGGTGAACACGCATGCCATGATATATCATTGTGAGCAAGACACCATAGGACCTTGGCAAGCATTTGCTTAAGCACACTTCTTCATTCGCAAGCATTTTTAGGCTGCTGATGACACAGACCACGATGTGCTCACCGTGAGCATCACCTGATCCGCCAAGTCAGACTGTATTTGTGCAAACAAGCTGTTGCAAGAATATGTTGAGACCCTGTGCACTGGGAGTGTTTCAAACCAACAGTAACACGGTCCTGGCATTGTGAAAAGTTTGCCGGGGCATCTGCAAAGCCTGTCATTAACGGCTTCAACAGCATAGCCATGCTGCAGTTATATAACTGTCACGTGTAAAATGTAGCATGCATCAGCCACATCATTAATGTCACAGCCAGCGATCCTGTTTTATATCTGCAGAGCAGCTGCTATAGGCTCAGCAAGCGAGATCACTTCAAAGGGCGCCTGGTTAGCCACTGCCTGCACTGTTTTGGGGCAGGAGTCAGTGATCCAGAAGTGCTTGAAGTCTGTAGCTCCATTTCCGTTTGATGAAGATGACGCTGTGAAGCGCTTCCAGGAGTCATTGGGGAAGACTCCGTGGGTGACGTACGCACTCACTGCCAGAGCACCCTGCAATCAGTCCAAACCTGTCACAGCAAAGATCATCAAGTGCCATCAAGGACATTTCCCATCCCTAGCAAAATGGAATGTATGCTGCCCACGTGAGCGCAGGTGCATTTCGCTAAATTATACCCTCCACTCTTACAACTGGGATGTATGGTGGTGGAGACAGCTCAAAACAATGATCGCGCTACCATGGCAGTTGTTGCCTACAAAATCAAGACACACAAAAGTTACACGCAGCTAGAACAGTGACTCATGTAAATGGAGTACCTGGCTAGACAACAGCTTCTGGCATTCCCTGAGGGTGCCACCTGACTGCACCAGGTCATCAACAATGACCACATGCCGCCCCCGGGGCTCCCCCTCTTTCAGCCTCACAATGCGCTTGTCCCCATCCCTCACCTTGGTACAAATCACCTGCACCAGGCATGGCATGGCATTCATTGCACTCTCAACTTACAACAATTTATCATGGTATGGCATTTATTGCACTCTCTACTTACAACACTTTATCTACATGGGCTCATAAGCATCCCATTTGATCATCATGCAATGACATGAGCAAGACTGAATGACAGCCATCACACATGGAGGGCCCCCACAACAAGCATGTACACCCGGGATATCACCTAGGCCAGCATAAAATAGATAGCGCCCTTTGCTTGCTATGCCAATGATGCAGAACAGTGTGCATGCATGTTAGATAGAAGCTGTGTCATTGTCACACCAGCCGCCACATGAAGCATGCATCAAACTCAACTGCAATGAGTCATGCTCCATGTGTCAAACACCTGTGCTTTTCAAGCCAGGATGTCTGATGAGTCACAGCTGGCTGCACACCCTGGACTGTAAGATACAAAATGAAATGTGTGCATGCCTTTGCAGCAGGGGCGCAACCCCACCCACCTCGGGGTAGTCGCCAAATTGGTAGTGAAACCGCTTCCAGGATCCCTCATCTGGATATGCAATGGTGATGTTGTCAGCATCTGGCAGTGACCTGAGCTTCTTTCTTGCAAGAGGAATGCCACTCTCAAACAGGGGCAGCACTGTATCACCAAAGTAGAACCGTTCCTGCAGTGAAACATATGTTGACTGTAGAGTCTCATACAGGAAGCCACTCAGGTCTGCATTTGCCTCACCGTACAGGAAGACTCTTGGTGGATGAAAGAATCGATCTCTGTATGATCGTAGTGAATAAAGGACTGTTTGATTGAACAAATGAATGACAAACTGACTGACAGACTGACAAACGAACACATCATGCAAACAAGACAGCCTTGGCTTAATCAATGTTTCACCCTGCTGACAAGCTTGTGCTTGTGGCAACAGTGTAAAAGATGCTGATGCTCATCATGAACCCATTCCCCCAATAGGCAGTGGCGACAACAACATGACCTTGCAACACAGTCAGCAGCACATGAAGCTAAACTAAACGCAGCTGCCGCGCACACTTATCACAGCAAATGCACATCAGTGCAGAGCACATGAGCAGTCACATGCGGCTGCATTGAGCAAATGTTGATGGCGGCATATCTGACAAGGCAGAGACATTAACACATTCTGCAGTGTATGTGCTGTGACACCAAGAAAAGGAGGCAAGATGCCGGAAGCTTCTCCTTGCTGTATCACAGAGAGCGTACTGCACAAGCATACCTGTAAAGCATGGATGTCAAAGATGACGACGCTGGCTGGTCCGCCTCGTGACAAAGGGATGTTGGACAAGATGCGTGCCAGGGTGAAGGCTGTTGCCACGTCACCTTCCGCCTCCACCTGAAGGGCAACAAAACATTCTACATAAACCAGATGTCAGGGTAGTCCCCATACTGTGATGGGGCTCACTGTGATGGGGCCAATTATGATGGAGCTAAACACGTGAGGAGAATGGCACATGCAGTTGGACTGACAATTGCTGCTGTTGGCGGAAATCCAATCATTGTGTGCAAGGAACAGTGGTCATGCAGAGGATCTGTCTGCAGCATACAGCTTGAGAAGCTAATGCACAATGTAGCAGGTTGTGTGAAAGCGCTGCTCGGTGAATTGCAAGTCAGTGAAGCAGTCTATGTAAGTCAGATGCTGTTGGAGGCATGAGGCAAGCAAACTCACCCTCTCTGCAGTGCCTGTGGGGAAATAGGGCAATACTACAGTAAACGATCCCACAAACATTCTGGGCAGCTGGTAAATGATAGACAGCTGCTCAAAGATGGAAATAGGGTGTTGGAAGGATGCAAGGAAGGCAACATGCCGATTCCTAATGCGTGTCGCATCTTTCACAAACAAGTTGGGAAATCCATCAGCAAACGTCCTGCGACATCATGAGCAGAACATGAGTGGTGAAGCCCCGAGGCCTGCGTGCTGTGGCATATTGTTGCAGCTGAGGTGTGACTCACGCCCATTTGACTTCGCTTAGTTGGATGCTGGAGCTGGCAGCAGCGATCTTTTTGGCCAAGATCTCTTGATCTGGGTAATAGAAAAGCAAGCACTCCTTCTTCAGGTAGTCAGGCAACGATTCCAAGTCAACGTTAGGCGCAGCAATGCGGATGTCGCCTTTGGACACGGAAACCTGGACCCGCGATCCCGAGGTGCCGTTGATGTTGCTAGTCATGCAAGGGTTGTGGTGACCAAACCCACTGGGAGGAAGCGCTGTCAAGACTGAAGGTGCTTTGAAGTCAGAGCGACCTCTGCCACGGGGTACACAAGCAAGGGACGACCTGCAGCCTCCAGTCCGCGGTGACGCTTGCTGCAATCGAATCAGTGACATACGCTGATGGGCATGAGCAGATCGAGCGTTTTGCGCATAGCTGGGCTGCCGTTTCAGCTGCAAAGCATGCCATGGGAAGAAGAACGGAAAAGGACCCAAGCGTATCTGCTTCGTCTTGTTATGTCTGTTCGAAATGTCTGTTCGAAAACCGTCTGGCAAGGCAGCGGTATGCTCCTTTGTTTTCCACGGACACAAACACCACGAGATCCTTTTTTGCGCAGCAAGATCATATGCAGGTTTTCAAGTTCGTTCTAGACTGTCTTGATGTTTTCCACATTTGACCTTCGTCTTCTTCTATATGTGATCAGACTTGCTGGCTGGCTAAAGC
>JAABUP010009996.1_pt1 | contig 11389 bp, 10 predicted proteins | sample 5559201 | NCBI WGS metagenome assembly JAABUP01 (sample SAMN10711887, study PRJNA513373) | rock metagenome | isolation source: Antarctica rocks | place: Antarctica | reverse complement strand
CTCATGGCCTGGCCAGACCCATAGTCCCCGACCAGCACGCGATCCTCCGGCGTCCACATGGCGATCTCCAAGCAGGAAACCTCCTGGAACGTCGCAAACTCGGCCCCGGTCAGCCCGTCACGTCAGTCTCACCGATCTTTCAAAACGGGGTCTCAATCAACTTAAATTTAAGTGATAAGTATAATCAACAGTGTTGCAAGGCAATGCACTGAATTTACAGTGAACAAAACGATAAAGCAACGTAAGATATATTTAAATGAGTGTCATCTCTTAATTTTTTCTGATGCCGCCACCCATTGGCTATGTCGAGTTCTGCGAGATGATTTTGATGCGATGCAATTCAATCCATTGAAACACCAACAAGATTGGCAAACCCAGCGCCAGATCGCGGGCACGCCGCAGCAGCGACACGCTGAGCGCCAGGTCGGGCGGCACGCCGAACGCGGCCCCCAGGCCGACGTAGCCGGCCTCCTGCACCCCCACCGCGCCGGGCACGACGAAGGTGGCGGCGACCAGCGCGTCCAGCAGCGCCTCCAGCGCCAAAATCGGCAGCATCGCGGCCTCGAACCCCAGCAGGCGCAGGCTGATCCAGGTGCCGACGCCGGTGCTGAACCAGCCCAGCAAATGCACCATGCTGGCCAGCAGCAGCCGGCGCGGATCACTGTGAAGCCGATTTATCTCCGTCCTGACCCGGTCAAGGCCGCCCTGCCCGCGGAACCACTCGCCGAGCAGCCGCCCACCCAGCCCGCGCAGCCCGCGCCCAACCACCCGGCGAAACCGCACCGCCGCCGCCGCCAGCAACCCCGCCACGGCGAGCGTGACGCCGGCCGGCAGCAGCAGCGGCGACCCCGGCCGCAGCAGCACCAGCGTCAACAGCCCGAACACGCTGAACAGGAACTGCCCGATAAGCTCGGCCGTCACATCCACGACGGTCCCCGCCGCCGCGGTCGGCCAGGCGACGCCGCGCACCGTGATCGCCCGCGCGCCCAGCACGAACCCTCCTACCGGCGAGAACGGCAGGCATGTGGTCGCGGCGTCGCGCACCATGCGCCCCCACACCAGCACCCCCGGCCGCACCCCCGGCAGCACCGTCGCCCAGGCCAGCCCCAGCATCAGGAACAACCCGGCCTGCCACAACGACAGCACCCCAAACCCCCGCCACCCCACGGACAGCGCGACGCCGAGCACCTGCCCAGCGTCGAACCACGCCACCAGCAGCGCGGACACGGCCAGTCCCGCCAGGGCCAGCAGAATCGAAATGCGTTTCATGCCGGCGGCGCCCGCGTATAAAGCACGGGCACTACACCAGCCCAGCCTGCCCAGCCATAGACCGCCACCCCACGGATTGCCTACGAGGAATGCCCTTGCCCGCCACCCAGCCTACGCCCACTGCCCCCACGCTGGTTACAGGTGCCACCGGCTTCGTAGGCTCCGCCGTCGCCCGTGCCCTGCTCGGCCGCGGCCATGCCCTGCGCCTGCTGGTGCGGCCCGGCGGCGACCGCCGCAACATCGCTGGCCTGCCGGCGGAGCTGGCGGAGGGCAACCTGCTCGACACGGCGTCGCTCGCCGCCGCCGTGGCGGGATGCCGTTACGTCGTGCATGTCGCCGCCGACTACCGGCTCTGGGTGCCGGAGCCAGGCCCCATGCTGGCCGCCAATGTCGACGGCACCCACGCCCTGCTGCTGGCCGCCACCGCCGCCGGGGCGGAGCGCATCGTGTACTGCAGCAGCGTCGCCGCACTCGGCCTGGTGGGCGACGGCACGCCGGGGACGGAGGACACGCCAGTGCATCCCGAAAGCATCGTCGGCGTATACAAACAGTCGAAATACTTGGCTGAGCAGGCCGTGCGGGACTTGGTGCGCGACCATGCGGTCCCGGCCGTGATCGTGAACCCCTCCACGCCGGTCGGCCCCCGCGACATCAAGCCGACGCCGACCGGCAAGATGGTGCTGGACGCCGCCGCCGGGCGCATGCCGGCCTATGTCGATACTGGGCTCAATGTCGTCCACGTCGACGACGTTGCGGAGGGCCACGTGCTGGCGCTGGAGCGTGGGCGAATCGGGCAATCCTATATACTGGGCGGGCATGACCTCGATATGCCGGACCTGCTCGCGATGGTGGACGACGTGATGGGCCGGCCCACGCCGCGCCGCGCCAAGCTGCCGCATGGCCTGCTTTGGCCCGTGGCGCTCGGCATGGAGGGCGCCGCACGGGCGTTCGGCATCGAGCCGCTGGTGACGCGGGAGATGCTGGCCATGGCGAAGAAGCGCATGTACTTCAGCCCGGCCAAGGCCATCGCCGAACTCGGCTACGCCCCCCGCCCGGCGCGGGAGGCGGTGGCGGACGCTGTCGCCTGGTTCCGCGCCGCCGGGTGGCTGCGGGCATGACGGCGCTCGCGGCTGTGGCGTTGTTGGCCTGGGCCTACCTGCTGACGCTGCACGGCCGGTTCTGGCAGGCGGGGCCGTCGCTGGCGCCTGCGCGCCCTGTGTCGCCTCCCGATTTGGATATCGTCATTCCCGCGCGGGACGAGGCCGAGGGCATCGGCGACGCCCTGCGCTCGCTGCTGGCGCAGGACTACGCCGGGCGGCTGCGCATCATCCTGGTCGACGACGGCAGCACCGATGGGACCGGCGCGATTGCACGGTCCCTGGACGATCCGCGCCTGGTCGTGCTCGACGGCAAGCCGCGTCCGCCGGGCTGGAGCGGCAAGCTTTGGGCGGTGTCGCAGGGTGTCGCCCACACGGCCGCCGAGTTGGTCCTGCTGGCCGACGCCGATATCGTGCATGAACCCGCGCACGCCTCGACCCTGGTGGCCAAAGCCGAGCGGGACGGCCTCGACCTGGTGTCCGAAATGGTCGAGCTGCGCTGCGCCACGTTGGCGGAACGCGCGCTGGTGCCGGCTTTCGTGTTCTTCTTCCAGCTCCTGTATCCCTTCGCCTGGGTGAACGACCCGATGCGCGCCACCGCGGCGGCGGCCGGCGGCACCGTTTTGCTGCGCCGCCGCGCCCTGGACCGCATCGGCGGGATCGAGGCCGTGCGCGGCGCGCTGATCGACGACGTGGCCCTGGCTGCCGCGGTGAAGTGCTCCGGACGCATCTGGCTCGGCCACAGCCGGCTGGCGCGCAGCGTGCGGCCCTACCCCGGCGCCGGCGACATCTGGCGCATGGTGGCGCGGACCGCCTATGTCCAGTTGCGCTTCTCGCCCGTGATCCTGCTCGGAACCGTGCTCGGCTTGGCGCTGGTGTGGCTGGCGCCGCCGTTGTTGGCGCTGTTCGCGCATGGCGCGGCGCGGGTGATGGGCGCGCTGGCCTGGGCCGGGTCGGCGGCGTCGTTCCTGCCCACGCTGCGCCGGTTCCGCCAATCACCGCTTTGGGCGCTGGCCCTGCCCGCCATCGCCTGCTTCTATTTGGCCGCCACGGTCGGCTCCGCCGTCGACCACCACCGCGGCCGTGGCGTCGTTTGGAAGCGCCGCGCCTACCAGGGGACCGGCGCGTGACCGAAACGCTCGCTTCCGTCGAGAGCTGGTCCGGCAAGGACCGTGGCGACGAGAACTTCCCCGTCGGCTCCGCCCTGATCCGCCCGGCGCTGCGCCCGCATGTCCACGCCTTCTACGCCTTCGCCCGCAACGCCGACGACATCGCCGACAGCCCTGCGCTGGCGGCTGGCGACAAGATCGCCCGCCTCGACCGCATGGAGGCCGTGCTGCTCGGACGCGCCGACGGCGGCTCCCCGAGCGGCACGGCGCTCCGCGCCAGCCTGGCGCAAACCGGCGTGACGCCGCGACACGCCCAGGACCTGCTGGCCGCGTTCCGCCAGGACGCGACCAAACGGCGCTACGCCAGTTGGGCCGAGCTGCACGACTACTGCCGCCTGTCCGCCATGCCGGTCGGCCGCCACGTGCTGGACCTGCACGGCGAGGACCCGGCGACCCACGCGCCCTCCGACCCGCTCTGCGCCGCATTGCAAGTGCTGAACCATTTACAGGACGGCGCCAAGGACTTGGCTGCGCTTGACCGCTGCTATCTGCCCGGCGACATGCTGGCCGCAGCCGGGGCGGGCGTCGCGGACCTTGCTGGCGCGGCCGAGACGCCGGGCCTGCGCGCCGTGTTCACCCGACTGCTCGACCATGTGGATCAACTGAACGACGAGGCCGCCGCCCTGCCCCGCAGCACTCGGGACCGCCGCCTGCGCCTGGAGGTTGCAGTCATCCTCGGGCTGTCCCGCCGCCTGGCGCAGCGCCTCCGCCAGGGCGACCCGGTTGCCACACGGGTCAAGCTGCGGAAGGCCGACGTCGCCGGCAGCCTGCTTGCCGCGTTGCGATGGGCGGCATGACTCCGCTCGGCGCCACGGCAGCGGACCTGCGGGAGGTCGAGGCGCTGGTGCTGCGCGCCGGCACCTCGTTCTACCGCGGCATGAAGGTGCTGGCGGCGGACCGGCGCGCGGCGATGTACGCGATCTACGCCTTTTGCCGCATCGTCGACGACGTGGCGGACGAGCCGGGTCCGCTGCCAGACAAGATCGCCGGCCTCGCCGCCTGGCGCGCCCGCGTCACGGGGCTGTACGCCGGCCGTGCCGAGGACGCCGTGACCCGCGTGCTGCTGCCCGCCATCCAGCGCTACGCCCTGCGCCAGGACGACTTCATCGCCGTGATCGACGGCATGCAGATGGACGCGGAAACCGTCATCGTCGCCCCGCCGTTGGCCGAACTCGACCTGTACTGCGACCGGGTTGCCGCCGCGGTCGGCCGCCTGTCGGTGCGCGCATTCGGCGACGCCTCGCCCGACGCCGATGCCGTCGCCTGGCACCTGGGCCGGGCGCTGCAACTGACCAACATCCTGCGGGACATTGCGGAGGACGCCGGGCGCGGCCGGCTCTATTTGCCGCGGGAATGGCTGCGCGACGCCGGCGTGCCCGCCGACCCAGCCACCGCATGCAGCCATCCGGGCCTTCCCGCCGTCTGCGCCCGCGTAGCCGAGGACGCGCATCGTCATTTTACCCAGGCCCACGCCGCCATGCGCCGCTGCAAGCCCGGCGCCATGCGCCCGGCCCGGCTGATGGGCGCGTCCTACAACGCCCTGCTGCACCGGCTGGAGCGTCGCGGTTGGGACACACTCGACGAACCCGTACGCGTGCCGAAGTGGCAAAAGGCCCTGATCGCCCTCAAGTACGCCGTATGATCCCCACTCCAGCGCATGTTCATGTCATCGGCGCTGGCCTCGCCGGCCTGTCCGCCGCCATGGAACTGGTCGCCCGCGGTGTCCGCGTCACGCTGCATGAGGCCGGACCCGCCGCCGGGGGCCGCTGTCGGTCCTACTTCGACCGCGAGCTTGGCTGCCGGCTGGACAACGGCAACCACCTGCTGCTGTCGGGCAACCGCGACGCCTACGCCTTCCTGGACCGCATCGGCACCCGCGACACCATGACCGGCCCCGGCACGCCGGTGTTCCCCTTCATGGACCTTGCCACCGGAGAGCGCTGGACCGTCCGCCCGAACCAGGGCCGCATGCCATGGTGGCTGCTCAGCCGCCGCCGCCGGGTGCCCGGCGCGGGGCTGCGCGAGTTCCTGCCTGTACTAATGCTCCGGCGCCGTGGCCCGGATGCCACAGTGGCCGGCACGTTGCGGGCGGGCGAGTTGTACCGACGCCTGCTGGAACCGCTCGCGGTCGCTGCATTGAACACCCCGCCCGAAACCGCGAGCGCCGCACTGCTGGGCGCCGTGATGGAGGAAAGCCTGGCGCTCGGCGGCGGCGCCTGTATCCCGGCCTATCCGCGCGACGGGCTGTCCGAAAGCTTCATCGACCCGGCCGTTGCCTGGCTCGCCTGGCACGGCGCCGACGTGCTGCTAGGCCACTGCATCGGCAACCTTGGCTTCGCCGCCGGCCGCGTCACCGCCATAGGCAACCGCCCGGTGGCCAACGACGAAGCCGTTATTGTCGCCACCCCAGCACCGGTCGCCGCGGCGTTGGTGCCGGATTTGCAGGTGCCGGACCGCTTCGAGGCCATCCTGAACGTGCATTTCCGCTGCGACGCCGACCCCGGCGAGGCCGGGTTCACCGGGCTGATCGGCGGCACGGCCGAGTGGGTGTTCGTGAAGCCCGGCGTCGTCAGCACCACCATCAGCGCCGGCAACCGCCGGGTGGACGCGCCCGCGGCCGAACTCGCCGCCGAGGTCTGGCACGACGTCCGCGCCGTGCTCCGCCTGCCGAACCCGATGCCGGCCTGGCGCGTGGTGAAGGAGAAGCGCGCGACCTTCGCCGCGACGCCAGACCAGGACCGCAAGCGTCCCCCCGCCCGCACCCGCTGGCCGAACCTGGCGCTGGCCGGCGATTGGACCGCCACCGGCTTGCCTGCAACAATTGAAGGTGCCATCAGATCAGGTTGCAGTGCAGCATCGACCCTCCTGACCGTGTGACAGAAGCAGATTACAGCCCTATGCCGAGTGATACCCTGACCCGTCCCGCCAGCCTCCAGCTCGGTGGCGACGCCCTTGAGCACGCCATCACCCGCGCCGCCTCAGCACTCGGCGCCCGCCAGAAGCCCGATGGGCACTGGGTGTTCGAGCTAGAGGCCGACGCGACGATCCCCGCTGAGTATGTGCTGCTCGAACACTACCTCGACCGCATCGATGCGCCGTTGCAGGCGAAGATCGGCGCCTACCTCCGCCGCATCCAGGGCGCGCACGGCGGCTGGCCGCTGTTCCACGACGGACCGTTCGACCTGTCGGCCAGCGTGAAGGCCTACTACGCGCTGAAGGCGATCGGGGACCTGCCCAGCGCGCCGCACATGGCCCGTGCCCGCGCCGCCATCCTCGCCGCCGGCGGGGCGGAGCGCACCAACGTGTTCACTCGCGTCCAGCTCGCCCTGTTCGGGCAGGTGCCCTGGCGCGCCGTGCCGGTCATGCCGGTCGAGATCATGCACCTGCCGCAGTGGTTCTTCTTCCACCTGTCAAAGGTGTCGTATTGGTCCCGCACGGTCCTCGTGCCGCTACTGGTGCTCATGGCGCTGCACCCCCGCGCCCGCAACCCGCGCGGCGTTGTGATCCCGGAGCTGTTCCGCACCCCGCCGGACGAGGTGCGCGATTGGATTCGCGGGCCCTACCGTTCCGCTTGGGGCCACTTGTTCAAGGTCGTCGACAGCGTCGTCCGCGTCGTCGAGCCGGCTTTCCCGGACGGGATACGCCAACGCGCCATCGAGGACGCCGTCGCCTTCATCACGGAACGCCTCAACGGCGAGGACGGCCTGGGCGCCATCTACCCCGCCATGGCCAACACCGTCATGATGTTCGACGCCCTGGGCCACGGCCTTGACCACTCCGACGCCGCGATCGCCTGGCGTGCCGTGCAGAAGCTGCTGATCGTGACGGACACCGAAGCTTACTGCCAGCCGTGCCTGTCGCCGATCTGGGACACGAGCCTCGCCGGCCACGCGGTCGCCGAGGCCGACGGCGCCGCGACCCCCAGCATCGACGCCGCCTGCGCCTGGCTGGTCGAGCGGCAGGTGACGGAGCTGCGCGGCGACTGGGCGCTGTCCCGGCCCGACGTGCCGCCCGGCGGCTGGGCGTTCCAGTATGAGAACGCGCACTACCCCGACGTGGACGACACCGCCGTCGTCGGCATGCTGCTGCACCGCAACGGCGACCCGGCCCACACCGAGAGCGTGATGCGCGCCCGCGACTGGATTCTGGGCATGCAGAGCAGCAACGGCGGCTGGGGCGCCTTCGACGCCGACAACACGCACGACTTCCTGAACTACATCCCGTTCGCCGACCACGGCGCGCTGCTGGACCCGCCGACCGCCGACGTGACCGCGCGCTGCGTGTCGTTCCTGGCGCAGCTTGGCCACGGCGCGGACGAGCCGGCCATGGCCCGCGCCATCGCCTACCTGCGCGCCGACCAGGAGCCGGATGGCAGTTGGTTCGGCCGTTGGGGCACCAACTACATCTACGGCACCTGGTCCGTGCTGTGCGCGCTGAACGCCGCCGGGCTGCCGCATGACGACCCGGACATCCAGCGCGCCCGCAGGTGGCTGCTGGCCCGGCAGCGCGCCGACGGCGGCTGGGGCGAAGACGAGGAAAGCTACGCCGCCAGCCCGCCCGGACGCTACCGCACCAGCACGCCGTCGCAGACCGCCTGGGCCATGCTGGGCCTGATGGCCGCCGGCGAGACCGGGCCGGCCGTCGCCCGCGCCGCGGAGCACCTAGCCAGCAGCCAGCGGGACGACGGCGAGTGGGACGAGCTGCCCTACACCGCCGTGGGCTTCCCCCGTGTGTTCTACTTGCGCTACCACGGCTATCGGCTGTTCTTTCCGCTGCTGGCGCTGGCTCGGTTCCGCAACTTGCAGCGCGGCAACAGCCGCCGGGTGACGTTCGGTTTCTAAGCGGGCGGTTTCTAAGCCGGCGGTTTCTAGGCCGGCGGTTTCTGGCCGCGTCGGCGTCGTCGTGGGCCTGGAGGCCGAGGCACGGCTCGCCCGGCGCCTTGGGGTTCCGGTCGAGACCGGTGGCGGCCACGCTGAGGGCGCCGCCGCCGCTGCGGCCCGGCTCGCTGCGCAGGGCGTTTCCGGCCTCGTGAGCTTCGGCCTCGCTGGCGGCCTCGACCCGGCGCTGGCCCCCGGCGCAATCCTGGTGCCGCGTGCCGTCCTGCTCGACTCCGACCGGTGGGACGCCGATCCCGCGCTGATGGACCGCCTCGGCGGCCCGACTCGGGGGACGCTCTACGGCGGCGGCCGAATTGTCGCCACGGCCCGCGACAAAGGGGTGCTGCACGCGCGCACCGGCGCAGTCGCGGTCGACTTGGAGAGCGCCGCCGTGGCGGATGTGGCCCGGCAGCACGGATTGCCGTTCGCAGTACTGCGCGCGGTGTGCGACCCGGCGACGCGCGACCTGCCGCGGGCCGCGCTGGTGGCGCTCGATGCTGCCGGGCGGATCGGCGCGTGGCGCGTGGGGGCGGCGGTGCTGGCCCGGCCCTGGGAGATTCCGGCGCTGGTCCGGCTCGCCGGCGACGCGGCCCGTGCCCGCCACACGCTCGTCACTCGCATACGGGCGCTTGGTCGGCTATAGCCGCGTCCATGGATGAATTGAAACCCGCCCGAAACTATCCCGCGATGTCCGACCCGCAGAAGCAGCCACGCTACGCGGGCATCCCGACGTTCTTCCGAACGCCGCACACCCAGGACCTTGCGGCGGTTGATATCGGCCTGATCGGCGTCCCGTTCGACGGCGGCGTCACCAACCGCACCGGCGCCCGGCACGGCCCGCGCGAGGTCCGCACCCAGTCGAGCCTGCTGCGCCCCATCAACACCGCGACCGGCGCGCAACCGTTCAGCGACCTCCGCGTCCGCGACCTCGGCGATTGCTGGATCGAGGACCCCTACAGCCTGCCCGCCGCACTGAGCGAGATCGAGTCGTTCTACCGCCGGGTCGTGGCCGCGGGCGTGACCCCGGTCAGCGTGGGCGGCGACCACTCCATCGCCTGGCCGATCCTGCGCGCCGTCGCAGCCAATGGTCCCATCGGCATGGTTCACATCGACGCGCATGGCGACACCGGCGACGACTACATGGGGTCGCGCATCCACCACGGCACGCCGTTCCGCCGGGCGGTGGAGGACGGGCTGCTCGACCCGGCCTGCGTCATCCAGATCGGCCTGCGCGGCACCAGCACCGTGCCCGGCAGCCTCTGGGAGTTCAGCGAAAGCAGCGGCATGCGCGTCATGCCGATGGACGAACTGCACGACCGCGGCTGGCGCTGGGCCGTGGAGGAGGCGCGCCGCGTGGTCGGCGCCGGACCGTGCTACCTGTCGTTCGACATCGACAGCCTCGACCCGGTCTGGGCGCCGGGCACCGGCACGCCCGAGGCCGGCGGCCTGACGATGATCGAGGCACAGCGCATCGTTCGCGGCCTGATGGGCCTGGATGTGGTGGCGGCGGACGTGGTCGAGGTCTCGCCGCCGTTCGACGTGGGGGGCATCACCGCGTTCCACGGCGCGTCGATGCTGTTCGAGGTGCTGTGCGTGGTCGCTGCCGCGCGGGTGGCGCGCGGCTGGTAGCGTTCGCTGTCCACCGGCCGCCAGGATGCGTTGGTTGAAACGCCAATTTGATTCGGCCATTGTCCGGATATTTTGAGGGAGATGCTGGATGACATCGCAGCCCCTGCCGACAGTGTTCGACCTGACGCCGCTGAATGAGGATTACCGTGCCGACCCGCACGCCGTACTCGATGACTTGCGGACGCGCTGCCCCGTGCATCACGACGAGACCTCGGGCAACTTCATCCTGACCCGTTACGCCGACGTCAGGAAGCTCGTCACGGACCGTGCCATGTGGCGCAATCCGGGGCGTGCCGGGGAGACGGCGCACCAAACAAGGCACCGGGTGGAGAGCCATGTCGATGGGTTCTCGTCCACCGAGACCACCAGCATCCTGTTCCTGGACGATCCTGACCACCAACGCATCCGGCGGCCACTCAACCGGGCGTTCTACGCGCGCATCGCCGGGTTCCGCCCCTCGGTTGAGCGCATTGTCGACGAGACGCTGGACCGCATCGACCCTGCCGCGCCTTTCGACCTGATGGCGGCGTTCTGCCTGCCGATCCCCATAGACGCAATCGCGTCCATCCTTGGTGTCGACCGCAGCATGCTCAACGACTTCCGCACGTGGTCCGAGGGCGTAATCCATTCTTTGAACCCGTACCGGACCGCGGAGCAGACGGCGGAGATGCAGCGGTGCGACGCGGCGCTGTCAGCCTATTTCACGGCGGCCATCGCCGCACGGCAGGCCGCACCAGATGACGACCTGATTTCCGACATGACGCGGCTGCAATCCGAGGGCACGCAGGTCAGCGACGCCGAGCTGCGGATCAACCTCAGCGCGCTCCTCATCGGCGGGAACCTCACGACCACCGACCTTATCGGCAATGCAGCCCGCCTGCTGATCTTGAATCCCGGTGAACTCGCCAAGCTGCGTTCCGACCCGAGCCTGATCGCCTCGGCCGTCGAGGAGACCCTGCGCTACGAGCCGCCCGTCGACATCACCGGCCGAATAACGCCGGCGGAGATGGAGATCGGTGGCGTCGCCGTCAGCCCGGCCCAGAACCTGACCCTGTGCCTACGCGCAGCCAACCGTGACCCTGAAGCGTTCGAAGATCCACATGCCTTCGTCATTGATCGCCGCCGCGAGCCGCACATGGCGTTTGGCGGCGGCGCGCATATCTGCATCGGCGCGCCCCTGGCCCGGCTTGAGGCGCAGGTGGCGCTGGCGAAGCTGTTTGAGCGGTTCCCTAACTTGAAGCTAGCAGCCTGTCGGACTTAACGCGACGCGGAAGCTTCTGATAGGATCGGGACACAGGTTCGCACGCCTCTCGCCTTGGACACCGCGCGCATGAGCAACTTCCGCCTG
>JAABUP010009994.1_pt1 | contig 11391 bp, 11 predicted proteins | sample 5559201 | NCBI WGS metagenome assembly JAABUP01 (sample SAMN10711887, study PRJNA513373) | rock metagenome | isolation source: Antarctica rocks | place: Antarctica | reverse complement strand
TCCTCCGCCTTTTGCCCCCCTCCACCATAAGTTAGCATAACATCCTATCCAAGATGCCTCTTGTACATGACTGCAGGAAAGGTGACAGCAGGCGGTTTGGTCCACTGGTTCAACGAGCCCTGGTGGGGGGTCCCACCAAGTCCTCTGAGGGGCTGCAGTGCCTGGAGCCTGACTGCCAAGTCAACCTGTCTCACTTTGAAGATCTGCTGCAGGAGATTGACAACACGCTGCGCTCCCTGCCTGCTACCGGCCAGGTTGCTCCTCATCATTCTTCATTCGTTCATTCATTCTTTCGTCCACTCATTCATTTGTTCAGTCATTCAGTAAATACATGTCTTCCCCTACAGTCAGGAGTACTTACAGCTCTGAGTAGTTCCCGGTATGAGGTTTTGTTTCAGCAGTCAGCATACCGGTCCGCTACATGGCTGTCGGCTCATGTGGAGGGTCAGCATAATGCGTGTGTGCATGTCTGATGGGCATCTGCATGTATACAGGACAATCCAGACAGCTTTACTTACTTGCATGGATATAGCAGTCACCAGCACATGCTTTGCGCAGTGAGCAGCTGTCGCATTGCAAGGAGAGCCATCTTTTCCTGTGAAAGTGCTCACTGATGCTTACAGCTCCTGTGGCTGACAGGCTACTCTACGCCCACAGCTTTGCTGCTGTTCATGCTGCATCTCATGGCATGACCCACAGGGATAATCACCATACCTCACCCTCGGGCTTCTCTCCAAATCGATGCTGACACGCACACTCTTTTCTCTCCTCTTGTTTCAGGGCATGACAGGCTTGTGTTGCTGCTGTCTGTTCACATATCACTGTACTTGTGCTGCCTGTGTTACACACTGATGGCAATATCCTGCAGAAAACACCAGACCTCAGAGACTCAGGCATTGGTATTGCCACAAGTAGCAACCTACACGAGTGCCAACTTCAGGTTTGGCTAGATCCCGCTTTATGTTGGCAGGATGATAATATTCCAGGGGCAAAGGCCAAGAAACATCGGCAAAACAGGAAAAACTAGTTACAGTATCTAGGGAAGATTGTAGTGTGCCCAGGTCCTAGTGTTGAGCTTGCTTTCATGGTATGCAGGTAGCTGGGCAGGAAGGCAGCTATTTGGCCAAGCTATTCAGCAAGCATACAATCAGGCCAGGCCAGCCCATGCCTGCTAAGGCTCCTTTGTTCAAGTAAGCCGGCTCACCAAACACCCATGTGTTACAGATGTTCTTCAACTGCAAATGGACCTCATACCAAAGCAGCTGTGACTATTGCAAAGGTCACAAGCATGCTGTGTCCTGTCCTGAGGCGCTGCACAGTGCATTGCCATGTTGACGCACACGACATCTTCAACAAAATGCCTGCTGGCCCTCAGCCTACAGTTGTCCTACTGTAGGCAATTTTTCCTGCATAATGCCTCCATGACAGGCGTGAACAACTGTTGATGCAGCAGTTTATGGTCTGCTGACAGTACGGCATGCAGCTTAGGCAGGACTGCATGTACAGTCTCAATGCATGCTGCCCAGCTCTGTCAGATCCCAGCAGGTCTTTACAGCCAAACATAAAATTCGGGCAAAAGGACACCTCCAGATATGCTATTGTGATGATGCAGGTACACTCACAAGGGTGACCTGGCGTATGTTGGGAGTGACAAAGCTGTAATGCAGCTGCCCAGATTTGGGCTTATACAAGGCTCTGGCGCATTCTTTCTGTGGAGGGGGTATGAAACCTTCAGGCAAATCAGCTTCAGAAACAAGTGTCTTGTTGCGTTCGACACCCTCAGGAGCAAGATCTTTGGCCGGGACATTGAGTTTGGTGAAACAGACATGCCTGGTGATGCCAGTTGATGCAGCATGCAGCCCTTTTGTTTGCAGGGTGCCTGGCAAGGCTCACTGCCAATGCAGTGCACAGGTTGTTCCAGCCACACAACGTCCTCCCAATGTAGAAACGCTATTTTACTGTCCCTAGGCGTTTCTGAGTTTAAAATTCCACTGTAGGATCAAACTATAGGCGCCTCCGAATCAAAAAGAGCACCTGTGTAACAGCAGCATTCATGAGGTTGCTTGAATCCAGAAACATGATCCCATGGACGCACTAAGTTGTGAGAGGTATGTGTGTAAATTGTTTTGACGTGCACCTATTGAGTCAGCTGTCCTTGTTGAACTGCAGACACCATTATATTTTCATTGCCTATGTGTTGCTATTAGGATTGCTTGTATTTGCACTAAAAGCAGAACGTATTTGAGTTGGTCAGCTGTCAGTGACAACATCCATTTGTGCATCTTGAACTGCACATTACGTTGACTGCTTGAGTGGCAATGTAAATTCCTTTGTGCATGTACCTCTAGACAGGCACACATGACATTTGTCCCCAGAATTGGTTGCTCATGCGATGCTTTTGTGAGCAAGCAGGGAAATACCTGATGACAACTACTCGTTTGCCTGTCAACACATTTACAAGCCATCAGGCATGGATTACTCCTGCGTTGCTGTGTCAGCTTTTACAGACATGCCTCAATTAACTGGGCGATCTGTGGGCTTGAACACGACATGCAGCCAGATGTTTGTGTACTATTGCACGAGGGTTTGGAGCTGCATGATCAGTTGCAGTACACTTGTAATGCCAGGAGGTTGATATCGAAGCCTCACCTGGGACATTCAGCACAGTGAAAGCTCATCAGCAGCAGATTAGGAAGGACACGCATCATCGAGAGAGCCTGAACCCTGAGAAAATGGCTTCACCAACATTGATGTGTGTCAGACTACCGTAGAATATACATAACAACGCACGCTGTATGTCAATCAAAGCCCTGTGTATCTGATAATTGCACTCTGATCAGCCATGTGTTACACAACCCCTGGGGTCAGAGTATACACACTGCCTTGTGCTCTGACTAAGCTGCAGCCAGTTGCACATGCTGGCTTTAGGACCAGTCTCCCCCGTTAGTGATGCTCTCTCATGCTCAAAACATCTTGAGCATCCAAATAGTAGTTTGCAAGGCTGCACAGTATCAGGCCTATTTGCTATTGTGTTGCTTTGGTCACTGCCTTTGTGCCTTCTGTGACAGCATGCTTTGACAACTCTCCTGGCATCAACAGCCTCACTGCAGAGCAGCAACAGTTGTTGTGAGCGACAGCAAGTCGGCTGGGTTAAAAAACTTACTATTTTGTGCTCAGCTAGCACCTGCGGTGAGTGACCTGACTTCATATCGCAAATGATGCAATCAACACTATCTGGCAAAAGCTTGACAATGCCTGCAGTACAGCAGTTTATAGCCTGCCAACCTGACAAAAGCAGTGCAACTCGGAGAGTTCTGCACTTCGTCAGCCCATTTCAATGCTAAGCCACTCTCCATTACTGAAGCATGGGCAGATATGCTTCTTTGGCATGACAGCGACTGCTCTTGTGGCATGTGTTTGTATGAGGCATGGGCCCACCTGCAGTCTGGATTTCACGGCTTGACAAGGTAGCTTTGTTGGAGATACGGCACAGCCTGGAGGCCTCCACCATGATGCGGTCAAACATATCCACAGCAAAGGTCTGCATGACTTGCATGCCTTGCTTGGAGATGCCAACATCTGGGTGCACCTCTTTCAGAACCCTGAAACAGCACCATTGCATTGAGGCAGCATATCATCACATCGGCAGTCATCACTCTGAACTTGCCCTGGTCACAATGTGATTATGCTGTGCCCGATGAGGATGCCCTTGTGAGGCCGCCACACAGCTTTTTCAGCAACATGCTGGGCACTCAACATACACCACTCAATGACCATCAAACATAATCAGGCCCATTATGTGCAGCACTGCATTTTGTCTTGCAGCACTAATGATGGATTCAGCTGAGCATCAACAAACAGACACGCACTCACTTGTAGATGTATGTCTTGTAGGTCTCCACAGAGCGCCTTTTGCGCCTTGAGCCTTTTTGTGAAGGCCTACCTGCCTTGCTGGAGCTTGCCTTGGCAGCATTCTTCACCCCTGCCATTCACAAATCAATCATCAGCTGCGGCTCAGTCTTGCAGCACAGCTCATGCACACTGACCATGGTAAACATCACCTGTCATGCCAACACCCATGCATTGGCTGCATGTAGCGTACTAATTTTGCAGCGCAATTGCGGTAACATGTTAGACTAACATGGCACAAGCATCTGGCGTCTAATTGTGTGCAGAGCAGATCAGGTGAAACGTTCCTTAACAAACAAGACACATGTGCTGCAGGTACTCAACTGCATGTCAACACTAGCACAAAAAAATCGAGATGTGAACGCAAGTGCATCGCGCGATATGGCTGCTTGCTGCATTCACATTTGCGCTGACTGTATGCAGACCGCAGCAGCAACTCCAATCTGAAGCCGAAGTGTACATAGCAGAAGCTGCCCACTGGATTTTATTGGCTAATTTCAACATGACATGCAAGCATAACAATGTAATGACCAACTTTTAAGAGTACAGAAGCCAGGATAGATGTATGCGGCTGCCGCCAATTTCCCAAAGACGTATGCGTGTAGGGATTGAATCTACACCTGCAGGCTGTTTGGCAGAACCAGCTGGGGTGGGCTGGGGCTGGGCAGGGGTAGGGGGTGCAGCTTCTGCGCTGTGCTTGGCTACCTTCTGGGGTGACTGCTCCATCTCACTGGTTGGCTCAGCGGCCCTTTTGGCAGCTGCAATGCCCTTCTTGGCTGGAGTTGCGGGGGGAGGTGCTACTGCTTTGCCTTTCTCGGCCTGCTTGCTGCTTCGAGTGGCTGCTCGTGCAGGCGCCTAAGTTGTAAAGGCTGCTCAGTCCATGTTCAAATTGGGCAATGTGTTGCATGCATGCTGAACTCTTGCTCTGTACCCTCTTGGCCTTACTAGGCTGTTGCACTCTTGGGTAATGAAGTTGCAGCACAGGTCAACGTTTAAGGCAAAGGTGTCTAAAAGAAAGCTGCGAGTGAGGATGCTGTCAAGAACATATGTCCCCCTGGGCTTCCTGGTCTGCTGACACAGCAGAGCTGAGGCTAAACAATGGCCACTGTCCTCATGGAACATTCAAAAACTCACAAGTTAATAAAAGTCAACAAAGGATACTGCAATGCATATACTGCACCTGTGCTTTGCTGGTAGTTTCTTCCATGCTAGCCTTAGCACTGGGGCCCTCAGCTGCACATGAACACATGTAAATTTGCCAGGTTGCAACAAAGGTGCTGAGCATATACATAGCAGAAGTAAACACCAAAAAGCTATCCTCTTTTGGTGCACACCTTCTTCACCCATATGAACAATACTGGACAGCAGACCCCTCACTCTCGGCATTATGCCACCGGACTTGGCAGGTGCAGACCGCTCCGGAGAAGCCGGGACATCACTGTCAGGCTCTTCGATGTGAGGCTCTGCCGTGCCGTCCTCAACCGTTTAAGGATGAACCTCCTCGATCTGGTGCTGTGTGTCTGGCACAGCATCGGCAGGCTCACCTTCGCCCCTATGATCTAGCCGGCTTGGGCCTGCTTCGTCATTGTGCGATGTCGTCACATTCCGCTTGCCACCTTGGATCGGTTCGTGCAATATCGCTTCTGCTTCCGACAACAAATCTTCTGTTTCTGGGCTGTCCAGCGCATCGCTTCTGGGCACCACAGCCGTCTCAGTGGCGCCTGGCGAGGGTAGAGCTGCGGCCTTCTTGCCCTTGTTGCGATGGCTCACGCTTGAGCGTGTTTGACGGTGGTCAACCACCTCCGCGACCGGCCCAACACCTTCGTCGCCTTCTCTTACTACACGCACTGTATCTCTGTCCTCGTGAACTTTCGTGACGCGTGTGACGCGACCTTTCTTTCCGGGACTGCCAGATGCCGGCATGCTTTATAACCTGAATGTGATTCGAACGACTCTGCAAAGTGCGCAGTTGCAAACTTTCACCCTGAGTTGCACCTGACTATTTCCGCTGGCATCAAAATGTCGTTGACGCGTGGCAGCGATTGCTTTTGCGTAGAGACAGAGTAAAGTAGCATGTAGCCATGCTCATCATCGCCGCATGCCGTGCCTCCGTAGACCAGCTCCGTGACTGCCCGTTGACTTCGAAGTTAGAGATCGAAATCCGTTGTAGAGATCAAAATCCGTTTTGCGCGGCAAGGCCAACGAGAAAGTGAGGACACCTCATGTTCATCTCTCCTGCACTTGAAGAGCTTATAGAACCATCGTCAGGCACGGCTAGTGGTGAGCCGAGACCACTCCCGTCGTCTGTACACGACCCCCCTTCTATGGACGAGTATGACAGCCGCACTGGTCCTGACAGCTACAGGTCTGGAAGTTCCTCTGAGCTTGATACATTCCAACGTGATCTCGCCCGTCAGCTCGCTGGTGTTGACGAGCAGACCTTTCATAAGGTGAAGCAAGCAATTCAGACTGTTTTGAATCAACGGCAAGAGTCGACACACCAGCAAAGCCTCATTGAGGTATGCCACACAATGATGGTCGGTCACAATCCACTAGCTATATCTGCTGTCTGTTTGTCAAGCCACGGGACGGACCAGGAATTTGTGTGGATTTGTGTGCAGAGTGTCTATGTCAAGGTTGCTATGTCATAATTACTGTATGTCACGTCAGTTATACATGACTGCTTATTGCAGAGTGCTAAGGAGCGTGTGCAGCAAGCTCTGCATGGGTCTTCCATGACAGAGACTGACGACAGTCGTGGTGCCTTCTCTACCATTGCTGATGCTGTTGCTTCAGCTGGCAACGCCATAGGCCAGCTCAGCAGTCAGATCTTGGGAGGTGGTGAGGTAAGACCGTCAGCAAACACATGCACAGCCACACATCAGCCTGGCTCACATGTGTGTGTCTGTGTGTCTGTGTGTATGTGAACCACTGAAGGCCTGTGCTGTGTGCAGATTATAGGAGAGGTAGCTGATGAGGAGGCAGGACTGAGAGCTGAGGAGGCAGTGCAGCCTCTGCGAGACTGGCAGAACGCCTGCAGGAGAAAACACACAGCGGCTGCATTTCGGCGGCAGCGGCTGTAAACAAAACGTCACTTGCGCACGCGAAGCTAGTCGATTCGACAAGTGTTGCCGGGCCGACCTGATCACTGCCAACTTGCTGCCTTGCTGCCGATACTGGCATACTTCGACACCTCGTAAGGTTTGTCGAAGCTGTGTGTGTCCCACGTCGACTACGCTGGCATAGGACCTTTTGGATCGCAACACTATTGCAAGGCGCGATCGCTGCAACAGGCTGCAGTGAGTGCCAGGATATGTGTTCAACGAGATTGGTGCATCGACGAGCCTGCATGGTCGGCGTATTGTCGGACGTATGTTATCGTTAGCAGATTGCAGGGCCAGCAGGGCAATTTGCAGTCCGCGGACCCGCCTTATTGGGGCTGTTTGGCAACAGCATATCACAGCTAGGGTAATATACTAATTAGCTCTGGCAACATGGCCTACCCTAGGACTTGCAAGGAGACAATGCGGTCTGCAGCAAAAAACGCTCAACGTTATTGCACTTTTTGGCGTTCGTCCCAATCTCAGATAACTTCGAACATCGGAGCTTCCATAGCAGCATCGAGGAAACGTACCGTGTCAAAATTGTTGCTCTGTCTCAGCACTGCATTCCTGCAGTCAGATCGCAAGAAGTACCGAGTAGCTTGGACAGGTTCTCGTAGCGCAGGCGGCTATTCGTGTTATACGATTGCAGTGACGAATGTCCGGGGGTTCATCGCCCACTGAGGTTGATTGGGAAAAGTAAGAAGCCAAAACCACTACCTGCAGTTGTCTTTCTAGCTAGTGTGTCTCGGCTCGACATGCGTGCACTTATGTTTTGATTCACTGCGCAGCACACACAAGTTTAAGTTGTGCCCGCATGACTGTCTGACGCATTTACTAAATGATACAGGTTGAACAAGACCAAGTTTATAGTTGTTGGAGCTGGGTTGTTTTCGGTAGGTTCTTCTGTTGCGCCAATCAAGTTATAATCATGCTACCACATGCATACACACGCTACTTCTGTGCTCAAGCTTTGTAGCCTGCCTGCCTGCCTGATGTGTCAAAGAGCATTTTCTGGACATGTGTGCTTCCCCAGGTCTGTTGACTTACCTTTACTGCTTTGCAGGGTGTCACAACATGCCTTTTTCCTCTCACTGTCGTTAAGACGAGGCAGATGGCAATCCAAGGAGCACCAACAGGTCTTTGGGTAAGTAGCACTTTCACACCGGGATCTGAGTCTCCCCTTGACCGACAAACTTGTTTCACTCTCTGCATGTGCACATTATGTGTGTCCATCTTGTACTTGCATGCCAACAGATTAGACAAATTCAAGCTGATACAATGCGTTATGGTGTGTAGGGTGCTAAAGAGACAGCCAGAGTTATATTGAATACAGATGGCATTTCAGGACTGTACAGAGGCTTTGGCACCGTAGTCTTTGGCGCCATCCCTTCTCGCATTGTCGGTCATGCTGCTGCTTCATGGCTGCTGCTCTGTGTTTGCAGTTGTGCAGCAAAGCTTGCCACTCTTTGTTCGTACACCCATCCACAGCTGCAAGCATCCTCATTGCTGAACATCACAGGTTGCTGCTAACAAGCCTGTCCTCAGACATCCGTCAGATGGTTACCATGAATGCTGTTGACAAGGCAAACTTGCGTATCGTCACCTACTGCTATACTGACTCCTGTATCCAGAGCTTGACCTGCTGTGCTTGAACAGGTGTACTTGACAACCCTAGAAGCCATGAAGAGCGTAGCAACCCCATTTGCCAACAGAATCTCAGCAAATGAGACACAAGCCGCCGGTGCAGCCAACTTTATTGCTGGGGCAGTTGCCTCGCTTGTCACCCAGAGCATCATTGTGCCAGTTGACGTTGTCAGCCAGAGACTGATGGTCAATGACCGACCGTCGCAGCCAACCCCTACCCCAAAGACCCACCCCAGCAGCAGCAACACCAGCAGCACTGGTGGCAGCCAAAAGGCAGGCCTGACTCCAAACCATGCACGAGCAGCATCCACAGCAGCTTCTGCTCTTGGCAAACAGAACGGCTTTGCTCTAGCCCGACTCATAGTGCAACAGGATGGCGTAAGGGGCTTGTACAGAGGCTTTGGTGCTTCTGTTGCCACTTTTGTACCATCTAGCGCAATCTGGTGGAGTGCATATGGCGCCTATCAAAAGGCCATTTGGCACCAGTATGAAGGGCTTACAGGGCAACGTGCAGAAGGGGAAATGCAGGCTCGCTCCCCTTCAGAGGTCGTTGCTGTTCAGACCTCATCAGCAGTGCTGTCTGGTGTAACTTCTGCGGTCCTGACCAACCCACTGGATGTGGTAAAGACACGGCTACAGGTGGCAATGAGGCAACAAGATGGTCAGCATCCAACGTTCAGGATGATTGCACAGAAGCTGATAGCAGAAGAAGGACCCAAGGGGCTTTTGAGGGGGGTAGCCCCTCGTATCACCAGCACTGCCCTGTGGAGCACATGTATGGTTACAACATACGAATTCTTGAAGCGGATATGCCTGAAGCCAGAGTTCCGGGATGACATAATGCTGTAAAGAGTAGAAACTAGTTTCAAGAATTGAGTAGTAGTCTTATGTTCTGGATTTGTGTCTGGTCCATGCGGGTGGCTTATATGTACATCTCTTTCCTCTCAAGTGTCACAAGGTGAAAATGCATATTCATTTATTTGGTTCATATTTCTTTGCCTTTGTGTCTGCACTTGTCTTTCAGTGCTACATATTTGACTTTGTGGCGTCTCAGCACGTTGGTGAGTGTGCTATATAATTGTATCAACCAACAAATTTGAAGGCAAGCTGTTTTATTGTATTCCATCTTCTGGGCTGTGCATAAAGTTACTGCATTGTTGATCTTAGCCTGTACAACATATGCATTGCTGTTGCTGCAACCTGTGGCATACCCTGCAGGGTGTGTACAGGACATCAGTGGAGAGAACTTGTGTTCTGAGACAACAGCACTGATGATCACAACATACGAATTTCTGAAGTGAATTTGTTAGATTCAGAAGCCATGATTTCGCAATGAGTCATTAAGTGTGTATTGAAAGCAATCGCAAGATCTAAAAAGTAGTTGTACTGATTCCCATGCTTTCAACCTCTCCAATGCAGATGAATGATCATGTTCACACATCACACTTTGCTGCACCTGCAGGCATGTTGTGTGCCATTTTTCTTCGTTATGTAGAACCCACCACATTTGACTTCATTGTGATACAACTCTTCTGCATGTTTTGCCACGTTGACGCTGTGTTCGTGTACAAACTTGTTTGAAAACGGTTTGCTCCTGTGCGTAATGAAATGAAGTAAGTTGCTATCAGGGGAGAAAGCCAGTCAGCAAGACTGCATGTTGCTATGTGTGGATTTGGGGCCACATATACATAAAATACATAGCAACGGTGCTGTATCATAGCATGTATCAACACTACCGGTAGCATGCAGACTGTTCAATCATTGGACATCAGCACGTGGCCTTCAGTGCTGATGCTGGTGACATTCAAAATCATGTGTCACATGATGTACACTTACTATAGCTATGGCAATTGGGCAAGCAGGCGACCTTGGTATGATTGTCATTGCTATAGTCTCCACGGACATGTTGGTTGATTATATGTACACATGTTGGCAGTAGTACTGGTGTTTGTCAACTCCTTGCTGAAATTGGCATGGATCATGTTGGGAACGTTACCACATACCGTTCAAGTTCACAAGTTGAATAGAGCATTCTGGCCTAGGGACAGCTTTGCATGTACAGCATGCCCAGTATTGCAGCCTCATGCCATAGCAGTTTGATATGCACCATTATCAACATCCTTCATGGCTTGCAAGATCTTGTGTTGTGTCAATAAATGACCTGGGTGAACCTGCCTATTGTCACTGTTTCCCAATTGCATCTGTTTCCACTGCAGGAATGAATCTGCATGTGATGCAGCCTCTTCCGTCACGGTAGTGGTCAGCGGAACGTTTTGGAATGAAGTTTGTCGCCATGCTTCATTTGCACACTGCCCTCAGTCTACAGTACACTGAGTATCTGCATCTCATTGTGTGTGAGTATGCCTGAGCTGCTGTGTGCACTGCTCCTGGCAGGCAGAGTGCATGGCTGGCTGGCAAGCAGGGCTGCTAGTGCTTGTGCATAGTGTCTTGCAGCATATGCATGTCGAGACCTGATGAAGGTTTGTTGAAGTGTGGACATGCAGTTGTCTCCAGTCAAATCATTTCTGAACCAGTTGCTGAATGTTGAGTCATAGGTCAACCTTAGTCAAATGCGTATGGTATGTGTGGCCCGCGTAGCGGCCTGTTTGCGTGTATATAGACGCTGTGTTGATAGCGTTGTGTACGCTGAGCACTTGTAAAGATGTAGATCTTGCTTACGTGCCTGCCACGACCGACCTCGCTTCAACAGGTTATGGGCCCTCTCACGCAATCA